>Ga0180007_10007832_pt1 | contig 9989 bp, 13 predicted proteins | sample MM_PC_MetaG_FD_121122 | JGI IMG/M metagenome (GOLD analysis project Ga0180007, IMG submission 121122) | Groundwater microbial communities from the Aspo Hard Rock Laboratory (HRL) deep subsurface site, Sweden - MM_PC_MetaG | ecosystem: Environmental > Aquatic > Deep subsurface > Groundwater... | reverse complement strand
TAGTCGAAGTCAGTTTGATGATTTAATACCAAGGAGGACAGAGAGGGATGCTGACGGTGTGTTGCTCGCTAACTTCGCAGATGGGCAGATAAGATATGAGGTAGGTGTCTGATGAAGTTATTAGACAATCCATGCGAGGGGTGTAGACAATTAACGAGAACTATATATGAAACTACTCAGGATTGTATAGATGAAAGCCAATGTCCTGAGTTTATAACATACCAATCCCAACAGTCCACCTTACAGTGGGTGGTGGCTGATTTGAGGGGGAAGGCATTAGAATATGGTAATGAGATATTCAATGACTTAGCCGACGAGTACGAGAATCCAGAGTTAGAGGAGAGAATGGATGAAGCCATACTTCCAAGATGACGCTGTCCAGATATTTCATGGTGATTGCCGAGACATTCTCCCCCACCTCCCGAGGGTGGACTTGGTACTGACAGACCCGCCTTATGGGATAGGCTTTACTGAATATCTAACATACAAGGACAAGGAGATTGATTACCCTGCGTTCCTTTGGCCTATCGTAGAGAAATGTGAATCTTTAGTGGAAACGGGGTGGGTATGTGTATTCCAGACAGCAAAACGATGCAGGGAATGGGCTAAAGACTTTCCTAGAGAATGGAGATTGGCAGCATTTCCTAAAACATTTGTCCAGATATACAAGGTAACAGGGCCAACATGGGCCACAGATTATGCTTTGTTTTGGCCTATCGGGTCTCCTGTGCAAACGGGTAAATTACGTGATTGGAAAGTATCTGATACCGCAAATATGAAATTCGACAGAGGGCATCCATGTGCAAGGCCATTACCGCAAATGGTTCATTGTACGGAAATGTTCTCAGAAATAGGGCAAACCATCCTCGACCCGTTCGCTGGTTCGGGGACAACAGGGCGTGCGGCAAAAGATCTGGATAGAAAAGCCATCCTGATCGAGATTGAGGAAAAGTATTGTGAGATAGCCGCCAAGAGGATGGCGCAGGGGGTGCTGTTATGAAGATGAATAAATTCAACGCCAAGAAAACATGGTCAGAGTTGTGCCAGAGGACATTTGACAGCAAGTTGGAGGCAAGGCGTGGCGAGATGCTCAGGCTTGAAGAGTTGGGTGGCTTGATAAAGGACTTGCAATATCAGCATAAGTTTGTGCTGTGCGATAAACCTAAGATAACGATTACAATCGACTTCTGTTATTTAGAGAAGGGCACACCGGGTAAGGTATACGAGGATGCAAAGGGGGTTTTGATGGCTGACTTCAGGGTGAAGATGGCGTGGCTCAAAGAGCAGCGAGGTGTGGAAGTTAGATTATGGCCCGACAAGTCCAATCCGGACCGAGATTGAAATAGAGGGGGGAGAATGATGGGTCTTGAACAACTCAACTTTGATGGCAAAGACAAGGTACAGTTCGCTATTGAACTCTTGCAAGCATGGGAACCAAAGGAAGGTTACTATCTCGCATTCTCCGGAGGCAAGGACAGCGTGGCGATCTATGATCTGGCTGTTAAAGCAGGGGTTAAGTTTGATGCACATTACTGTGTCAGTCCGATAGACCCCCCACAGATATACAAGTTCATCAAGGAATATTATCCTGATGTTATTTGGGACTACCATGCCAAAGGGTTCTGGAAGACAGTGGCAAAGAAGGGATTACCTATGCGTAATAAAAGATGGTGCTGTAGAATAATCAAGGAAGCTGGTGGGGCAGGAAGGATAGTGGTTGTTGGTAACCGCAGGGCAGAGAGTTCAACGAGAAGTAAACAATGCTATGTAGAATCAGCAAGAGCAGATAAGACTAAGACACTTATCAGACCTATTCTTAATTTTGACAACTTTGATATATGGCAATATATAAAGACGAACGACCTACCATATTGCCACCTTTATGACGAGGGTTTTGAAAGGCTTGGGTGTGTTCTTTGCCCTTTTACTAAAGCAACTACGAGGGAAGATATTTATTTTCCCAAGATAGTCAAACTATGGAGAAGGGCTTGTGATGGAATAGTAGAAAGGGTGAGAGAATCGGGATATAAAAATAGGAAAGGGCAACCAGTGAAGCACCGATTTGAAACAGGAGAAGAACTATATCAATGGTGGGTGAGTAGGAAATGATAGACCGTAACTACACAACACCCATCGGACAAGTAACCCCCCTAGAATGAAGCCTCAGAGCGATGTATGCTTAGTTTTGATGGCCTTCAACTGGTCGCTCCGGCACCTCCATCGCCGCTCTAATTCAAGATCATCCAGCCTTTTCTGAAGACGCTCGTTCTTCATCTCAAGCAGGACTATATTAACCTTCATCCTGTTATATTCTGATCTTCGGATGAGTTTTACGGGGAAGGCACATAGCCACCTCCAGCACCACTTTCAAGGTGCTTCACCCTGACCCCAAGTGCTGCCAACTCCCTACCATTCCCCTTGGTGTATTGGATGTGGTTATCCAGTTCTTTGGAGACATGGTCAATTTTGGTAACGACTACAGCTTTGTTGCTGTCAACCTTCTGGGATAACTTGCCGTACCCATAAGCAAAGGTTATAATCTGGAGTAATACCATTACTGCCACTGAGATTATCGCCGCCATCATTCGGGGTTCTCCTTCTTACCTAGAAATTCTCTTACCGCATATTCCAGTTCCTTGAGGTCTGAGAACTGGTAGCCGTCATCGTCTACTGCTTTTATCCGCCGTATCAGTTTGGGGAGACGGGGGCCGTACTTAATAAAATAAGGGATTAATATTATTACTGTCTTTATATATCTCATACTACTCCTTACTGCCAGAATAAATGTCCAATCGCTGTGCCTATACCGAGAAGGACAAATATAATTATAACTGGATATTTCTTGTATCCGTCCCTGATACTGTATGTGAACGGCTGGTCTCCAAACTTACGCCATACCTTCTCGTATAGCTTGCCTAGTCCACTCTGATCGTTATCCATATCTACCTCCGATCACCATCCAGAAGAATAAGAGTAATACTATCACTATGGGTATCAGACCCCGCTGGGTCTTGAGCCAATCAGGGTACATATACGCCCAAGGCCGCTTATAACTCCTGTTATGGATACCTATGCCCACATTCCACTTGACAAACCATTCCCAATCACAGATGAGCCATGCCGGTACAGCACACACAAGCACCCATGGCTCCCATATTGCAAGGCCAAGGAAGGCTCCCCAGAAGACTGCTCTGAAGATGGATGTGATTATCTTAACTGCCTTAGTCTTACCAAACCCATGATAGACACTTACTGCATCAACGTTCATGTCATCAAGTACAGGATGAGTCATGCACGAGAGTATTACAGCAGGGATGAGTTCAGGGGAATCAGCACCAGCGAGTTTCGCTATGCCGTATATCCCTGATCCTGCCATTAGATGGAGTTCTGCCCAGGCCATGTTATTACTCCTTTATTATAATGCTTTAGACACCTTTAGATAACCATGAAAATGAATGGTTGAGCCTGTCTTATTCCCACATCTAAGGGTTACTGTTGGCGCAGTCCCGCCACCAATTATTCCTGAAAAGAATGTTATGCTACATCGTGCCTGTGCTGTTCCGGATACATCAGTAAAAGCATATGAATAATCATTAGCGATTTCTGCGGCCTCGGAATCAGCTACAATCAGCTTCACATAGAAATCGCTAAAGGTTGGATTAGTTGCGTCAGCATTTATGACAATGCCAGATATAGTGTAAATGTACCCTTCGTCAAGAGTGGTGTAGTAATCGGCAGTTTCAAAGTTATTCACAACATTCTCGTTAAGAATGTTCGCTGTTTCAACATAGCCTGAATTAGTCCTCTGAATACCGTTCTTGTTTAATGTGATTTCACCCGCTCCGGCAACTATAGCACCATCGGAATTCACTGAGGCTTGGACCTGGTATACATCCCCGATAACATCACCAGCGTTGCCATCCCATGAATGGACTATTCTGAAAGTAGACGCTAATGCGGTTGAAACGGTATACTTCCCATCATAGTTGGTAGTTCCTCTGATGATACATTGATCTCCAGTGGATAGCCCATGCCCTGCTGCTGTAACTATAACGTGACTAGGTGCAAACTCGGAAAATGCAGAGGTATTTACCCCAGTGTCTTTAGAGGTAGTGAACGCCATGTCAGTACCGTAAACGTCTATGCCAAAATCAGCATCCAGCTCTATGCCGCTCTTGTTATACCAGACACCAGCGTAGTCAGTCAATGAACTTATCTTTATTCCATGAGCATCCATATGGGTATTTAGGAGTCTTCCGTATGTACTCCCATCTGCAACGTGGCTGTCAAGGTCAATCTCCCCTGCCGCAATATAGGCACCTACTATCATGTTGGCATAGAGAACAAGGCAGTTGATAACATCTTGTTTGCCGTTCACAACCTTGATATATGCTTTTGAATCAGGAGCAACCCCAAGTATACACATAGCTAGTAAGCCTTTGGAAGCCCCCATAGGAACAGTCCAGTCCGTTGTCCATTGGATTGTGCTATTACCTTCGATGAAATAAGCTAGATAAGTCCCATCAATGTCAGCCTTGCTACCTGAATCTATAGCTAGGGGAGTTCCATCGGCAAAAGTAATAGTGCCTGCCCCCCATGTGGCGTTTGCAATACCAGTAGAACTCCATGCGATATCAGATACATACGGCTGGATGGCGTTCCGCAATGACATGGGGTATATGCTATGCTCCTGAAGGAAACTACCCGGAATACCAGGCGTGAGTCCCATCTGCTCCACTAGCTCTGACATTGAAATGCCCGGGATGTCTTCAGTAATCATGCGAGTAGTACCACCCAACCGGATAGCGATGTCATAGTCAAACGTCTTAGTGCCATCGTCGTTTATAGTTGTGATAAACCTGCGGAGGAATCCCCCGACACGCCCTGTCTGAGACGTGTTACCCATTGCATCGGTTATCTCAATCACGTCATGAATCTCTAGCAGGCAGTTCATGGTACGGGCATGGAGATAACCGGAGTCGGCGGTGTAGGCAGCCGCAGCCACTATACTCTCAGCCAGGAACTGACAATCGTCATTGGAGTCAGCCAGCCCATAGGGATCAATGATATATTCTGAACCCATCCCTGCCTGCCACTTAGCGTGGGTCTCGGTATAGGTATATGCTCCAGTTATATCTGCAACAGTCACCTTCATAGGCTTGAATAGTGCTGACTCTGATATGCTGCGCCTATAGTAGTGGGCAGCGTTGGTCTGGAAGTCGTAGCACTTGGCTTCGGCGGGGTTCAGGTACTTGAGCACACCGCCATCAGCCCGGGGAATCAGGGTGCACTTAGTAAGAGCCAGAAGTCTCTTGACAACGCTCCGTCCATCCTCACCCTGAGAGATAGTGAAGCCAGTAGGCTTCCATGTAGCAGAGTCAACAAGACTGCACTCGGAGATGCTAATACCAAGGAACATCCCCGCCTTATCCATAATCGCAGAGACTATTTCCTTGACAGTCAGCCCGTAGAGGTCATCGGTAGCTATCGCTGAGTCGTAGTCATCGTCAGCTACCCACATAGCCAGCTTCAGCCACATACCAATAACATAGATATAGTACCTGTCCTTGCCCAAGTGAGTATCAGTCTCAAACCATTGCTTCTTGACAAAGAAATAAGGGGGGTCTTCAGTAGTGGTGACAATGACATCACTGTTAGTTGCGAGTGCTCCGAAGCGAGGACGTATCCACAAGCCCTCTAGTGAGTAGGCATCGTAGGTGGACTCATGGTTGTCAAGTTCGATGATGAGTTCGCCACCGTATTGCTCACCTGATTCTTCTGTACGAAGTATGCGCAGGGTGGCATCGGTGGTCTTGGCTATTTCAACCCAGCTACCGCCAGCATCGTGAGGCGGGCCTGAACTATAATAGGAAATATCCAGGTAAGGGGTAAAAGCGGTAGTCTGCTGCCGATCCTTGAGGATGTCGTTTGTCCTCATCGTTAGTTCTCAATCTGGATTCCACAGGTTTTGAAATATAGTCTGAGGCTGCTCTTCATTACGCCTGTCCGAGTCAACCTTCTTTAGTTGGCTGCGAAATTCTCTGAGTTTGGATGTTGCCATAGTATCGAAGCCATCAGCCAGCACGCCCTGTCTCTCAGCAGCCATGAAGTATCGCTCACCTTCAGAGATGTAGATTCTATTCATATCCAAGCGTTGAACGCACTCTTGAACTTCAGTCTCACTCATGCGAACACGTCCCAGTGCCTCTTGAGTAAAACCTTGCACTATCTCATATGCTCCGTGAGCCTGTTCCACATACGCCCGCAGGTCAGCTATCCTACCCTGTACCTCAAGAGAAACAACCTCTCCCATTCTGATATGACCTTCGGCTTTACTGACAAAGCCCTGTACCAGTTCATAGGCTCCATGCGCCTGCTCTATATAGGCTCTCAGGTCACTCATGCGGCTCCTGATTTCTTCAGCATAACCAAGAGCCTGATTGACACGAACCTGTCCCTGGCTGAGCGCATCCTTTCGCTTCTCGTTGAAGGCTTGGATGATATTGTCTGTCTCTTTAGCATACTCGGTGTAACGCTTGGAAACATCAGCACCTACAGTAGCAGCATTTATCAGTGCATCACCATCATCGAGGTACTTTGCCACAGATGGTGCTGTTAGCCCTGTCACATATTTAGATTGATCGCTCCAGACGGCCTCTGATGTACCGAAGTCAGTAAGGTCAACCTCATCCAGAGAACTATTGATAGCATCAGTGGCTACTCTGATCTTGGTGCGGAGTTCAGCAACATCAGTGGTTACATCCTTGAGGAAGTCCTTGACGTTCACATCAGCATCGAGGGCAAGATACTTAAAGACCTCTTGCAAAGTGGTATCGACATCACCACCTATAGTAGCCATTGCATCGTTGGCTGTTCTGATCTTCGTTCTTAACGAAGCAACGTCAGTGGCGATAGCCGTTAAGAAAGCCTTGACATTCACACTGGAATCGGTATCAAGATAATTGATAGCCTCATCGAGCGCAGTGTTGGCATCCACAAGATAATCGTCGCTCTTAGTGAGGGCAGCCCCAGCGTCCGTCATTGATACACTACTCAGTGCTGTCCTGCCAGAACCTACATCAGTGAGTGCCTGAAGCCTCTCAGTCAACGCCTTTATCTGCAAGGCATAGCCCTGTGCTCCAAGAGATATAGTGTCCTCATACTCAAGGGGGATGGTACTGGTTGAAGTGTCCAGGGTATGAACCTTGTGCCACCAGCAATAGACAAGCTCCCCGCTATCACTAGGAAGGATGTCGCTCTTCATGTGAAGCCAGTCTCCAAGCCTGTCAAACGCTGGCTGGTGTCTTGGGGAATAACTGACTGGATACTCAAGGGACTCCACTCTGATGAACCCCGTTGCGTCTGTGACATCGCTGGCATAGATATTAAGCCCGTTAGTCTCTTCGCTCAGATGGGCCGTATACTTGGCCTTGATCGAATTTACCAGTGTAAGAACGGTTGTCAAGTCTACGGCATTGATGGTGGTAATTGTGTTTGTCTCATCGTTTACCATGTGGACACCATCAAGTATCTGGTGACGGTTGAACATGAGCTTTATGCCATTGACCAGGACGATGGACGTTGCCAGGTTGGTAGCGTCAGGATAGGTAACGTCATCAACGTCATTGGTGGTATCCGCCGCCCGGTGATAGGTTGTCGAAGCCCTGTGGGTATTGTAGTCTGCCTTGATCTCATTCAAGAGGGTGTTGGCAGTGGCCTGTGTCGTTGCATCGGCAGCAGCAATGACCTGCGTGGTATCGGATACCTTGTGGACTTCCTTCTGGATGTTGAGGATAGTCTTCTGCCGGAGTGGATAGACCGTGGAGAACTCACGGTTAGCTGTCTCGATTGCCTTGTGGATAGTCTGGTTCTTAAAGACAGATTCACCCCTGTCTGCCAGGTGAGTTCGTACCCAGGTTGCCATCAATGCAATATCCATTAGTTTCCCTCGTAAATCTCGATTTCAAATGGAATAGTAGACTCTATAATCCCTGTCTTGGTGAATTCAAGCTCTGCGTGCATGGTGAGAACTACATCTGTATCTTCAGCAGCTATCAGCCATGTGCAGATACCACCAGTACCACCACCGATCTGAGTGCAGGTGGTATCGACAATCTTGGTTCCTGGGACTTCGGGATCCCATGCCTTGCACTTTACTACGTAGCTTGACAGATCATAGGCATCACCATTGGCATCGTACACTGTGAAGGTGACGGTGTAGCCTTTGTCATTCTTTGGAATCCGAATAGTATCCATATCACTTCGTTCCCTTCATGTGGACATCTAGCGTCCTCTTAGGAAGGGAGACAGCCGATGATCTTACTGGAAGGCTAACTGTCAATACCCTGCTTGGCAGAGCTACATTGATTAGAATTGTCTGTTGAGGGGTAAGCATCCATCCAAATATGATTAGTCCCATTCTTCCTCCATCAAGACAAATACCAATTCGCTGCGGTTATAGTATCCCCGTTAAGAGGCTCATAGACTAAACGAGCTATAGGGACTTCAGCGGTCAAATCATACTGTAGTAAGGTATTTCCTACTACTGTAGGAGTAGCAATAGTCCTCCATGCTCCACCAGTATAACCTTGCACGCTCAATGTCCCGGCAGCATCAGCTATAAATAATAGCGTCTTTGTCTGGTATCCCCAGACCGGGACAGGATGTGAAGTTTTCGTTGTCCCTCCAGTAGCCAAAGCTTGCCATTTAGTAGAGGTGTTCTCCGAATAAGCCTGATATTGTCTTGGCGGCAATGGATCACCGTCTTGACAAGTGTAGCTATTTAATGTGGACATATTGCACCCGAAACTACTAACAGCACCGTTTAATTCTATAAGTGAATTCATACGAGATGGCATTGGGCAAACTGATCCCCCCAGTGCATATGGTTCCGCTTCCCATTCGGGTATTATTTCATTCAAACCATGTAGGATTATGGCTCTGAGTGGTCTTGCTTGATTGGCGGCAAGCCCACTAATAAATAATTCAGCATTACATTTATTTAACTTAAAGATATAGTTATATGTTGACGTACCGTAACTAGCTGGCAATAGACTTGTTACATCCAAGCTAGCGTATGCACTATGCCCAAGAGTCCTGCAATCAAAAAGCCATTGAGTTGCAGTTCCTTGTAAGGACACACGCCCCGAATAGCCTTGTGCACCATTCTCCAACCCTATCCATGACCCCGCACCAGCAACAGGGACAGTGATTGTTGTATACGCACACATGAGAGGGTAGTTAAAAGCCTTACGAGAATAGACAGCTACAATGTTTGATCCTGTGAGCGGCCCGAAGGCTGTAGCCCAGTAGTCATCCACATCGGCCTTGGTGGGGGTAGCCCCATCCAGATACTGCCGTGCCACAAAAAAGTTATTTAGACTCCGCCCTATTCTATGCTCAAAAGTAATAGATTGAAGGCCGTCATCGACTTCCCTTTGAGCCACTTGAAGTTCTAATATAGTAGCCATACTAATCTCCTTGTGCTACCCCCATCCTACCCTCGTACTCCATCGGTATCTCTGTTAATCTTCCATCACCACAGTCTATCACTCTGGTTTTATCATATCCTGCATACGCTTTTTAGCGCCACGATAAGACTTGTCAATTTCCTTGATACCCCTGAGACAGTGTTGCAAATCCATAGCCAGCAACTTATCCTGCTCCTCGAACTTCTTGACACCATCTGTGTTCCCTGTGCCCCTGTTGGCAGCTATCGAGGCTGAGACGGCACTTTTGCGAACCTTCAACTGAGTAAAGGCCACTGCTATATTGTACCTCTCTCTGGCAACCAAGGCCAAGATGTCTGATTCAGGCAGTCCGATATCAACGTCTGCCTCAGTCAAGTCCTCTACCTCTGGCTGCTTCATAACCTCCTCCTCTACTCCCTTCAGCCCATCTTCCTGTTTGTCTTTGTCCTTCATGTCACCCCTCCTTTATTTAGTTATCTATGTCACAGTCTAAGCTACCAAGCCAAGTTCTTGCAAGTC
>Ga0180007_10007831_pt1 | contig 9990 bp, 7 predicted proteins | sample MM_PC_MetaG_FD_121122 | JGI IMG/M metagenome (GOLD analysis project Ga0180007, IMG submission 121122) | Groundwater microbial communities from the Aspo Hard Rock Laboratory (HRL) deep subsurface site, Sweden - MM_PC_MetaG | ecosystem: Environmental > Aquatic > Deep subsurface > Groundwater... | reverse complement strand
TCACGACGCTCCGACCTCCCGACCCCGTCAGTGCCGGCCTGGGAGCCGAGAGTTTCCAGTCGCCGGCCAGCATCGACTTCGTGAAGGGCTCATTCACGGTCAAAGTGACCGGTTACGATGATCTCCCGGCTACCACCCGGCTGGTTGCCTCTGTGGCGCGCGAATTGGCGGCTGTTGTGCCCGGTACCCAGGACCTGCCGGCACTCTTCTCCGCTTTCCCCGCCGAAAACGTCCTCCCGCACTCAGCAATGATTATTGCCGAGTCATACCTGGGCCGAAGGGGTGTCGACAACGTGTACTGCCGGGATTATGCTCTCGCGGGTCACCGGTTCACGCTCTTTGTGGCTACGGAAGCATCCGACACCGTTCTGGCCCAATGGGCCGATGAAGCCGACAGCGATGCGGCCGGTACCGTCGCCTTTGACCGGGGGATGTCTGTCTCCGTCGACGATAGTTACTACGGAACAATCCTCGCGGGTCACAAAGCCGGTCGAATAGTCGGGGTAGTAGGTTTTGATCCGGCACTCGGGCCGTTTGTTGACGGCTGGTTGAACTCGCTTCCGTAACCGGGCGAAAGCAGACAAAACAAGGCCCCGGAGGAACGCTCCGGGGCTTTACTGTATCAGTCATCGCTACGCGTACATGAGTTTCAGTTCGTTGATCCTCTCCCGGACATTGACGGCATTGGCACAAACCACCGCACAGGCGTCACACGATACGCAGGCCGTAATCCCCTTATGTCCCGAAATCTCGGCCAGGGCCTGGCGAGCCAGATAGAAATCGGCATACTGGGCGGCATACATGTGGGTGCGCATCAGGGTGGGGACATCGGCGTCATTCGGGCAACTGGCCAGACACTTCCTGCACTGGCGGCAGAAACCCATCCCGAGTTTGACATTGTTGTCCGAGAGAAACCGCTTTTCCATATCGGTCAATGTCAGATTGGTGGCGACGGCAAAGTCTTCCCTCAGGTGCTGGTGATTGTTGAAGCCGGGAATTATGGTGTGGATGTTTTTGTTGTTGAGCACCCATTTAAGCAGCGCCGCCGTAATGGTAGGCTGGTCATAGCTCTGACGAGTGTCCGGATTGGGCCAGCGGCCTCCCCCGGCCATCGTTTTCATCCCCACAAAGCCAACCCCACGGTCGGCGGCCTTGTTTATGGCCGTCAGTAACGCGGTGTCATCGGCCATAGTAAAGTTGATCGAAGTCAGAACCACGTCCCAGAAATCATCTTTGGCAACTTCGTCGATCACGTCGGCCATATTGGTGTGCGTGGAAATGCCCAGAGCCCTCGCCTTGCCGTCCGCTTTGATCCGGGCCATTGCCTCGCGAATGGCGTCATCGGCAACAGTGTCCCGATTATCGACCATGTGGATATACAGGATGTCCACGTAGTCAGACTTCAGACGTTTGAGCGTACCCTCGGTTAACGACATCAGCTTCTTTTTCGCCTGCTCCGTCGTCAGATTGCGACGCTGCTGGGGGGTGTAGATTTTCGACCCGATAATGCACTTGTCACGGACCCCCATACGGTGCAGCACGCTGCCAACCAGTTGCTCGTTGGCCCCAAACTGGTAGTTGGCCGCGGTATCATAATGGCGCATGCCGACCTCGTACGCGGCCTGTAGAACCGACGGGTCATTGCAGGCCCCGGCTCCCATACTTACCACCGGGACTTTCATGCCGGTGCGACCCAGTGTCCGGTAGATGATGTTGTCTGTCGACCCGGCCGTCTCTTTTTCAGTAATCTGGGCGAAGGTTGCCCCGGGGGTCAGGTTAGCCAGACCGGCGGCCACCAGCCCGGTGGCCGAGGCGGTCAGGAACCTGCGCCGCGAAACTTCTGAATTGCTGTTACCCACGGTTTCCTCCATATGCTCGTATTGCGTTCATCGTTTCCTACTGACTCTGCAGGCGTTCCAACCCCTGTTCGGCGTTTTGTTGCAGGGTGGTGCGCAATTGGTCGTTTACGGCCTGGTCGGTGGGCAGCACTTCGAGCACCTTGCGATAGCACGCTATTGCCTGCTCCGTGTCTCCCACCGCCTGGCAACCGTCGGCATAGCTGTCCCAGACATTGGCAGAATTGGGAAAGGCCTCGGCTGTGATCCGGAAGATCTCCACCGCCTCGGACGTGCGACCGGTTTGCAGCAGTCGATAACCGATAGCATTCATGTTCGCCTCCTGGAAGGCGATAGTCCCCGGTGCGCTGGTTTTGAATCTCTCGTACAGTTCCACCGCCCGCAGGGCGCCCTGTGATTGAATGATAGCCATGAACTCGTCTGAAGTCGGCGGCTTCTGCTCGGCGGTGATTGTGCTGACCGTTATTGTTCCTTCGGGAAGTTCACGGGCGGCCCGGGCAAGGAATGGTGTGGCAGTCTCTTCACTACCCAGATACTGCCGGAAGAATTCCAGCACGTGGCGGCACACCGAGTAGTACTGCGGGCGCAGCACCGAAACGGCAAACTCGCCCGAGTCCGAAATGATGTCGCGGATCGCACCGTAGGACGAAAAGTCCACCGGCTCCGCACCGGTCACCCGCCCCAGATACCGCAACGAATAGCGGCAACTGTCGATGTGCGACAAACTGATGGTGGAGTCGTCGCCGCCAAACAGCTGTAGTTGAGGCACTGTCATCCGCTCGGCGTTGAAGTGAGTGCCGTTGCCGGCCAGCTCTGCCTGGGCGGCGATGACATTCCAGCCACTGAGACAGGTCACGGCCTCGACATCGGCGTTGCGCATCTGGAAAGCCCAGGACGCCAACCCGCCGAAGCCCAGTCCGAACGTTGCCAGCCGATTCCAGTCGACATACTCCCTGCCTCGCAGTAGCGAAAGCCCGAACTCACCGTCGCGGACCACCGTCTCCAGACCTGCCTGATTCGGCTCGGGATTGACTCCGCCCGCTCCCATGGAATGCGTGGTCATCACCACAAACCCGTGGCTGGCCAGCAGTTCGCACAGAACCAGGTTGTCAAAGAACGAGCGTCCGATATTGGGAAAATACACAAGAACCGGAAACGCCCCCTCGGCGTGAGCGGCATCGCGCACCGCACCAACGTCCACATTCTGAACATCGAGCACCAATCCGCCGTCGTTACCCATGACCATGAACATCAGGCCCAAATCGCGTTGTTGAACGGCCGTGACGTACGGAAAGAAGTCAGGGTTTTCGGGATTCGGGAAGATATACTCAGCCAGCGTCATGGGGACATCGGCCTCGGCTACAGCTGCGGGATACCACACCAGCACCTGTATCGGGCGAGCCCGCTCGCCCTCGAGCGGCACCCCGAAGTAGTCGAATTTGGGTCGCGCGGTCCGTGAGTTATCGTATGCTTCGATGGTCGTGAAGCCTGCCCCGTAGGGGCCCGGCTCCAGGCTTCCCCAGAGCGGCCGTTCGGCAAGAACCGGACCGGCCCCGGTGAGGGTCAGGACCGCGATGAGAAGCACTACAGCCCCATTCATTGCTCTGACAGCTGACATGGCGTCGGTTTCCTTCTGATGGCTATTTTTGTCTTATAATCACATATACTAGCGAACGAGGGGACGGGTTACAACAAATATCGCCGGCTTCCCCTTCGTTGTGTCCTCCGGACCTGCCCCCCCTGCTCCTGTCAGCTCCTGTCGATCGTCCGCCGAAACATGGGTCCGGCAGTTCACCCTTCCGTACAGGAAACGGCTCCGGGTGTCGATACACTATTACAGGCACGGCTACCGACAAAGCCTTGCAAAAGGGGCAGAAGATGATAGAAGAACGTACCGTTCCGCGCAGAAACCTGCGCGACTATCTGAAGATTTTCGATCACGTTACAGGCCAACCTCTGGGCCGAGTCATCAACATCACATTCCAGGGCATAGGCGTTTTCGGGGAGCAGCCCATACCGCCTGAACGGACCTTCCGCCTGAAGATGACGGTTCCGGGACCGGGTCGCCTTCCGCGAGAACTCCTCTTTGATGCCCGCTGCTGTTGGTGTACGCAGGAGCGAAGTCTCTACACTCAGACCGTCTACGACAGCGGTTTTGAGTTTACGGAGTTGACGCCCGCCGACCGGGCCAGGATTGCCCGACTCATGGCTGACTGTCCGCTCGAAAGCTGGTAGAGCGTCACTGCCCGGTGGGCTGTTTTTGCCGGCACGACAGGAGCAGACGAACGGCCGTTCCTGTCTGCGTTGTTTCTGTCAAACTGATCGCAATCTGTCAAATATCCGTTGCATCCCTCTATTCACAAACGATATTACCACTAGGAGGCAACTGGTCATCGTATTCTATCTGACACATCCGCATATCCGTTAGCGGCCGCAGCGACTCCCCCCTCGCTGTATCCGGCCGTCGTTTTGAGGAGATTTGCAATGGCACAAAAACGATCTGAGAACCGGACGCACCTGAGCAGTAATCTCGAAGTCTACCACCGCGACACCAATGAACTCATCGGGAAAGTTATCGACCTCACTCCGGCCGGTATGAGACTGTTGTGCAAAAGACCGATGACGCCGCGAGAAGGATTGCAACTGCGCATGACCCTTCCGGCGGGCTCCCGTCTGGGCAATGAAATCACGTTCGAAGCCAACAGCCGCTGGTGTACTCGTGATATCAATCCGGATTACTATACCATGGGGTTGGAACTGGCTGATCTTTCCAACGACGATGAAATCGCGCTGGATCGTCTGATTGAAGTCGAGTCGTTGCAGGATTGGTCCCGGATTCCATCGTATTGAAGACCACATTGTTGCCAGGGGCCGGCAAGGTGACCGGATTGCCGGCAATAAAGGAGGCAAACATGAAAGAGAAACGGTCTCTCAAGCGCAAGTATGCGCGGGAACAGATACCCGTCTACGACCTGATCACAGAGCAGGAAGTAGGACGCCTGGTAAACCTTTCCACCGACGGCATGCAACTGATCACCGAGGAACCTGTCCGCACCGGCTCGCTGTGTCAGTTCATTGTCACTCTCCCCGCGTTGCCGGACGACCCGACTATGCCGTTCAATGTCGATGTAAATGAAGAAGTGGTTCTCGATGCCCGCTCGGTCTGGTGTCGGAAGGAGAACAATCCGGACTATTACGATGCCGGATTCGAATTGATGGATATGACATCGGATGAGGTGCGCACAATCGAGACAGCGCTTGAAGACGCGATGTTCCAGGCGTGAAATGGTGCGCCCCGATTTTCGGCACGCACCGTGTTCGAGCTACTTTCGTTTGACCGGGTGACGGCTGTTGTTTACGTAATGCTCGGTCAGTTCGCCCTTCAGGTATTCGTACGCCTCGTCGACCGTGTCGATCGTCCGGAACAGATTGATATCTTCCGGCGAGATCGTCCCCCATTTGATCATCTCGTCGATATTGAAAACCTTACTCCAGTACTCGGAACCGTACAGCACGACCGGCATATACTTGTTGCTTTTGCGCGTCTGGATGATGGTCAGCAACTCAAAAAACTCGTCCAGGGTACCAAATCCACCCGGAAACACCACCAACGCCTTGGCCAGGTAAAAGAACCAGAATTTACGAATGAAGAAGTAATGGAACTCGATTGAGAGATCCCGCGTCTGGTACGGATTGGGAGCCTGTTCGAAAGGCAGACTGATATTCAATCCCACCGATTTACCTTTGGCTCGCTTGGCACCCCGGTTGGCCGCCTCCATAATACCGGGTCCCCCGCCGCTGCATATCATGAACTTCCGACCGCTCTCCTCAACGGATTTGAACCAGACGGTCAGCCGTTCGGCCAGTTCAGCCGCTTCCTCATAGTAGCGCGACATTATGACATCGCGCTCGGCCCGGTCGATTCTCAATTGCAGCCCCCGGGGCATCCTGCCGGATGTTTTTTGTGTCTTTTTGAGTTCGCTGAGGTTTCGTCGAGCGTCCCGACTGGACAACGTCCGGGCCGATCCAAAAAACACCACCGTGTCCCAAACCCGATGACGGCGGAATCGATCAGCCGGCTCCGTCATCTCAGCCATCACCCGAAGAATACGCGCCGACGGGCTGTTCAGGAATTCGATATTGTTATAGGACTTCATCAGCCAGCTGGCCGGGTGGTCATTTTTCTTACGCGGGGGCATGCTCATTCCTCATCTCGGAGTTGTCATCAACCTGCATCCAGTGGGTCTACAATAGACTATTCCTGCCCCCGCCGCAATGGGAAATCCGTACACTATCCAACTCTGTTGACGTTTCGTCCGGTATCCCGGCAGAACAATCTCACTTGCGGGCGGCTGTCCATAATGGTACCTTGAAAGTGTCGGAAATCGACCGGTCCGGTTCGGGCCGTCACGCAAGCCATACACATGACAGCTACGTCAAAGGGTTTCGCCACCGTGCTACGTACACTGCTGATTTGCTGCCTCGCCTGCCACTCACTATGTCATGCCGCCGGGAGCGTTCGTGGGACGGTGCTCGACCGATCGTCCCAACAACCGATGGCCGGAGCTACCGTGCTGGTGGGCGACATCGCCCGGCCGGTGGCTACCGATTCGAATGGTGAATTCCTGCTGACCGGACTGGTATCCGGTCGCTACACCTGTATCGTGTCCTTTGTCGGCTACCGGTCATATCAGGGCATGGTTGAAGTCGAGGACAACCACGAAACAGATCTGCTCATCCTGCTAAGTTCGTCGGTAACGGCGGTCGCCCCGATCACCGTTACCGCAAGCCGGTTTGAACAGGAGGTGTTTCGTTCGCCCGCCGACGTTTCCGTGACGAGTACGGAGCAATTCAATGAGCGCGGATTCAGTTCGACCGCCGAGGCGTTGCGCGAGGAACCCGGAATACAGGTGCAAAAAACGACCCACGGACACGGGGCTCCGATCATACGTGGTCTGATCGGGCGCTACGTATTGCTGCTTTACGACGGGTTGCGGCTGAACAAGCCCACCTTTCGCCTGGGCGGCAATCAGTACCTGTCGACCATAGATCGAGAGTCCCTGGAGCGAATCGAGGTAGTCCGGGGGCCGTCGTCGGTTATGTACGGCAGCGATGCCATCGGTGGGACGGTCAACCTCATTCCCCGTGTTCCGGCGGCGAGTGACAGCGGATTCAGCCTGCATCCACGGGCCGCCACGCGCTACTCCAGTGCCGATCAGGGCCGCAGCCTGCACGTCAGTCTCGACGGAGGCGATGCGCGTTTGGCCACCTCGGTCGGCGCAACAGTGAAAACGATCGGCGACTTACGCGGCGGCGGATCGGTTGGTCGGCAGGAGCCTACAGGATGGGAGGAAACAGACTTCCAGCTTCGCACCACCTGCCGCGTCTCCGACCGCACTCGTGTGAATGCTGACTACCAGGCTGTGCGACAAAACAACGTACCCCGGTATGACAAGTATGTCGATGGTTCCTTCTTTCAGTATGTCTATGATCCTCAGGACCGGGATCTTCTGGCGCTCACGCTGTACTCCGAAATTGAGTCCTCACCCGTCCGAAGTCTCCGCACCGGTCTGTCTTACCAGCGGGAAGCTGAAGGCGTGATTGAGCAACGTTCCGGCGAGAGCAATGTGGTGGTGTCGCGCGATCGCGTCCAGACCCTGGGCGGATACCTTCAGGCGGCAGCCCGGCCCCACGTTCGCCACGCGCTGACTTTTGGCGGCGAATACTACTACGACAAGCTGGCATCAGCGCGCTACGAAGAAACGGCAGCCGGTGATATGCCGCTGCGTCCGACTTACCCCGATGACTCCCGGTATGCCTCGTTCGGCCTGTTCGCTGCCGACGAATGGTCGCTGTCGGATCGCACGAGAGTGGCCGCCGGTCTGCGCTACTCTTCGGTCACTGTGACCTCGCCGCTCGAGGCGCCGTTTGACGGTTTTGACAAGTCGTTCCGGGATCTGACCGGTTCACTGGGGGTGTCGTGCGCGTTGTCGCGCGACATAAACCTGGTGGCGTCGTGGTCCCGCGGTTTCCGGGCACCCAATTTCAATGATGCCGTGGTGCTCAAGTATTCCAGCAGCGGCGTTGATGCCCCCAGTCCCAATCTGGAGGCGGAAACCTGCAACAACGTTGAGTTGGGCCTGAAAGTACGGTCGCAGAAGATCAGCGGCAGTCTTTTCGCTTTTTACAATCGACTGTGCGATTTGATTGATCGCCGGCCGGGAGTGTACGGCGGTCTCCCGTTTTACGATGAAAACCGGAATGGTGTGTGGGACTCGACAGAATTTGCTGTGTATCAACGATTTAATGTGGGTACCGCCCGTATGTTCGGTTTCGAGGGCGACGGTGAGGTTCGGTTGTTTTCGCATGCGACCGTGCGCGCCAACATGTTCTGGACCCAGGGAGATAATCTGGAAGACAACACTCCGCTCAGCCGCATCCCACCGCTGTCCGGCATGGTGGCAACCCGCATCACGGTACGAGATAACCTGTGGCTGGAGCCGTATATCCGAGCCGCCGCCTCCCAGCATCGTCTGTCGTTGCGGGATATAGATGACACCCGGATCGGACCCGGCGGCACCGCCGGATGGGTCACGCTGAATCTACGCGGCGGCTGGAACGGCAGTCACATCCGCATCAATGTTACATTTGACAACCTGACCGATCGGGCCTACAAGGAGCACGGTTCGGGCATCCACTCCCCCGGCCGCGGAGTCATTCTGGCGCTCACATATTCCTCATAAGTCACACGCTTCCAACGTTTTCCCCTGTATACCCCAGTTTCGCCGTGATGGAGTCGCGGTTGGTCACACAGTGTCGCGCGGTGCCGAGTGCGGATCAGACAAGTCACATACTGACACTAAAGCATAAAAAAGTAGTCTCCTGATGTATTATCGCGGGGGAGTTATGACGCCCTTATTTAGGATAAGGAATGCATTTGAGGGCATACAGGGTTGCGTTTTACAAAAACTTCACGACCAACCTGTCAAGATTTCTTCCGGCACACTAACGGCACTGCAAAAGTCCCGTTTAGGCCCATATCGTCTGGCGGCTTCTGATTTCGGAAGGAGGTAGCATCAGAATCCGGCTCTGAATCTGTCTGTTTTTTTTCGCAGGACATGCGCCAAACTCACATTGGAGGAACCATGAAGAGACTAATAACCGCTTTTCTCTTCCTGTCTTTCGCATTAACCAGTCTGGCATTTGCCGAACAATATCTGCCCGTAGATCCATCGCGCTATGTAGATGCTCCCTCGATTATCGGCTTTGTGCCGGACAGGTTCATTGTTGTTCTCAAAGACGACATTTCGGTAAATCACAGCAAGGATATGGATCGTCGTGTCGCCCTGTCCGAAGTACAGGGTTTTGGCGATTTAGCACAGCGATTCCAGGTTGAGCGCTTGCGGCCGCAATTCCCCGGTTCTGATGCCGGGCGTACCGCAGCAAGCAGTTATGGGGCCAAACTTTCCAGGTACTACAAGGTTACGTTTGCATCAGGCACACTGGATGAAGCGATGGCGGCATACGCAGCCCTGCCGGCCGTCGATCATGTCGAGCCAATCGGCATTCACACGGTGTATGCAACACCCAACGACGGCTACTATGACGATCCCCCGCCCGAGTTTCCCTACGACCAGTGGCACTACTGGGATACCTACGGCATAGAAGCCGATCAGGCCTGGGACAGCGAAGCCGGCTCGTCGACCGTTATTGTCGGTGATCTGGATATTGGCACCAAGTACGATCATGGTGACCTGGGCGGCAGTGATCCGCCGGGACCGAATGACCCTGTTACCAACGGCAATATCTGGGTCAACACCGGTGAAATCGCCGGTAATGGTACGGATGATGACGGCAACGGCTATGTTGATGACATCATCGGTTGGGACTTTGTCGAAAGCACCAACTGGTACATATACTCGTGCACCGATGCGGATTGCGGAGGAGCCGACAATGATCCGTCGGATGGCGACGGTCACGGTACGCACACCGCCGGTACCATCGCCGCTATCACGAACAACGGCTACGCGGTAGCCGGTGTCGCCGGAGGATTCGGCGACGGAACCTATGCCGGCGGTGGCAACGGTGTGAAGATCGTACCGTGCCGCATTGGCTATCTCCTGAGCTACATGGG
>Ga0180007_10007830_pt1 | contig 9991 bp, 12 predicted proteins | sample MM_PC_MetaG_FD_121122 | JGI IMG/M metagenome (GOLD analysis project Ga0180007, IMG submission 121122) | Groundwater microbial communities from the Aspo Hard Rock Laboratory (HRL) deep subsurface site, Sweden - MM_PC_MetaG | ecosystem: Environmental > Aquatic > Deep subsurface > Groundwater... | reverse complement strand
GCCCAGCTGACCGAGCGGATCAAACATTTTGTGTCCAAAAAAGGGTTTGATATGGAGGGCCTGGGTAAAAAAATTGTGGACCAGTTGGTCCATGAAGGCTTGATCTCTTCCTTTGCCGATCTTTTCACCCTTGATCGGCAGCGTTTGGCCGCATTGGATCGTCAGGCGGAAAAGTCTGTTTCCAATATGCTCAACGCCATTGAAGGCTCAAAGCAAGTCAGTTTTTCAAAATTTTTATTTGCCCTGGGCATTGATCACACCGGTGAAAATGCGGCCAGACTTCTATCCCGCAAATTTGAAATCCTGGAACACCTCATGGCGGCGGACAGGGAAACCCTTGAAAACATCCCTGGTCTGGGGGAAAAAACCGCCGCATCTCTGGTGCTCTTTTTTGCCAACCCGGAAAATAAACAAATAATAAATCAGATTCTGGATGCCGGGGTTCAGATTTTCAATGATCTGTTTGCACAAGTTGTCCCGGCAGACCATCCCCTGGCTGGCAAGACCCTGGTGCTCACCGGCACCCTTGATACACTGAAACGGGACGAGGCCAAAAAACAGCTCGAAGCTTTGGGGGCCAAGGTTTCCTCCAGTGTGTCCGCAAAAACAGATTTTTTGGTGGCGGGACGGGATGCGGGATCCAAATTGGAAAAGGCCGCAAGTTTAGGTGTCACCGTCGTTGATGAAGCTAAGCTTATTCGGATGATCCATGGTTGACCCGGCGGTTTTACTCGTGTTTATTCCCACATTTTTTGTGGTCTCCATAACGCCGGGGATGTGCATGACCCTGGCCCTTACCATGGGCATGACCATCGGGGTGAAAAAAACCTTTTACATGATGTGGGGGGAACTTTTCGGCGTGGCCCTGGTGTCAATGGCCGCCGTCTGCGGAGTGGCTGCCGTTATGTTGAAATATCCGACCTTGTTTATTTTATTAAAATACCTGGGGGGAGGCTATCTTGTTTTTCTGGGGATCCAGATGATCCGGTCCAAAGGAGAGGTTTCCCTGGAATCGGGCCGGTTGTCCTTAACCCATATTCGTCCCAAAACCCTCATGGTCCAGGGGTTTGTCACAGCCATTGCCAACCCCAAGGGATGGGCCTTCATGATTTCTCTGTTACCCCCCTTTATTTCGCCTTCCAAACCGTTCCTGCCCCAACTTATGATCCTGGTGATGATTATTCTTGGCACCGAGTTTTTCTGCCTGGTTCTCTATTCAAACGGCGGCCGGGTACTCACCCGGTTCCTTGAAAAACGAGGCAATATCCTATTGCTCAACTGGATATCCGGGGCGGCTATGGCAGGAGTCGGGATCTGGCTGGCCTTGGGGTAGAATAATCAAGGCTATCATGGCATTCCCATAGATAGTCCTCTGGCTTTTTTGAAATCTCAAAAGCGGCGTCTCCGAAATTTTCCATTCTGCCTGAATTTTATGATTTCAAAAACTCTACGAATTATTGTATCCTCTTTTTTGCTGGGTCATTTCTTTTTCCTTTTTGTTTGATTTGGTCGTTGATCAAAAAAGGAAGACTAAGTTTTGACCTATCTTTTTCAACCCTCCGGGATATTATTTCCCGGAACCTCTATTGAAAAATGAATTTTAAGCAAGGCTTTTACACTATTTCAGGACCTGCAAGGATAGTGGTATGAGTTGAATAAGGAGCAGATGTTTGAATAAAAAGTATTTCGAAGATCTTGTTGAAGGGGAACAGATTTGTTGCGAGACTGTGGAAATGATAAAGGAACGGATTATATCTTTTGCAATCGAATTTGATCCCCAGCCTTTTCATATTAGCGAGAAACTGGCGGGTGAATCCATATTTAAAGGATTGATTGCCTCTTCTCTGCATACTATGTCCGCCTGTACAAAGGTTGTGGTGGATGCACTCGAAGAGGTTGAGATTCTGAGTGGTGTTGGAATGGACGAAGTAAAAATGAAAAACCCAGTCCGACCTGGGGATCTTTTGAATGTTAATGCCTGGTGGGCAAACCTGAAATCTTCAGGAACAAGACCCGATTTTGGTTTTGGAACTGTGAAATGCAGTGTGATAAATCAGAATAACGAACCTGTTATTGAATATGGGTACCAATATATAATTAGAACTATTTCAGCACAGAACTGAATGTATGGGATTTCAAACTTGAACAATAGACATTCAGCTGGAGTATCAGACCGGATGAGAGGAATATAGAGATTGTGTCTTCGTTTTTCGATCTTGTTATTTCAGAGCTGGAATCCGTCATTGATTATCAATAAAGGAAAGACCGTGTATGAATGAAGCTACTTTTTCTCACCAGTGTATTAAAGAAACCATGGAAGGTCTGAGGGAAGGGTTGACCCATTTTTCAGGACCAAGCCGGACCGCCGTGATTTATTCTATAAAACCTGAAGACCCGATATTCATTTTTGATCCCCAAAATCTTCTGGCAGGTCATGAACCAAAATTTCAAGAATTGTACATTGACACAGAATGGCGAAAAAAAGCGGCCATTGGTTATGATAAAAAAAAGTTCAGCAATCTGATCCCGGAAAAAAACCTGGAATTGGCCGGACTGATTTCCTATGGCGGCCGGTCAAGTTCTGTTGTCTACCAGATGTGGTTTACTGAAAACCATCCGGATATGTGTTCCATCGGTCCGACTGAAAGATGGTTGGAACAGGCTGTCTGGAGGCTCTCCCATGATATTGCCAATGAATCGGATCTGTATACCGGTATTTCAGGAAGTTTTTTAAAAGAATATGCCACCCATGCGGTGAGGGATTATCTGGTGGATGAAATGAATCTGCTGATTGGAATGGATACACGGGTCAGGGTCTACCCGATTTTAGAGGCGGTTCTTAAAATATCCAGAACGCCTGAAGAAGGTGCATGGCCAAAAGGGAAGCTTGTTTTTGTGGAAAAGCATTCCCTTGCCAAAATGAAATTTATTGCAAAGTTTCCCAAAGCAGAACAACCGGTATTGGAGAATGTGAAGCATATTCGAAAACTGCTTCAGTGCGTTGAGGGATCCGATCGGAAACTGGTTGCAGATGAGAAATCAATCATCGGAATTATCAAGGGGGACAATCCTGATTTTTCCATCACCGCCGATTTTAAAGGAAAGCATGGTTTTTTAGAACTCAATGGAAATCGTGTGTGCTCTTTTTCAGATGGCAGTTTCAAGTCAACCACCCGGAAAGCAAAGCTTGTGCAGGTTGAAGAAGCATTGCTGGATTCTGATATGGATCCTGTTGATGCCTCCTCATTATTTAAGATTATTACTCGAATCGTTCACCATGCGGCCAGGAGACGGCATGGCTGCACCATTGTCGTTGACCTGAACAAGACCCCGATCTTTCTTTCGGGCCAAACCCTGGCGCACGCCCTTGACCTTGAAAATGATGAAGATCTGGAACTTAGCAAATCTTTTGCCAAGGTGGATGGCGCCCTGCATATAGGGTCTGACTTGAAACTTCATGGATTTGCCTGCCTTCTGGATGGTAAATATGTCCCGGGTGAGAACCGAGCCCGCGGCGCCCGGTTTAATTGTGCCCTTCGGTTCACGGCAGAGCACGACAATATCATTGTCATTGTGGTTTCCTCTGACTCCCCTGTCTCGATAATGATCGGCGGTATGGTAATGGAAACCAAATGGAAATTGAAACCTTCCCTTTTTTGCAACGCGCCGGTGCTGCTCAAAGAATGGGTAGAAAGCTCTGACGCGTCATATTATTGAGTTGTTTGTGGTTTGATAAAATTTGCGGGGAGGTTGAAAAATTGGGGTGGATGCTTTTTTCCCGCCATCTTTATGATTTGATTTTGCACTCCCTTCAAGGTAATATGCTTTTCTTACACGATTCGTGTCATCAAAGCGTTATATCAGGACGGAGATTTGGGGATTGAAAATTAAGAAAAAAAATATGGGTGTACAGAATAAACAAGATTCCCCGGATTCCGGGCCGGAACAAAAAGGGGTGATCGTCGCCCACCATGGAATTGCCGTGGATATTTTGTTTGAATCCGGAGAACGGCGGATGGTAAAGGTGAAACGACAGGCAGGGCACGTTGTGGGGGACAATGTGACGGTGACAGGCCCACGGCTTTTTCAGTTGCCGCGAAAAACCGAGCTTTGCAGGCGGGATTCCCGGGGCAGCGTCAGAATTGTGGGTGCCAATCTGGATGTTCTGGGGGTGGTGATAAGCCCCATGCCCCTGCCCACCCCCGGGTATATTGACCAGGCCATTGTTGCCGCAAGGCAGGCCGATCTGACGCCGGTGCTGGTGATCAACAAGGGGGACCTGGAAAATTCGAAAGCGTTTATTGAAAAGGTGAGCGCAACCTATGGTGGAATCGTTGATATTTTTGTGGTGAGTGCGCTGACAGGTGAGGGACTGTCTGCCTTGACCCGCTATCTGGGAAAGGGGGTGCGCAGCTTTTTTGTGGGCATTACCGGTGTGGGCAAAAGCAGTCTGCTCAATGCCATCTGCCCGACATTGGATCTTCGGGTGGGTGAGTTATATGAAGCGGGCAACAGGGGGTGCAATACCACCACGGTTTCCACCCTTCATTCCCTGCCGGAAGGCGGAGAGCTTGTGGATACCCCCGGGTTTAACGAGTTTGGACTGGTGGATATTTCAGTTGCGGACCTGGCAGGATTTTTCCCCGGATTTGAAGCGGCCATGGAGGGTCAGTGCCATTTTCGGGATTGCCGTCATCGCGGGGAACCGGGCTGTGCCGTGTCGGATCTGGTGGAAAAGGGAAAGATAGCCAAAGAACGGTATACCACTTATTTAGCGCTCTTTGACCAGATCCAGGCCGGGGATGACAGGTTCAAAACCCGGCGTTAGGGGGGATGTCGGGTGAGATTTGTTCAGGATTGTAATGTCAGGCAGGGCACTTCACATTCTCCATTTTTTGCGGAAACATAGACAATATTGTCTGAAATGGTGATTGAGAGATCCATGGTTCGATTTACAAGTTCTGCCAATTGTTGAATACTTTTCCAAGGAAATTGAAGGATCGATACCGGTAGACCACTAAAATTTGCCTGTTCTTTGGCCCACCAGCTATCTGATTTCAGGTTGAAGGAATACACCTTCACCTTGGGACAAATTCGGGTTGCTTTTTTAATTCTATCAACGCTTGGCTCCCCTATATCAATCCATAAAAAGAGTCGGTCATCCAATGTGCGTGCCCAGATGTCGGGTTCCTCCACGGCAGAAAGCCCCCGGGTAAAGGACAGATCTTCCCGGGCATTCATGCAAAAAGCCAGAACCCTTGCCATCATCCGTTCAAGTGACTCCGAAGGGTGTTGGGCAATGGTTAAATTCAGATTATCATAATGATTTGCCTCGATGTCGGATAGTGCGATCTTTATTTTGAAAATGGTTGGTTTTAATGCCACAAACACACCTCTAATTATCTGTAATGGGTAAAAAAATATTCAGTGAATCCCAAAAAAACCTTGGAAAAAGTATCTATTTTTCCGGAACCGGCCATTTTAACTGGAATTCAATCTCCTCATTGTTCCCTTCTCTTTCATGCTCAATGTTAAACAGGGCATCCGGGGGAACTGAAATTCTTTCTCCGGCTATTTGTATTCTGAACCGTTTTTTTTGTTCAATGGCGTCGGCCAGTCGCCTTAATTTACTGACAAAATCTTCTGTGGAATAGGTTTTTTCCAGATCTTTTTCCGGCTTTGTTTTTCGGTTTGTCATGGTACCTCGCTGTTGTGGGTATAATTTTTTTTATATCCTTTGAATATATCATAATTCTGACAATAGTGCATTGAAGCTGATGATTTCCATGGTTATAGTAAACTGACAAGATAAACTTAAATTAAGATAAACAATAATAGAACCCATTCCCATGGGATACAATTTTTAAGGAGACCTGTTATGTTGAAAGTATATGCCGCCAAATGGTGCCCCCATTGCACAAAGACCGTTGATTATCTGAAAAAAAACCAGATTGAATTTGAATACATCGAAATTGAAGAACAACCCGAGGCCATTGTTCAAAAAATTATCGAGGTCAATGGAGGGGATGACTGGGTGGTGCCCACCCTTGAGTTTAAGGGGAAATGGCGGATAGGCAAAGTCTTTAATGAAATAGAACTCAACTTTGATTTAAAGCAGTTGGGGGTAAAATAAAGCGAGGTTCGGCCATGGACAAAGAGCGCTTAAACCAATACCGGTATTTTCTAAAGGACAGTATCCGGAAAAAAATTAATTTTCGGTTTACCGATCAAAACCTTGGCATTCCTGCACCCCCCATTGAAGAAAAATGTCTGGACGGTGCAAAGCGGATCGATCTTCCCGGGCCGGATCTGTGGGAAAACATTCCAATGGCTGATATCACCCATGCTATTGGCAACAGAAAAAGTCACCGGGTGTATGGGGATCAACCCCTTGCTCTGGAAGAACTTGCCTATCTTGTCTGGGCGACCCAGGGGGTGAGGGGAAAGCTCACCTTGGGACACGCCTACCGAAATGTGCCCTCTGCCGGGTGCCGCCATGCTTTTGAGACCTATCTGGCCGTTTTTAATGTGGAGGGGGTAGCGCCCGGTATGTACCGGTATCTGCCTCTTTCCCACCAACTGGTGTTTGAGTTTTCCGATGAGATGCTGGCTGAAAAGATGGTGACAGCCTCCCTGGGTCAAGCCTATCCGGGGAGATCCGCGGTTACCTTTATCTGGGTTGCCATTCCCTATCGCATGGAATGGCGTTATGGGCTGGCCGCCCACAAGGTGATTGCCCTGGATGCCGGGCATGTCTGCCAGAACCTGTATCTTGCCTGTGAGACCATTCATGCCGGCACCTGTGCCATTGCCGCCTATGATCAGGAGGAGATGGACGCGCTTCTGGGCCTTGACGGGGATGAGGCCTTTGCCGTTTACCTGGCACCCGTGGGAAAAATCAAGGCCAAATAGCCTTTACACCTTTTGCTGAGTCAGTTTATTCCGCAGGCGCGTGTAGTCCACCATGGCGCCAAACGCTCTGGCAGCCCTCTCCGGGCTGGGCAGAACGGGAACGCCTCTGTCCTGAAGGCCTGCAATAAAATCATTTTCCCGGGTCAAAAATGAAAAACCGACAATGGGTTTTCCATGGGTGGTGACAAGGGAGGCGATGGCCGAGCACTGGGCGTCGATGATATTTTTGATCTGGGTGTCAATCTCCTCTTTGGGAACCCCCATGCCGGTCAGGGCCGTGCGCACCATTTTGGCAGACGCCAGAAAATATATCAGCATGCCATCCGCCCCTTCTTCTTCGAGCAGTACCTCTGGAATCCCATGGAAAAAATCCAATGGGTTCTTGGTATAGGTCAGATCAATGGGATTGTTTGCGCTGCCGGTGTGGGGGATAAAGGGGGCGAGTTTCTCCAGGGTTTCAGAGGAGAGTTGTGGCAGTTCAAGGCCGGTTCGCTCGCAGGCATCGGCAGCCGCGGCACCGGGACCACCGGAATGGGTCTGGACGATCAACCGGTTCCCCCGGGGCAGGGGAGAGGACCCCAGTGTATAACAAAAATCAAATAATTCTTCGATACTATGTGCCCGGATGATCCCGCTTTGTTTGAAAACACCGTCATAAAGATGATCCGGGCCTGAAAGAGAACCGGTATGGGACAGACAGGCTTTTCTGCCGGTTTCAGATCCCCCTGCATAAAAGGCCACAATGGGTTTGACCAGGGAAACCCTGCGGGCCATTTCAATAAATTTTTGACCCTGGCGTATGGATTCGATATAAAGACCGATCACCCGGGTATTGGGGCAGGCGCCCAGATACTCAATACAATCCACCATGTCGATATTGGCTTCATTGCCCAGGCTGAACCCCGTGCTGAACCCCTGGCCGTAACGATCGTCAAGAAAGGAGAACATCTGGGTGATAAAACTGCCGCTCTGGGAGGCCATGCCGATGAACCCCTGTTTGCCTTTGGATGGCAGAAAGGTCGCATTGAGCCGTAGATGGGAATTGACCACGCCAATGCAATTGGGACCGGTAAACCGGATCTGGTAGTGATCGGCAATCTGCTGCAATTGCTTTTGAAGGTCTATTCCTTCTCCTCCCACCTCGTTAAACCCGGCCGAGACAATGACGGCATGGCGGATCCCTCGTTCTCCGCAGGCTTTAAGGGTTTGAACAACGATTTTTGTGGGCAGAACAATAAAGGCCATATCCGGGATTTCCGGCAGGTCGCTGACATCTGCATAGGCCGTCAGATTTAAAACGGTTTTTTCTTTGGGATGAACAGGATAGATGCTCCCTTCAAATCCGTCGGTAAGAATGGTGGTTAAGATACTGGAACCCATGGCCGCATAATTATTGGAGGCCCCGAAAAAGGCAATGCTCTTTGGATTTGCAATGGGAAAAAGAGGGCTTTGGGCGATGGAAGTGATCATAGGGAACCTTTATTTTCTAAGATAATAAGCGCATCCACGGCCTTGATGGTGCCGTCCGGGGAGATGATCAACGGATTGATGTCAATTTCCGAGATGGATTCTTCGGATAATCCTAGGTGACCCACGGCCATCAGGATTTGGCAAAGTGCCGTTAAGTCCGCGGGTTTCTGGCCCCGGAAGGCCGCGAGCATCGGTTTTGTTTTTAAATCCTGGATCATATCCAGGGCTTCCACACGGTCAAAGGGTGCCACCCGAAAGACCGTGTCCCTGATCACTTCGGTCATGATTCCGCCGAATCCCAGCATGACACAGGCACCAAATTGGGGATTCCGGCTCAACCCCACAACCAGTTCCCGCTGACCTGCCACCATCTCCTGGACCAGAACCCCTTCAAGGGGAGTGTTTGTTCGTTCACAAATCTTGTTGTGGGCCTTGCGGACCGCTTCCGGGGTTGTCAGGTTCAGCTCAATGCATCCGTGTTCGCTTTTGTGCATCAATTTCCAGGAGCAGGCTTTCAGAACCACTGGATAACCGATTTTCTCTGCTGCGGACACGGCTTCATCGGCCGTTTGTGTAAGTTCTTCCCGGGTGACGGGTATGCCCATGGAACTGAGCAGTTGTTTGGATTGAAATTCAGATAATGCGGTTTGCCCGTTGGCCAGTGCTGCTTTAATTGGATTCATTTAAAAGCCCCGTGGTTGTGTTAGGTGTTAAAGGTCCAGATCACGAATGACCGACAGTCCCTTGATCAGGGAAGCCATGTCTTCTTTCCCCACTGCCGCTTCAATACTTTGTTCAAGCTGGGCGCCCAGGGCCAAAAGTTTCGGGGCAAGTTTGCGGGCCTTGTCCGTCAATGTTAATACATTCAGGCGTGCATCCAAGGGGTCGGTTCTCTTGGTGACAAGTTCCATGAGTTCCAGGCGTTTGATCATGGTGACGGCGGCTGCCTTGCCCATGCCGGCACGTGTGGCAAAGACGCCGAGGCTTAATCCCTCTTCCTGCCAGAGAACCCCCAGTGACATCACCTGTTGGGTGGTAAGTCCCATGGGTTCCAGGGCACGATTATAATAGGCCAGCATTTTGCGAACCGCCTGGTTTGCCAGAGAACAGACGAAGTATTTGGGGGGAGTGTTTTTTGTTTGCATGCAAACATTCGCTATCAAACGATATATCTTCTGTCAAGGGGATTTTTAAAGCGGTGCCCCAAATTTTTAAAGTGAGCCGTTCTATAGGCGATTAAAAGGGCCCTATCCCATTTTGGAGCATTGATTTACTTTGCTGTAAACAGTTTGCGAAATTGCTCCACCCGCTTTCGGTTAACGCCGAAATCAGAATATCCCAGCCGGGAGGCTGAGCGCACCTGGATTGTTTTTTCATCGGGGGCATCGGGGAGATAAAATTCCAGGTCATCCACAAATCCCATAACGGTCGATTTGCATTCCACGTGCAGATAATTGTCGTTTTCAGTGACAAGGGTCATTCCTTTAAGGGAGGCAATCACTTTTTTCAGTTTTATGAAGGCCATCTCTTTTTCTCCCTTATATTCGAAGGGGTCTATTGAGTGGTCCGCTTTTTCGGTCTGGCTTGCGACACAATTGGGACTACTGGG
>Ga0180007_10007829_pt1 | contig 9991 bp, 10 predicted proteins | sample MM_PC_MetaG_FD_121122 | JGI IMG/M metagenome (GOLD analysis project Ga0180007, IMG submission 121122) | Groundwater microbial communities from the Aspo Hard Rock Laboratory (HRL) deep subsurface site, Sweden - MM_PC_MetaG | ecosystem: Environmental > Aquatic > Deep subsurface > Groundwater... | reverse complement strand
TTGTTTGATCGCCATTGGCGGCGACGACACGATGGGCGTCGCCCACAGATTGGCGGACTATGGGATCCGAGCCATTGGTATTCCCCAGACGATTGACAATGACATCTCGGGAACCGACTACTCTCTGGGATTCTTCTCAGCGCTGGAGGCCATTACCGATGCGTTGGATCGCTTGCATACGACGGCAGCATCTCATCATCGCGTGCTCATCCTGGAAGTAATGGGGCGTGACGCTGGGTGGTTGAGTCTCATGGGAGGTGTCGCTGGTGGAGCCGACGTTATCCTTCTTCCTGAGGAGCACTTCAATGTCGATTCGATTTACACGCAGATCAAACACCGTGAATCCATGAAGAAGCGTTTCAGCATCGTCATCGTTGCCGAAGGCGCAACCCCGGCAGGCTTGTCCGGCCAGGTTGTGGACGAAGCGGAAGTGGATGCATTTGGACACATGCGGCTAGGAGGCGTGGGCCAGTACTTGGCCAATCGGTTGTCCGAGCGCATGAAAATGCCTGTTCGCGTGACCAATCTTGCCTATTTGCAGCGCGGCGGCAGTCCGGCGCCGTTTGATCGCATTCTGGCCACACGATTTGGGGCTGCTGCGATTGAATTCGCCCTTGCAGGGACCTTCGACGTGATGACGGCGCTCCATGGCATGAAGATTGAGGCGGTTCCGCTTGCGGACGCCCTTGGAACGCCGCGTCCCGTCCCTGAAGGGCTGCTGTATATGGTCGATCTTTTCGATTGAACCAGCATTGACATGTGCTGACCGACGCGCCTCGCTGCGTAGAGGATCAAACGCGTGGCTTCGCCAACGCGAGAATGCCTCTTTGATTCTGACCATCGACATACACATTGATGCCATCGGGTACTCTGTAATGGGTTACAAATGGGTCCTGATACGCGACGGGCAACTGATTCAGTAAACCACAGTTGAGGAGATCGTCAAATTCTTCATGAAACGGCAAATACAGCACGCCGCTGGCCACCATGTCGGCGTAAAAGTGGGTGCCATAGGACAATTCGGGGGAAAGATTCTCAGTTGACATCTCCACGATGACGACAGCCCCTGAGATCTCATTGTACTGGGCAGGGACTCCCAATTGAGGATTGCTCGATGCCCAGCGACCGGGACCGATCAGGATGTAGGGCTCATCCTTTTGATCCAGCTCTCGGTTGATGCGTCCAATGGTGCGAGCAATGTCAAACGCGTGATCCCATCGATAGGTCTCTGGATTGACAAACACCAAATTGCGTAGGCTGGCAAATTGACCGTTGCCTAGCACATGGCTGCATTCCATGATGATTCGGTCCTGTTCGATCTCTGGGATCGGGATTTCGCGATGCTCCGGCCTTACACCCAATGGCCGCACCTGAAGGATAACAAACAGCGGCGAGCCTTGGCGCGATGCAGCGGGACTCGAAAAATCGACTGCAAATTCGATGTCAATGGGATACTCAAGTAGCGCTTCAAGCGATGCCAACGTTTCGCGAACCAGCGGAGTGAATGGCATGATGGTGCGACCTTCAATCAAACGTGTGAATGACGCGACGAATCGCTGGTCCGACTTGACCATGGCTGCAGTGGACATCGGGTCCCTGAGTGTGCCGTCATCGGCAACAATGGAACAAATCTTGGCAAGCAAGGGATTGGATAACGCATTGAGTTTTCGCTGACTGAGGCGGCCGAGATCCATATCCAAAACGTCAACTGTCTCTTGAGACGCGCGAATGATGGTCCGAACGACTGATCCCTCAGGTCTCAGCCCAGGCAATTTGGGAGAGAAGACGCGCGCATACTCACGACCGACGGCGCGTGTCCCCGTTCCGACTACCAATCGAACGATGCCATCCTCTGGCTTCAGTCGAGAGGTCCACGGATAATAGTTGATGGAAAACGCCACACCTCCCACGAGAGGATAAAACAGACGATGGCTGTACTGACTGCCAATCATGTTCTGTACGAGAATGGCCATCTTCTCTTTCCTCCAATCCAACTTATGGCGCTTCCGATAGGCACGGGCATTGGTGCAGAATGTCGATGCATAGACCCGTTTGACGGTGTGGATCAATTCGTCGAGGCGTTGCTCCATGGATCCGCGATTGGTCAGAAAATCGGAAAGGTAGATGCCAGCAAACGAATGGTCCGTGTTATCCTCCATTACGGACGACGATCGAACGGCCAACGGACGAGTCTCTCTTTCCAAGAACGCAATGAGTGACTCTCGCCACTGCTCCGGGAACGGGCTGTCGACAATTCGATCTCCAAGCGTTTCCAGAGACACCTCGCCCGTGCATCCTGATTCGACTGCGGCTGCCAGCTGGTTCTCGCGCATGAAATCATCAAAGATCTCGGTGGTGATGATGGTGGAATCCGGGAAGTGCACAAAAGATTGGTATTGTGTTAGCTCTCCTCCCTTCTCCAAATGATCCATGACGAAGGCGAGGCCGCGTGCTTTGCCTCCGATCTCCCCTGAGCCTATGAGCCGAACTTGTGAGGGCAGATCGCTGTCACGAAACCGATACTTGCCATCAGGCGCCAATCCAAATTGAAAGAATCGGTGGGGCTGAGAGCTCTCTGACGGATGTTCATATTCTTGCATGGCAACCTCGATCGCTGTGGACGATTGTTCAATTCCAGCGACATCTTCTCATCTTACTTCAACAGTCTCGCAAGTTCCGCGTGCAGCCCTAAAAACATAAAAAAGAACTCCCAGAGGAATCCCCTGGGAGTCCCGCCACGCAGTCTCTTCTTGCTGGCGGCCTCAACAACCACTAGGCCGCGTTGTAGCCTGCATCAAGGGCGCGCTCGTTCATTTCGACGAATTTCCCTTTGCCAGCCTCTCTCATGGAATGGGCCATAGCATCCTTCACGGCCTGGAGCGGCAGGGCGCCGGTAGCCTTGACGTAGGCTCCCAACGCCACCATGTTGATGGTGCGAGGATTTCCCACGATATCGCGGGCTATCTCATTCATGTCGATATAGCTTGCCTTGACGTCGTCTCGACGGACGAGGCAGTCAATCAGCGAGCGGTTGACGACAATGGTCGCGCCGCTGGCCAGGGCATGTTCAAATTTGTCGAGCGAGGGAAGATTCATGGCGATGAGAGCCGTCGCCTCGTCAACAATGGGAGAGCCGACGAGTTCGTCAGACAGCACAATCGTGCAATTGGCGGTTCCTCCGCGCATCTCAGGACCGTAGGAAGGAAGCCAAGTCACTTCAAGACCGTGATCCATGCCCGCCTGCGCCAAAATCTTGCCAGCAAGGATGACGCCTTGACCGCCGAAGCCTGCAATGATAATTGAGCGTTCCATGCTACCCCCTATCGACCAGGTCACCCAACGGGAAGACCTTGGTAACTGTCTCGCCGACATGCTTGTTGGATTGCACGGGCGACATGCGCCAGTTGGTGGGACATGTCGAAAGGACCTCAACGAGTGAATATCCCTTGCCGTCAACTTGGTTCTGAAACGCCTTCTTGATGGCCTTGGTCGTGTCCATAATGTGTTTGGTATCGAACAGGGCTTGCCTTGTGACGTAGATTGGCGTATCCAGGGTGGCGATCATCTCTGAGAACCGAATGGGATAGCCGGCAACCTTTGGATCTCGGCCAAGGGGGGTGGTCGTTGTCTTCTGATCCACGAGCGTTGTTGGCGCCATCTCTCCGCCCGTCATGCCATAAATCTGGTTGTTGACGAAGATCACGGTGATGTTCTCACCTCGATTGGCTGCATGAATCGACTCGGCCGTTCCAATGCTGGCGAAATCTCCATCTCCTTGATAGGAGAAGACGATCAACTCAGGACGCGCCCGCTTGATGCCTGTGGCGACAGCGCATGCCCGGCCATGAGGAACCTGCTGCGAATCCGCCTTGTACCACAGATAGGCAAAGACTGAGCATCCAACAGGGGCAATGCCCACGGTGCGATCAGCGATGTCCAGTTCGTCCAAGACATTGCCAATGATCCGAGTGAGTAGGCCATGGTGGCAGCCAGGGCAGTAGGTGAATTTCGCGTCTGTCAGGCTCGCAGGACGTTCGAAAACCTTGACCATGTTTTTCGGATTAGCGGACATGTTTCTTCACCTCGTTCAGGATCGATCGCGGCGTGGGAACGATGCCGCCCGTTTCCCCGTAGAATGGCGTCTTGGCGCGCTCGGCGACAGCCAAACGCACGTCCTCCCACATCTGTCCAGCGCTCATTTCAACAGACAAGATGGTGTCGACTCGTTCGGAGAGCGCTTTGAGCGGCTCAGTCGGGAATGGCCAGAGTGTGATCGGGCGGAATAAACCGACTTTGATTCCTTCCGCCCGCGCCATTCGCACCACAGATTTGCAGATGCGGCCGATTGTGCCATACGCGGCAATGACGATGTCGGCATCGTCTGTATCAGTTTGTTCGTATCGAACCTCGTTCTTGGTGATCGTTCGGTACTTGGCTTGCAGGTCGTCATTGATCTGTTTGAGGCCTTCGGGATCCATTTCGAAGCTAAGGATAATGTTGGGTGCTCGGCCCTTTGCACCAGTGGTCGCCCACTCCTTGGCTGGCAGACTGGCTGGGTCAATCGGGTCGGGAAGCTCTACCGGTTCCATCATCTGTCCCAGCAAGCCATCGGCAAGAATCATGACTGGGATCCTGTACTGATCTGCCAACTCGAATGCCAGCATGGTCAGCTCGCCGGCCTCGGGCACAGTCGAAGGGCCCAGCACGATCAATCGGTAATCTCCATGTCCTCCACCCTTGGTCGCCTGGAAATAATCGCACTGTGAAGGCGCAATGTTACCCAGTCCAGGTCCCCCGCGGACGACATTCACGATGACACAGGGCAGATTGGCTCCGGCCAAATAGGAGATCCCTTCCTGTTTCAGGCTGATGCCGGGGGACGATGACGAGGTCATCGTGCGCACGCCAGCACCTGCGGCGCCGTAAACCATGCTGATGGCCGCTAATTCTGACTCCGCCTGGATGAATGTCCGGCCCAGTCGGGGCATGTTGTTTGCCATGTGCTCCAACAGCTCAGCTTGAGGCGTAATCGGATAGGCAAAATAGCACTGGCATCCGGCCCGAATGGCCGCCTCTGCAATGACTTCATTGCCGCGCAACAACAATCGTTCACCCATCACCCCTCCTTAGATCTCTCGATAGACTTCGATGACGATATCGGGACACGTCATCGCGCAGAATGCACACCCAATGCAATCATCGGGATGCGCCATGTGAGCGACATCGTAACCGCTTTTGTTGAGCTGCCCTGAGAAAGCAAGCACCTTCTTGGGACATGCCGCAATGCACAGGCCACAACCTTTGCATCGCTCTGCGTCGAAGACGACGGTTCCTTTCGGCATGGAAAACCTCCCCCTGTCATCCGGAGTAGAATTCTTCGTCTAACCGCTTCGCTCTGTTTCTTCTAAGGTCTGAAAGGTTCTTCTCGACTCGATTGAGCCATTGTTGGATACGCTGCTCATCCAAAGCTGTGAAGGTGTCCTCATGAGCAGCGGGTGGAGCGTGATGATGCGTGAGTGCATTCTGCAACTCGTCGACATCGTGTTCAAAAGAAGGAGATACTTCTGGATCTTGTCTGGAAACCAGACAAAGGATCGTTTCGCCATTGTCATCGCATCGCAAGATCTGGAATTTCCCATGCTGTCCAAGCTGGATAAAGGATTCATCATTCGCATTAGCGACGTCCTCCAGAATTCCCATGATCCCAGATTCCAATCGGATTTGAACGCGACCATTTTCCAAGGCAACGATTTCACCGTCCAAGATATTGGACAGTGAATCAGAAGCGGGTCTCTGGTGCTCGGGAGGCGTATTCTGAGTCAAGCGAGCGGATCCCCCTAGGACTTTTAGGCAGCCTTCACGACCTTATTGGACTTGATGCACCGTGTGCATGAGCGTATCCACTTCTTCTTGCCGTCGACGATGGCATGGACGCGCTGCAAATTGGGCGCCCAGACGCGTCGCGTATGGCGAAGGGAATGGCTTACTTTGTTGCCGGAAATCGGTCGCTTGCCACAAACTTCACAGATTCTAGACATGGTTCTCTCACCTCACGCTGCCTTCCCTCCGATGAGGAGGGGTTCTACATACAAAGGTTCGACCGAATACAACTGGTCGGCCACATAGTTCTTGCTGCCCCACTGAGCAATTGCCAACGGAGAGGGCTGGTTGCAGGCCTCGGGGGCGATGCGAATGTGCTGCCAAGGCCGGAGTTGATCTCCAAGCCTGGGCGCACCGCTGCCCACCAAACAAAGCTCCCGCTCTTCGTGACTCAAACGGTCGACCAATTCGGCCTCTCGCATCACAACCGTTGGCCCTTTGGGTCTCGATCCACCAAACCATCTCACATAATACAAATCCCGCCGAGAGATCAGAACAACGCACACCCGTTGATGCTCCTCGACCAGTTGACGATACACGGCTGTACCGTCTACACCAATCAAAGGGACATCGAGGGACTGGCAGAAGCCTTTCATGGCCGCTAGTCCGATTCGAAGTCCTGTGAAGGACCCGGGTCCTTGGTTGATACTCACCAACTCGACTTGGCTTTTGTCAACCGCACATGTTTCCAAGATCGTTTCGATCAAAGGGAACAAGCGTTCCGCATGAGCCAACGGAGTATCCATCATCCGTGTCTCTGCCAGACGGCCTTCGTCATATAGCGCGACGCCGCCCAGTGACTCAGAGGTGTCCACTCCCAGCGTTAACATGCTAGGCAAATGGTAGGTGACGCAACTCCGCATTTCAACTGCTGATGCGTTCCTCGAACAAAGGATATGCTGACAGCAGGTTTCGGGCGATCCTGATGTCGGCTTCGATTTGAACCCGCAGCGCATCTAGAGAAGGAAATGTGCGATCTTCTCGAATTCGCGTCAATAGATGGATTTCCAGGACCTCGCCATACAGGTTGCTGGCGGGGAAATCCAGCAGGTGGACCTCGAAGCGCAGCTTGCCAAGTCCGAGCGTGGGACGCAATCCAATGTACAAGAGTCCGTTTACGCGAAACCTGTCTCCGGTAGCATGCACGAGGTAAATGCCGTGATGAGGAACCAGAACGTGAGGGTCGATGGAGAGATTGGCGGAAGGGAATCCCATCTTGCTCCCCAGATGGTCGCCGCGAACGACGGTGCCGATCAGAGCCGGCGATCGTCCCAGGCAATCGCGAGCTGTCTCAAAATCGCCCGTCCTCACTGCTGCCCGTATCCGCGTACTTGACACAGCGTGTTTGTGTACCAAAACGGGCGGCACGGAAATGACTTTCAATCCCATCTGGTTGCCCAATGCATGGAGCGTCTCGAGATCCCCTGAACGATTTCGTCCAAATCGAAACGATGCTCCTTCGACGACGACTTGAGCGTGAAGCTGCCCGATGAGAACGGTCTCCACAAAATCTGCTGGCTCCATGCGACATACGGATTCAAAGGCTATCGGCAAGACGCCATCAGCATACCTGCCGAGCATCTCCAGCCTTAGGTGAGTCGGAAGCAACAAGAAACGTTCCTCGCCTCCGTGCAACGCCCATCGCGGGGGATCGGAGAAGGCATAAACGATGCTGCGTAGCGAATGAGCTTCAGCTTGACGCCGAAGCTCATGAAGAATGGCTTGGTGACCGAGGTGAATGCCGTCAAACGTCCCGATACTGACGACTGCGCCTTGCTCCATGGCTCACCTCTGCGGCGATCATATCACAAGCATTGCAGCGGTACACACTCCAAATGTTCGATGGGAACTTGAATGGAGTCGATTCGTGCCAGTACAATGTGAAACGATGAGGATGGAACGAATCGCCGGGGTCGAGCCAGATGACGAGCAGTCTGTTGCCAATATTCGTCCATCCACGCTCGATGACTTCATTGGCCAAGAGGAAAGCAAAGAGAAACTCCGCATCTTTCTTGCTGCTGCCAAGCAACGCGAGGAACCTCTCGATCATGTGCTATTGCAGGGACCGCCCGGGCTAGGAAAGACAACACTTGCTCAGATTGTCGCCAGTGAGATGGGTGTAGATATTCGCATCAGTTCAGGTCCAGCCATCGAGAAGGCGGGCGATCTTGCTGCCATTCTTACCAATCTGCGACCACACGATGTGTTCTTCATCGACGAAATCCACCGATTGCGGCGCAATGTCGAGGAAATCCTCTATCCAGCGATGGAAGACTACAAAATCGACATCATTTTGGGCGAAGGCGCCAATGCGCAGTCGCTCCGCATTGATCTGCCACCGTTCACACTCGTCGGAGCGACCACGCGCGCTGGGCTTATTTCTGCTCCCATGCGCGATCGATTCGAGGTCTCGTTCAGACTGGGCTTCTATTCAGTCGAGGATCTGCGCACCATCATCATTCGAACGGGGCGAATCTTGGGCATTGAAGTGAGCATGGAAGGTGCGGAGGAATTGGCCAAACGATCGCGGGGAACTCCGCGAATCGCCAATCGCTTGCTTCGACGCACACGCGACTATGCTGATGTTCGAGGAGATGGCCACATCGATCGCGATATTGCGCGCCGATCACTGGATCTGCTACGTATTGACGAGGCGGGATTGGATGAATTGGATCATGCCGTATTGAACGCGTTGATCAACAAGTTTGAAGGTGGACCAGTTGGGCTAGAGACCCTGTCTGCGTCGCTCTCAGAGGAACGCGACACGATTACGGACGTTGTGGAACCCTACTTGCTACAAGAAGGCTTTATCCAGCGTACGCCGCAGGGACGAATTGCCACCGATCGTGCATACATGCACATGGGAAAGAAGCGATCAGACAACCGCCTGTTTGACTGACGCGAGATCACCCAGACATGTATCGCTGGGCCAATTTCTTCGCGTTCTCAAGAAACTCCCTAACGACTCCCTTGAATCGGGACCAGTCAAGCAGCAATGCGCCAGCAATCCATATCAAATACCACAAGGCTGCCCGGGGTGCTCTGACTGACGCCACAATGAGCGGGAGGGCAACCAACGGGGTGGCGAAGGACATGGTAATCATTTTGGAGCGGAAGATGGCGATACAAACCGCTGCGACGAGAACATAAATCAAGGCGAGCCAGGCATTGGTCAACCCCGACAATACGAGATAGCAGAGCCCTGAAAACACCATCAGCATATCGAAGACAAACTCTCGCTCTCCGATCCATGTTGCAGGCTTGTTGTATTTGCGAGCCAGCCGTCCGTCAAGGATATCCGTTGTCCACCCAAGGATGGTCAGCAAGATGACGGCCTCAAGTGCTCTCTCGCCAACAAAGCCAAGTCCAAGGATTGCGACTGCCACGAGTCCGCGTGACAGTGTTAGAAGATCTGGGAGCATTCGCATCTTGATCACCCAAAGCATTGTAGGATGCCTGAACGGTCCTGCCAAGTGAATCGGGCACGGTCAACTGTTGGCTCATGAAGGCACTTTGACTAAAATGGCAAGAGGGAACATCGAGTCTGATCAAGCATGGAGGGGAGAAGGGAGGCCTAGGGAATGAAGAATGCACTGATATTGACAGGGGTCTGGTTGGGAATCTTGGTGACTGCCTATGCCGTCGTGTATTGGGACAAAGGCATCGATCGGCCTCTTCCCATCTCGGTCCTGGAGCAGCAGATCCGCACAACCGCATCAGAATACGTGCATCCTGACGGGCTGTTCAGCGTGACTCCTCCGATGGGATGGCAAGTGATAAATGACGCAGACGCGATCACGATGACCGATCCCAACGCAAACATTGACGTGTGGATCCTCGTCATGGACGCCGCGGAATTGGATGTTGTTCTCAGTGAGGCCTTCCTGCGGCTTGATCTCGGAGAGGACTACACCAAGATCTCGTCGGTATCAATGCCCATGGGCGCGTGGCAGGGAGACGACGTCAGTGTGACCTATCGGAGCGAAAGTACGGATGACGTCGTGCTCATTCGAGCACAGCGCCCAGACGAGTGGACGATCGTGCTGTTGGCGCGTGGTCCAGAACGAGCGCTCGAGGCTCTTTCCGAGAATATCGACTGGATCTGGACTGA
>Ga0180007_10007828_pt1 | contig 9993 bp, 8 predicted proteins | sample MM_PC_MetaG_FD_121122 | JGI IMG/M metagenome (GOLD analysis project Ga0180007, IMG submission 121122) | Groundwater microbial communities from the Aspo Hard Rock Laboratory (HRL) deep subsurface site, Sweden - MM_PC_MetaG | ecosystem: Environmental > Aquatic > Deep subsurface > Groundwater... | reverse complement strand
AGCCCGGTTGGCCGGGGTGGCGTGGCCGGACAGAATGAAGCCATGCTCCGCATCCACCGCGATATGGGCCTTATATCCATAACAAAACTTTTTGCCCTTCACAGTCCAGGCAGCCTCGGAATCGCCGGAGTAGGTGGTCTCCACATCGTAGCCACCGCTGGCCTGGGATTCTGATCCATCGCCATCTTCATCGACCGGGAAAACGTCTTGCTGCTTTCTGGGTCGCCGGGCACTCTCCAGCAAGCTGGCGTCCACGATGACCCCAGCCTTGATCTCCAGCCCGCCGGCTTGGATCTGGGCGTTGATCATATCCAGAAGAGGTTTGGCCAGGCCCTTCTGATGTATCTCATTGCGAAAACGGCAGATGGTGGAATTGTCAGGTACCTGATGATGCAGGGAAAACCCACAGAAATGGCTAAAGGAAATCCGGTCTTCCAGATTTTCAGACAGCTCACGATCAGAAAGGCTGTACCAGGACTGCAGCAAAAGGGCCTTGAACATGCCCAGGGCGGGGTAGGCCGGATTGCCCACCGCATTGGCCTTTCTTTCCAGCTTCTTGTCCAGAATCTTTTGAATAGGCCGCCAATCGATAATTTCATCAATCTTTTCAGGCGTGGTCTTGCTGCGCTTACGTTGTATCGCCGCCATATCCGCGAAACCGCGCTTTTTGTCGAAAAGATTGGCCAAAATGATCCTCCCATATCAATCGTTTCCACTAAATCCCCGTGCACCCCGCGCAGCAGTCTCTAATGTGAATTGCTTCTTGTCTTGGGACGACATTAGAACTAAAATCAAGGCTTGGAGGCGGGCATACATATGGTTGTCGAACTCACCCCCTTCAGGGGAACCAGCCGCCTCGGAGGTTCTCCTGATGCCATCTGGCCAAAACGCCAGTCGGAGGTTATGCAAAAGGGTTAACTCCTCATCTGTTGTCCGGGACTGATTCGGAGTGATCTTCAGGAATCGTATTTTTTACTTTCTGACCGGCGTCGGAAGTTAGTGAGGCTCGCTTTTGCCGAAAGTTACAGTCTATGTCATTAAGGTAACTTGACATAATGAGGTATAATAAATCTTTTTTAAGGCTAATAAAAACAACACATCGCAGTGCATCTGTGAGACATATTGAGTAAGGTGTCTCGACGCAGTGTAAAATAAAAAACATCAGAATGTAAAGGTTGTAAACGTTGATAACGCTGCCCGTTTTCAAAAATCTTTTAATTGTAATTATAATGGACTGCTTCAGTATAATTATGGCGCAAGTCCTTTCTTATTTGTTTAGGTTTGAATTTGTTATTAATGCCAGAGAGCTGAACAATTTGCTTGCCGGAATATTGCTCCTGGTTCCCCTTAAAATCGTCGTATTTTACTGGTTCGGCCTCTATCGGGGGATGTGGCGCTACACGGGCATCAACGACTTGATCAATTTGGCTAAGGCCAACGCCATTTCCACCTTGATCGTCTTTCTGACCCTGATTTTGGTTAACCGCTTTCATGGGCTGTCGCGTTCGATTTTTCTGATGGACGGCATCCTCTGCTTCCTGATGACCTCAGGTTTTAGAATTGCCATCCGCCTTGGCCTGACCTCAGCCGACAGGGGGTTGTGGGGTTCCCTGTTCAGTCTGGTCAATTCCCGGAGAAACGGCGGGGACGGCATCCAGACTTTGTTGCTCGGGGCTGGCGATGCCGGGGACGCGCTGCTGCGCGAGATACTCAGCAACCCCAAGTTGAACATATCGCCCGTGGGGTTCCTGGACGATGCACCACAAAAGGCGGGGATGTCGCTGCACGGATTCCGGGTTTTGGGGCGGGTGGACCAATTGAAGGAGATGGTCGACAAGCTGGGGGTCAAGCAGATATTTATTGCCATGCCTTCGGCCAGCGCCCAGGAAATGCGCCGGGTAGTTAAGATTTGCAAAGACGGCGGCGTGCCCTATAAAACACTGCCCGGCATGGGCGGCTTCATCGATGGCTCGGTGAGCATCAACAGCCTCAGAGAGGTCAACTACGAGGACCTTTTGGGCAGGCCGCCGGTGGTCATGGATGACGTTACCATCCGGGAATATTTGGCGGGAAAGACCGTACTGGTCACCGGCGCCGGCGGGTCCATCGGCTCGGAATTGTGCCGCCAGATAATCAAATACCAGCCCGAACGCCTGGTTCTGCTGGACCACAGCGAGCTTAACCTGTTCAACATCAACGCGGAGTTGTCCAGGGAGGGCAAGCAGGCAAACTTTAGCATCGTCTTGGGGCGGGTGCAGCACCAGGAGCTGATGGAGCAGGTGTTCAAGCGCTACAAGCCCCAGATTGTTTTTCACGCTGCCGCCTTCAAGCACGTCCCATTGGTGGAAAACCATCCCTGGGAAGGTGTGCTGAACAACGTATTGGGCAGCAAGGTGGTGATGGAGCACGCCATTCGCCACGGCTCCGAGCGCTTCGTGCTCATATCCACCGACAAGGCGGTCCGCCCCACCAGCGTGATGGGCGCCTGCAAGCGAGTCACCGAGTTGCTCATCCAACACATGGGCGCCGACAACACCCGCTTCATGGCGGTCCGTTTCGGTAACGTGGTGGGCTCTTCAGGATCGGTGATCCCCTTTTTCCAGGAGCAGATACGCCGCGGCGGTCCGGTCACCGTCACCCATCCGGAGGTTACCCGCTATTTCATGACCATCCCCGAGGCCAGCAAGCTGGTCCTGCAGGCCGGCGGTATGGGTGATGGGGGCGAAATATTCGTTTTGGAAATGGGCACCCCGGTGAAAATCATCCAAATGGCGGAAGACCTGATCCGACTTTCCGGGGAAGAGCCCTACAAAGATATTGATATTGTCATCTCCGGCTTGCGAGAGGGCGAAAAACTCTATGAGGAGCTGGCCACCGACGATGAGGAGAAGCTGACAACCATTCACGAAAAGATCATGACCCTGCGCCCCTTCAAAAACGGCATGAACCCGGAGGAACTTGATGCGGCCAGGGAGCAGATTTTCTTTATTATTTCAAGGCTGTGCCAGGCGGCCAGGAACTGCGACTCGGACCAGATCAAACTCATTCTCAAGGAGATCGTGCCGGAATACAAAATCGACAAAACCTAGCCGGGCCTTATCGGCACGTGCCAGCCAACCGTCGGACGCTTGTTGGAGGACGATGGGGTTTTGTGGGATAAAAAAAGTTGCATTGATTGATCGCATTATGCACACGAGAGGTTGAGCGATAGTGGAAAAACGCGCGTTGGTCACCGGCATCACCGGTCAGGACGGGGCCTACTTGGCCGAACTGCTCCTGTCCAAGGGCTACCAGGTCTGGGGTATCATCCGCCGCAGCAGCTCGTTTAACACCGAGCGCATCGATCATCTCTTCCAACCGCCCCAGGACGAGGAGGCCCACCTCCGCCTAGTCTACGGCGACCTGACCGACGCCTCGAGCATCAACCAGATATTGATGAAGGTGCAGCCCACCGAGGTCTACAACCTGGGGGCCCAGAGCCACGTGAAGGTGAGCTTCGACGTGCCCGAATACACCTGCGACACGGTGGCCATGGGCGCGCTACGCCTGCTGGAGGGCATTCGTCAGTTGGGCATCGACACCCGCTACTACCAGGCCAGCTCAAGCGAGATGTTCGGCATGACCCGGGACGAGGTGCAGAACGAACAGACCCCTTTCCACCCCCGCAGCCCCTACGCGGTGGGCAAGGTTTTCGCCTACTGGATGACCATCAACTACCGCGAGAGCTACGGCTTCCACGCCAGTAACGGCATCTTGTTCAACCACGAGTCGCCCAAGCGGGGCGAGACCTTTGTCACCCGTAAAATCTCCCGGGCGGTGGCTCGAATCAAGATGGGCCTGCAGCAAAAGCTGTACCTGGGCAACCTGGACGCCAAGCGCGACTGGGGCTTTGCCGGGGACTACGTGGAGGCCATGTGGCTGATGCTCCAGCAGGATGCGCCGGACAACTATGTGGTGGCCACGGGAGAGACGCACAGCGTCAAGGAGTTCGTGAAGGCGGCCTTTTCCTACGTGGGCCTGGACTGGAACGACTACGTGGAGATCGACCCGCGATACTTCCGGCCGGCCGAGGTGGAATATCTGCGGGGTGACCCGGATAAGGCCAAGCGCCAGTTGGGCTGGGAGCCCAAGGTCAGCTTTTACGACCTGGTGGAGATGATGGTGGAGGCTGACCTCGGGAAGCTGGAGCAAAGGTAAACGGCGAGCGCCGATCCTACGGCAACGGGCGCTACCGTCCATTGGCAAGTGGAAGTCGCGAGGCTGTAAATGTTAAAAGACCGGCAATTCATGGCTCTGTTTAAGCAGGCGGCGAACGTAACGGTGTACGCCAACGCGCTGGTCCTGAAGCCGGAGATGATAACTCTGGGGGAAGGTGCACGCATAGACGACTTCTCCCGATTGGAAGGCGGCTTGGGGCTGAACATCGGGCTCTTCGTGCATGTTTGCTCCTTTGCGAGCATCCTGGGCGGGGGCAGCGCCAACCTGGGAGATTATTGCTGCCTCGCGCAGGGGGCTCGGCTGTTGACCGGCAGCGAAACCCCCGGCGGGGTAATGAGTTCCGCCGCCCCGGAGAGCATTCGCAAGGTGAAGCGGGGGCACACCCAGATGGGGCCTCATGCCTTCGTGGGAGCCAACGCAGTGGTCATGCCCGGCCTGACCCTGGGGGAGGGCTCGGTGGTCGGGGCGGGGGCCGTGGTGCTCCAGAGCGTGCCGGACTGGACCATCGTGGCCGGCGTGCCCGCCAAGGTAATCGGGCAGAGAGAGGTTATTAGGTTGTGAAGTGAAACCTGGCGCTGCCCACACGGCCTACCCAGCGCGGCAGAGCGCCGCCGGATGCGGCTCGGAGGTAGGATGGGAAAGTTGCCAGATCCGGGAAGGTAAGGGGCGATGGCCTTGAGGGACAGGATACAGATGGGAGGCTTGACCATATCCCACGGCGAGCCGGTCAATGTGATCGCCGAGATCGGGGTCAACCACAACGGCGACCCGGATATGGCCGTGCGGATGATAGACGCAGCCAAACAGGCCGGAGCCGATTGCGTGAAGTTCCAGACTTTCCTGGCCGAGGAGGTGGTGACCGCCGGCGCGGCCAAGGCCGCCTACCAGTACAAGACCACCGCTAACAATGAATCCCAGTTCGAGATGCTGAAAAAGCTGGAGCTGCCCCAGGAGGCCTATCCCGCCATTTTGCGGGCCTGCCGGGAGAAGGAAGTCACCTTCCTGTCCACCCCCTACAGCCTGCGCGATGTGGAGTATCTGGAATCGATCGGGGTGGAGGGATACAAGATAGCCTCCGCCCTGGCCGTGGAGCCGGTTATGCTGGCGGCGGTGGCTAAACTTGGCAAGCCCATATTGCTCTCCACCGGCATGTGCACCTTGGCCGAGGTGGCCGAGGCAATGCAGATCATCCGCGACCACGGCAACGACAAGATAGTCCTGTTGCAGTGCACCACCGACTATCCCTCCAGGCTGGACGAATGCAACCTTAGGGCCATGCTCCGGATGGGTGAGGCCTTTGACGTAGTCTACGGCTACTCCGATCACACCGAGGGCTTCACCGCCACAATGACGGCGGTAGCCCTGGGCGCGGCGGTGATCGAAAGGCATTTCACCCTGGACAAGCGGATGCCGGGACCTGACCATAGCTCATCGAGCACTCCCCAGGAGTTTCGCGAGATGATCGGGCGCATCCGCGCGGTGGAGCAGTGCCTGGGGCAAAGACACAAGGCACCGACTAAATCGGAGATAGTCAACGCGACGAACATGAGAAGGGGCATTTACTGCATTAGCCAAATAAAACAAGGCGAAGAGTTCAGTCTGGAGAATATTGGCGTGAGAAGGCCGCCCCATGCCCTGGACGCCAAGAGCCTGCCCCTCCTGCTGGGTCGGCGTGCCAACCAGGATATTGCGCCCGGTGAAAAAATTACCTTCGCAATGATCGGTGAAATATTCTGAATTTATTGAGCATGATTAGCCGTAAGTTGTATTGTTTTGACATTTTAAAGGAGAACAACCCATGACCACGGAAATAACCTCTTGCCGGATATCGGGAAGTCCCAACCTCATCCCAATATTGAACCTGGGCATACAGGAGTTGACCGGAGTTTTTCCGGCCAGCACCGGGGAGGAGGTCACCAAGGGGCCCCTGGAACTGGTCTGGTGCCCTGAAAGCTGCCTGGTGCAACTGCGCCATACCTACGACTCGGACGAACTGTATGGGGACAATTACGGTTATCGGTCCGGCTTGAACCGATCCATGGTCGAGCATTTGGAAAACATGGTCGAGTATTTTTTAAAAATAATTGATTTAGACAATGACGATGTCGTGGTGGACATCGGCAGCAACGACGGCACACTTCTTAAGTGTTACAAACAGAAAAACATAACCAAGATCGGCATCGACCCCACCGGCAATAAATTCCTAGAATACTATGATGACGGCACAATTTTGGTGCCGGAATTCTTTTCCTACGACTCGTTCCGCTCCCAGGTGCCGAGCAAAAAGGCCAAGATAGTTACCTCCATAGCCATGTTCTATGACCTGGAGCGTCCTTTAGATTTTGTGCGCCAAGTCGCTGAGATTCTGGACGATGACGGCATCTGGCACTTTGAGCAGAGCTACATGCCCAGCATGCTGCGCATGAACGCCTACGACACGGTGTGCCATGAGCACATAGAGTACTACTCCTTGATGAACATCAAATACATGCTGGACAGGTGCGGGCTAAATATCATCGACGTAAAGATGAACGCCATCAACGGTGGTAGCTTCGCGGTCACCGCCGCCAAGAAAAGCAACCGGCTGGTCAGCAACGACGCCATCATCGACTGGCTGCTGGCCCAGGAGCGCAGCGCCGGCCTGTCGACCACCTCGCCCTTTCGGCTGTTCGAGGACAGGGTTTTCCAGCACCGCAACAACTTGATGGAACTTGTGCAAGCCCTGTGCAGGGCGGGCAAAACCATCGTGGGCTACGGTGCCTCCACCAAGGGCAACGTGCTCTTGCAGTTCTGCGGTTTCACTGCCAAAGAGATACCCTGCATCGCCGAGATCAACCCCGACAAGTTCGGTAAATACACCCCTGGGACGCACATCCCCATCGTGTCGGAGGAGGAGGCCAAGGCCATCAACCCGGACTATCTCTTGGTGCTTCCCTGGCATTTCAAGGAAGGGATCATACGGCGGGAAAAGGACTTTCTGATGAAGGGCGGGAAATTGATCTTCCCCCTGCCGGAAATTGAAATATATTGATAATCAAGCCTGCTCCGCTGTGTCTCCTCAACAAGGCCTGGGGGAAATGGGCGACATTGCGGGATATGCCGTTGGCCTTGTTCGTCGGAAGTGAGACGGACACCGGGACGGGATCATGAAGGCCCTCATCATCGGACATAGCGGACAGGACGGCAAATTGCTGGTGGAGCAGTTGCTGGCCAGGCGATACGGCCTAGCCGGATTCAGCGGTAGAACATTCTATTCAAATTGCGGTTTTCAGCCGAATTCAGCGCCCAACGTCCTAAATTACAACCAGATGGCCTGGCTGGTCTCCTCCCTCAAGCCCGACGAGATTTACTACCTGGCGGCTTATAACTTCTCATCCGAGGACAATCTGGACGAGCAATCGGACGCGCGGTTCACAAAAAATCGCCAGACCCACGTGGACGGACTGCTCAACGTTTTGGAGGCCGTGCGGCAGCACTCGCCCCGTAGCCGGCTGTTCTATGCCGGCTCTTCCTTGGTTTTCGGGGACTGGGCAGGCACCAAACAGGACGAAGACACCCGGTTCGATCCCGAGGGCTTCTACGGCATCACCAAGGCCATAGGGACCGTGTTGTGCCGGGAGTATCGCTTAAAATATGATCTGTTCTGCGTGGCGGGGATTTTATACAACCACGAGTCCATTTACCGTTCCAAGAATTATCTGAGTTCAAAACTGATTCGCCAGGCCATCCAGATCAAGCAGGGCGCAATTAGCCACATAACCGTTGGCAACCCTGAAGCCTCGGTGGATTGGGGGTACGCCCCTGATTACGTCGACGCTTTCACGCGCACCCTGAAATTGGACGAGCCGGAAAATTTCGTGATCGCCACCGGCCAACTACACACCGTGCAGGACTTCATAGATGCCGTGTTCGACTGCTTGGGGATCGACCCCCAGGACAAGATAAACGTGGATGAGCAAATTATGGCCAGAAAGCACAAGACCAGGGTGGGTGATGCTTCCAAGCTGCGCCGCCTGACCGGCTGGAGCCCTTCCCTGGACTTCCGGGGAATGATCGCCCGGCTGGTGGAGCAGAGGCTGCAAAACCCGGGCTGAAGCCATCTTGCTTTGGCATCGAGTGGCCTTTTCTGAAACTATGAACGGCAACAGTGCGCTGGGACCGAGGGCATTATGGCAGACCAAATCCTCCTCTCTATATGTATAGCCACCATGAACCGGGGGCCCTTTATAGGCGACACCCTGGATAGCATATTGTCCCAGGCGGGCGATGAAACCGAGGTGGTCATTCTGGATGGCGCTTCCACGGACAACACCAGGGAGGTCGTGGAACACTACAGCCGCAACCACAAAAACATTAAGTATGTCTACCAGGACAAGGCCTGCGGGGTGGACCGGGACTTTTCCCACACCGTGGAGTTGGCCTCTGGGAAATATTGCTGGATGATGTGCGATGACGATTTTCTTAAGCCCGGCGCCATCAAGACGGTGCTTGAGCATATTAAAGACGATTACGGACTTATACTCGTAAACTCCGAAGTGCGCGATCCACAGATGGGCGCCGTGATACACGAAAAGATTTTGGATATCTCCGAAGACGGGGCATATGAACCAAAGGACAACCAGGCCTTTTTCGTGGATAACGCCAATTACCTGTCGTTCATAGGATGCGTAGTCATTAAAAAAGAAATCTGGGACCGGCGGGACAAGGAACCATTTTTCGGCACCGAGTTCGTGCACGTGGGGGTCATTTTCCAAAAGTTGCTTCAAGAGAACATTTTGGTTGTCAGCACCCCTTACATCGCTATTAGGGCCGGCAACGCGCAGTGGACCCCCAAGGGCTTTGACATTTGGTTCTACAAGTGGCCCCGCTTAATTTGGTCCTTCGACGGTTACCCCGAAGAGGCCAAGGCGAAAATCTGCCACAAGGAGCCCTACCGCAAGGTTATCTCCCTGCTACACGCGCGGGCCCAAGGGGCATTAACAAGGGAGGTCCTTCAAAATTTCAGGAGCAAAAACAACCTTGATGTGTCTGAAACAAAATTGATGGATTTTATTTCGGTTTTGCCGGGAACTTTAATCAACTGCATGGGAATGTTGTATTTTAAATTTGTAAACAAGTCTGGCCTGGGACTTTTTTACTTAAAAAATAGCAAGTGTTATTATAAAAATATACTTAATAAAAAGAGTTAACTCTTTGAATTGTATTATAGTAATTATAGCGAATATTATTTGGAGGTAGCCTTCGGTATTGTTTGGCAAATTAACCGCTTGGCGGCGCTAAAGTGTGGCTAAATACAAATAGTCTGACGCTCACATCATTGTTTGTGTTTGTTGCGCAATTTGTCGAACATTTTTTTTACAACGAAATAGAATCCTTTGTCGTGAATAAGACCTGGAACAGTGTTGATTCTCATCGCAAAGCTGTAATATCTGTCAGAAAGTAAAAAAGTTATCAATTGTTTTTTCAGCCTTAGCGGCAGCCGATCGCTGGATATATATAAAAATTTGGTTAACCAATTTGGAATTAGCACATTCCCAGTTAAATGCATCAGGGCGACAATAAATTTTTCATCGAATGACATGGAAACGTTTTTGTCATTTACCCGCCATGAGATATTTTTCTCGTAGAGATAGTTTCCTTCAATTTGCTCGTTAGCTAGTTCCCATCCTGAAACCCCTTTCTTTAGGAGCAGGGCGGGGTCTTTTAAGCACTGCTCTTTGCTCACCACAGCTCGAGGCCCCACCTAGGCGTGATTTTTGAAGTTTGAGGCCCAGT
>Ga0180007_10007827_pt1 | contig 9993 bp, 8 predicted proteins | sample MM_PC_MetaG_FD_121122 | JGI IMG/M metagenome (GOLD analysis project Ga0180007, IMG submission 121122) | Groundwater microbial communities from the Aspo Hard Rock Laboratory (HRL) deep subsurface site, Sweden - MM_PC_MetaG | ecosystem: Environmental > Aquatic > Deep subsurface > Groundwater... | reverse complement strand
TACAATCTCAATTTCTTTCTTTTCAAATCCCAGCTGTCTTAAACTCAATACTACATCATCTTCCAACAATGGCAAATCCTCTTTCAAATTCAATTCCCCCAAACCACCAATTTTAGATTTTAGATCCACAATAATTCTCTGAGCTGTCTTTTTCCCCACTCCTTTAATTTTCTCAAAAAACAATGTATCCGCATCTCCAATCGCCTTCACTATTTCCCCACCTTTACATTGTTCCAAAATTTGTGCTGCCGATCTTGGCCCCACCCCAGAAACAGTAATAAGCATCTTAAACAAATCCAAGTCTTCAAAATTCTCAAAACCATACAAGGACATATCATTTTCCGACACCGCCATATAAGTATAGACTTTTATTTCCTGTCCTTCGGAATAATTCTTTCTCCCGACCCAAAGCAAATACCCCACCCCGTTTACCTCAACCTCAATATTGTTTCCCCAAACTCGGCCCACCTTACCTTTCAAACTTGAAATCATAAAATCATCTTAACACGATTAACAACCGAACAAAAGCCGAAAACTTCATATCTTCATTGTAAACAATTCTGTCAATGCCGCTGCCATTGCATCTGCCTCATGACTAATTTTCACCCGATTATCCAGTACCAACTGCTGTCGCACCATCACCTCAACCTGATCCTTCTCCGCCCTACCATAGCCCACCAAAGCCATTTTAATCTGTAGGGGGGTGTATTCCACCACTCTACATCTATTTTTCATTCCACATATTTTCACCACTCCAATCGCCTCCGCCACCGGCAAAGCCGACTTAGCGTTCTTGGCAAAAAATAAAGACTCAATCGACACCACCTCAACCTTGTATTTTACAATTATCTTTTCCAGCTCATTGTAAATAAATGCCAATCTTTTGGAAGAATCTTCACCAGATTTTGTAATTAAGCACCCAGAGTCAACTAATTTTTCCGAGTTCTCTAGTACTGCCCAACCAGTATTCGCTAGTCCTGGATCTATTCCTAAAATCATAAACCAATTTTAGCATTATCAACACTATAGGCCAAAGAACCACTTCCCCACTTATCCACATATTTACAATATATAAAATTATTAGAAGATATTATCTCTATCTTTATCTCAAAAATAGGCATTTTATTCAAAAAAATACGATTCATAATCGATAATTGATATACTTTCTTATGGATACCTACCGTAATCATTCGCTAGCTCCCTATACTACTGTCAAAATCGGCGGCCCTGCCGATACATTCATTATCACCACGACTACTGACGAATTTGTCCAGACACTAAAAAACATCAATAAAAAATTAGTTATTTTGGGCAACGGCTCCAACACTCTTATTTCCGATACCGGCATTCGGGACACAGTCATTAAAAATACCGCCAACAAAATTGAATATTTATCCGACAACACAGTCAGGGTTGAATCTGGTGTTCAACTCCCCTTCTTGATCAACGATACTATCAATCATTCTCTTTCTGGTCTAGAAGAATTCACCTATATTCCCTCAACACTTGGTGGTGCCATCCACGGCAACATTCACGGTGTCAATAAAAACAATTTTGACAAATTTCTTGTTAGTATAGAAATCTTTGACCAAAATTTAAAAACAAGAAAAAGCTTTCTTGCCAAGGATTTAAACTGGTCATATGACCATTCAGAGTTTCAACAACACCCCGAATGGGTCATCCTTTCAGCTACTCTAAAACTATCCCCCGGAGATCCAGCGACTCTTAAACAAACTGTTACCGATATTACCGCCAAAAAAATTACCACTCAGTCAATGAATTCCCTTGGTTCCACTTTTAAAAATCCTCAAAATGACTTTGCCGGTCGGATCATTGACGAAGAACTTCACCTCAAAGGATTTCGTCTTGGCGATGCCCAAATTTCCGAAAAACATGCCAACTTTATTCTCAATCTTGGTCACGCTACCGCCTCCGACTACTATGCCCTAATCAAGAAAATCCAATCAGAAGCAAAGGAAAAGGGCTTTCTCCTTGAACCAGAAATAAAATTTCTAGGCGACTTTAGTTAGTACCATCCACACAAACCTTGGCAACGCCAATTGCCTCTTCCACCTTTTCGGTTCTTTAATCAAGCTATACAACCATTCCAAACCCATCCTTCTTAGCCATTGTGGGGCTCTTTTTAGCTCCTTGCTGTAATAATCAAAGCTTCGACCCACTCCCATTACTGTTTTTACCTTTAAATCCTTCAAATTATCCCTTATCCACTCCTCTTGTTTCTTCATCCCATAGGCCACCAATAAAATATCCGTTCCAAATTTGTTAATATCCCCAACTACTTCTTTGTCACCATATTCCGGCCTTCCAATACACGCTTTATATTGCAACTTTTTATATTTCTTCGCCAAGTTTTTTCCACTCTTCTCTGCACTTGTCCCCCACCCCCCCAAAAAATACACCTTCAACCCTTCTTTGCTCGCCATTTCACACAACTCTTCAATCAAATCTGCTCCTTGAATCAATTCCTCCCTAAACCCTCCCTGTAAAATCTCAAACCCTACCTTAAATCCATTTACCCATCTTCTTATACCTCTTTTACTTTTTAAAACTTCCTTTGCCCACACCAATCCGATTCCATCAATCACTCTAATTTCGGCACCATTAACCGTCTTCATAAAACTACTATTTTTCATTGCCTCCATCACAAACTCAGTATTTACCGTAACTATCCAATTTTTTTTATATTTTTCACAATTTTGCTTCTTAATTAATTTTAGCAATTCCCCAACACCACTGCCAAAATAATCCATTTTAAACTTATCCCCTATTTTTAGGATTAATTTATCACTTACACCACACCTCGCATCCTCGACTTTTCTTCGATTTTTCATCATTTCTTAACTTATAATATATGAGATTTTCTTAAAAAACTAGCCCCAGATAAAAAATACACATTAATTACTTACATAATATATCCTATAACAAAAAATAGGAACAAGACAGACATTACTATATCACCAACCTTAGTCTTTACTTTCTATAAGATAAAAATTAATTTAACTTTAAAACCATATTATCATGATAATGAACACATTATTTACTCAAGATAATTACCTATCATTAAGCAAAAACAAATAAATCTAAAATATTTTATTGTAAAATTTGATTCACAAATTATAAGAATGAAAAATTTAAAAAATATTAAATAAAAATATTTAAAATATATTTACTTATAGGAATAAAATATCATCTATATCACTTTACTGATCGCCTATACACTTCCAGGTTTTCAATCGCCATTCCCGCTCCCTTAATAACACATTTTTCCGGCTCAGTTGCCAAGTGCACCGACACTCCAATTTCCCTTGTTAACAACAAAGATAAGTTTCGTAATTTTGCTGCCGCCCCCACTAACACAATCCCCCTATCAGCAATGTCAGCTACCAACTCAGGTGCCGTTATTTGAAGAGTCTCTCTTACTACCAACATCACCTCATCCAGCACCGGACGAATCACCTCAAACACTTCATCTGAATTTATTTCCATACTCTTTGGTAATCCATAAACTAAATCTCGACCGCCTATCAACAAGCTTTCTGTTTTTTTCAGTTTCACCGCCGTCCCCAATTTTATTTTAATTTGTTCCACTGTCTGATCACCCACCGCCATACTATACTTTTTCTTCAAATATTCCTCCAGAGAATCATCAATCCGACTTCCGCCACCCCTAAAACATTTGCTTGCCACCACCCCTCCCGAAGCCACCACGGCCGCTTCGATAATTCCCCCTCCCATATTTACTACCATATTTCCAAAAGGTTCCGAAATCGGAATCTTTGAACCTATCGCTGCCGCCAATGGCGTATCAATTAAATATGCCTTTCTTGCCCCAGACTCTAAAACCGCATCCATCACCGCTCTTTGCTCAACCTGAGTTAATCCAGAGGATACTGTCACCATTACCTCAGGGCCAAATATCCAAGTTGACCCCATCACCTTGCGCAAAAACCATTTCAACATCCCCACCGCCGCCTCATAATCAACCAAGGCTCCAAACTCTATCGGTTTAATGATCTCAATATAATCCGGAGTCTTTCCCTCCATTTTTTTTGCCTCATTTCCCGCCGCCATCACCTTTCTGCTCTCTGCATCAACCGCAACTACTGACGGTTCACTTAACAATATTCCCTCATCTTCCGCCCAAATCAAACAATTTGAAGTCCCTAAATCAATTGCTAACTTTCTTATCCAAGCCATTATTTTATATAATACACTAATGAACCCTAATTCAAGTCAAAAAAGTCTTCTCATAATTTTCTCAGTTGCCTCAGCTGTCCTCATTGGCACCTTCCTTATTTCTACCTTTGCCAGGGGCTACCGTCTCGACACCAATAATGGTTTCAGGCTCAAAGTTACGGGGCTTCTTTCAGCTACTTCAAAACCAAAATCTGCCAGTGTTTACATCGACAACTTACTTACAACTGCTACCGACGATACCGTAAACCTTATTCCAGGAGAATATCACCTGAAAATAGTAAAAGATGGCTACCTGCCTTGGGAAAAAAATATCCAAATTAAACCTGAATACGTTTATCAGGCCGACGCTCAACTTTTTCGCTCTTCACCAGATTTAAACTCAATTACAGAAGACAATATTGTCAATCCTGTCACTAGCCCAGACTCCACAAAAATTGTCTATGCTGTCGCTTCCAGTTCAGCTGTCGACAAAAAACCAGGCTTGTATCTACTTGAACTAACTGAATTTCCTATACTTATGAGTAGAAGCACTCAAAAACTTTTATCTCCCAATCTCCCCAACCTTGATTGGTCAAAATATTCTTTCGAGTTTTCCCCCAATTCAAGGCAAATACTCGCCACCTCTACTTCAAAAAAGAACCCCAATATCTACTTATTTTCAATTGACCAGAGCATTGATTCAAAAAACCTCTTTGACGTCTCCTCAAAATTAGATCAAATAAAAAATGATTGGCAAGCGAACCGAGATGAAATTGTTCAAAAAAGAATTGAAAAACTTCCCTTAGAAATTAGAAACGCCATTGCCACTACTTCCGCTATCCTTTCCTACAATTCTTCCGAAAACAAAGTTCTCTATCAAGCCTCAAGTAGCGCTCAAATTAAAGAAAATCTTCTCGCTACTCCGCCTCCCACCAAAAGTACCCAAACTCAACAACGCCTCCTAAATAAGGATAGTTACTATGTTTACGACATCAAAGAAGACACAAATTTTCTTATTGGTGATACTTCAATCAGTCAAATTTCATGGTTACCCTACTCAAACAACTTAGTTTTCATCCAAGACAAGGACATCCGTGTTTCTGAGTATGATGCAACCAATTACCAAACTATTTATTCGGGATATATTTCTCCAAAAATAATACTCCCAACTCCAGACGGATACAGATTAATTCTTTCCACTTCAACCAACCAAAACCCATCTCAAAATCTGTATTCAATCACTATCCGAGACCGATAAGCTTTATTTACACAAATTCAGCTCAGCTTCTTTCAATTCGTTCAACAACTCGACTACTTCATCTCTTCCCAGCGTATTACCTTTTAATTTCTGTGAAAGATCCTTTTCCATGTCTAAAACCATTTCTTCACTCATGCAACCCACGCTCTCAATCTCATTGTACGGAGCCTCAAGTCTTGGAGCATTCTCATATCCGACCTCTCGAGTTTCCACGAGTGAAGAAGATGTCTCTCCCAACACCTGCGCACCCTGCCCAAGATATGTATTCTCGCCAGATACTTCTAAAAACCTTAGTGGTATCAAAGCCATAATGGCAACCACAAAACTAACAATCAAAGTTCTTGAGTTTCTATTTAAATCGTTCATTTGTATCAGTCTAGATATTTTTAAAAAAAATGTCAATCATTAATCAAAAAACACCAAATCAACAAGCAAATAACCTTCCCAGCGACACCTGGCAAAGAAAGCCTTCTTCTGCTATTAATTTAATCCATAAAACCTATCAAGTAAATCAAACGATATAAATACATAACTTAGTACAACAGATCTGGCGTGTTAAAATAATAGTACTTTTATCAACATGTCCTTGTTTTGCCAAAGACTTTAAACAGTGACATAATTCAGGGACTAGCTCAATTGGTAGAGCGCACGGTTCGGGATCGTGAGGTTGCGGGTTCGACTCCCGCGTCTCTGACAATCAAGTCCTCATAGTTCAATGGATAGAACGCGGGTTTCCTAAACCTGAAATAGTGGTCCGATTCCACTTGAGGATACAAAATCTCTCAAGCACCAATTTCTCCGCATATTTTAATCTCAATATCACATAATTACCGCAGTTTTTTTAGTTATTCCGCAATATTTTCCGCAAATAAACAGATGTTTATTAACCACTTTTTCTCCGCATAAAAATATTAATCACCCTTCAAAATTTAACTTCAATAAAGACCTATCTATATCATATTTACCGCAATATATACCTCCATCATACTCATTTTACCCAACATACACTCCTCTTCCAGTGGAAACACAAAATACATGATTTCGTGCCCATAAACTACAAAACAACCATCTCAGAATATCTCATTTCTTAAGTCATTTTCCCTCATATATAATCACCAGCAAACTTCGCAAGATGCATAGAATTGCTCACGCTAAACCAAACAAATTGCGACTAATATCAGTAAATATTACAACCACACCTATTTAGCACACGAAACCTATCTTTGCTATTATCCTTTATTTTCCTTCACTACTAGGTTCAACATCTTTCCTGGCACATATATTTCTCTTATGATCTTGTTACTCTCCAAGATTTTCTTCAACTTTTCACTTTTCGATACCAAAAGATCCACATAGTCTTTCTCCGCTATTCTCGCAAACTCAATTTCAATCTTATCCTTCACTTTTCCATTTACCGCCACAGGCAACTGAATCACCTCTTCTGTTAGATACTCTTTATTACTTTCTGGCCACTCTGATATATGAACTGAACTATCTTCTCCTAAGCTCTGCCACAATTCCTCTGTTAAATATGGCGCTAATGGGGCGCAAAGCTGAACTAGCTTCTTCAAGTCCTCAACAGAAATAACATCAATCTCATTAACAGCTTCCATCAACTTTGCCACCACAGTATTAAAGCTAAAATTCTCCAGATCCTTGTCAACTCCAACAATAGTCTTATTAATTATCAATTTACTTTTATTACTGCTATCACTCAAAGATTTCTTATGCTTAATCACAAACCTATTAAACTTATCTAAAAACCTCTTGACCCCCATCAAAGTATTTTCATTCCAAGCCATCGTACTCTCAAATGGTCCCATAAACATCAGGTACAATCTTAAAACATCAACTCCGAACTTATCTGCTACAGTTTCCGGCACAATTACATTCCCCTTCGACTTACTCATTCTTTGGTTATCTGTACCTAAAATCACTCCGTGCGAAATTCTCTTAAAATACGGCTCGGAAATTTCTTTGGGTACAGCACCAATATCTTTTAAAAACAGATAAATAAATCGGGAATACAGCAAATGCAAAGTGTTATGCTCATCTCCACCAATATAAACGTCTACGGGCATCCATTTTTTCATCAATTCAGCACTAGCAATATCTGTATCATTATGTGGATCAATATATCTCAAAAAATACCAATCTGAACCAGCCCAATTTGGCATTGTATCTGTTTCCCTTTTTGCTTCGCCGCCACACACCGGACACTTACAGTTTACGAAGCTATCAATCTTTGACAGTGGACTTTTTCCATCATCAGTCGGTTCATATGCTTCGATTTCAGGCAATACCACCGGCAAATCAGTTTTTGGCACTGGTACCCAGCCACACTTTGGACAATTTATCATCGGTATCGGTTCTCCCCAATAGTGTTGACGACTAAAAATCCAATCTCTTAAGTGGTATGAAGAACATCTTTTTCCAATTCCCTCATCTTCAACCCAATCCAACATCTTCATAAATTCTGCACCCTTTTCTACTTCCACCATCGCCTTGTCTTCAAAATCCCACCCCTCAACATTAATTACTGGCACAATTGGCAACCCAAATTTTTTTGCAAAAGCATGATCTCTTTCATCGTGTGCCGGAACAGCCATAATTGCCCCAGTCCCGTATGATGCCAATACAAAATCCGATATCCATATCGGTATTTCTTTATCATTTACTGGATTAATCGCCATTAGGCCTGAAAAGACCCCTGATTTTTCTTTAGACAATTCAGTTCTTTCCATTTCGCTTTTACTTCGTGCGATTTTCAGATATTCCCTCACATCCTCTTTTGACCTAGCTAACTCAAGGGCAATTTCATGTTCTGGAGCCATCACCATAAAGGTCGCCCCCGGCAAGGTGTCAGGTCTCGTTGTAAACACTTCAAGAACTTCTTTTCTTCCTTTAATTTTAAACTTAACCCTCGCTCCTTCACTTTTCCCAATCCAATTAACCTGAGCCTGTTTTACTTTTTCAATAAACTCTGTTTCTTTTAATCCATCAATTAGTTTATCGGCATATTCCGTAATCTTCACTACCCACTGAGATATTGTCCTTCTCTCAACCCCTTCCCCGCACCTCTCACACTTCCCGTCAACCACCTCCTCATTTGCCAAACCAGTTTTGCAACTTGGACACCAATTTATTGGTACTTCCTTTTTATATGCTAATCCTTTTTTAAAAAGTTCAATAAAAATCCACTGCGTCCACTTATAATAGTTTGCATCAGTTGTATTTACCTCTCTACTCCAATCAAAAGAGTATGCCAACCTTTTCATCTGCGATCTAAACATATCAGTATTCTCTTTTGTTACTTCCTGGGGCTTTCTTTTTGTTTTAATTGCATAATTCTCTGTCGGTAACCCAAAAGCATCCCAGCCCATGGGAAACATCACATTATTCCCTTTCATTCGCTTAAATCTCGCATAAACATCCCCGCCCGTAAAAGAAAAAGCATGACCTACATGTAAACCACTTCCGCTAGGGTACGGAAATTCGACCAAAACATATTTTTTTTCTTTATCGCTTTCATCCTTCGCCAAATATAATTCTGGATGCTCTTCCCAAAATTTTTGCCATTTTGTCTCAATTACCTTAAAATCCATGCCTTATTATATACCAACTTACTCATATCTTAACGCATTAAGGGCCGAAATTTGTCTTGCTCTCTTACTTGGATACCATCCTGTCAATATTCCCACCACAAAAGAAACTCCAATTATAAATGCTACAAAAAACCATGGAATATAGCTTACATCCATCGCCCCCTGCCCCTTAAAGACTGAAATTGATGTCAAAACCAAAGACAATATTTTACCCGCCAAGAATCCCATCAATACCCCAAAAGTACCACCTCCAATTCCCATTATTAAAGATTCAGCCAAAAACAACTCCTTTACCTCATCAGACAACATTCCAATCGACTTCATTACCCCAACTTCTCTTGTCCTCTCAAGCAATGACACCGTCATCGTATTAAACATCCCCAAAGAAGCTACTGCCAAAGCAATTGTCCCCAGTAAACCAAGCAATAATCTCAAATTGCCAAAAATACTTTCAATTTGCGCCACCGTATCAGCCGCACTCCCTGTTTTAAATCCCATACTTTCAATGGTTTTTCTAATTTCAGCCAAAGATTCCTTATCTTTTGACACCACCATCATCTGGGAATAATTTCTAATCCCCAATCTCTTTGCATCCGCTAGGTGGAAAAAATAATAGTTACTATTTGGGTCATCAACCACTCCTTTAATTGTAAAATCACTTTCCACTGATTGTACTCGACCGCTCACCCCTGCCACCGTACCATCAGTAATGATATATGAAACAGACAATATCTTTCCAACCGCTTCTTCTGCCTTACTCATTCCCAAAAGTTTTAATATTCCACTGCTAATATAAGCTTCTGCTGCCGGCACCCCTTCAAAAGTTATCTCCTTTGTTTCCTCGACGTCTCCCCCTTCTTGAATATATTCTACCCACTCTTGACCTGATTCATCTTTTACCACCCTAACATTCGCCGAAGTTGTTGCTACCTC
>Ga0180007_10007826_pt1 | contig 9994 bp, 11 predicted proteins | sample MM_PC_MetaG_FD_121122 | JGI IMG/M metagenome (GOLD analysis project Ga0180007, IMG submission 121122) | Groundwater microbial communities from the Aspo Hard Rock Laboratory (HRL) deep subsurface site, Sweden - MM_PC_MetaG | ecosystem: Environmental > Aquatic > Deep subsurface > Groundwater... | reverse complement strand
GGAATTTGGGGTATGAACAGACATTTTTTCTCTCCATCAACGATTATAATTTCATTGCGCGGGCAATATGTCGGCACATTTGGTAACGCCTGGCATGAAACGCAACTCATATCCGGCAGGATAAAAACTGGCATGGTGGAAAACAGCCGAATTAAATATCTGTTCGGAACAATGGGACGCGAACTTTACAATTTTTTACAGTTTGCGGAAGAAGTTTTGGGAAAAGCATTTTCATGCTGTTGGGCGTTGTGCGGATATCAGGACAGGGCGGTTTTGCGAAGGAGATTGAGTTCCGCGTCAGAGGCGCGGACATAGAGCGGGGTGCAGCCGGCAGGATCGAGAAATTCCTGCTTGTGCCAGCGGGACAGGGCAAGAAAGCCGATACTGGAGGCCTTGGCAAAGTAAAGCTGTTCCGGGGCGAAAATGGCGTGATCCCCCAGTTTTTCCCGCAGCAGATCACCGTAAACCGAGATACCGTCTCCGGCAAAGACGGTGGGTTCGGTGATCTGTGCGGCAAGCTCTGCGGCGGGGATGACGAGATAATCGCTCAGGCGTTGCATGGAGCCGTTCTCATCGGTTTGGTAAAGGGCGGTGTAGACCTCGTTTTTCCTGGCATCAAGAATCGGGCAGACCGGCATGGCTGCATAGCTGAACTGACTGGCCAGGCCGTCAAGGGTGGGTACACCGATCAGCGGGATGGAGGTGGCCAGGGCCAGGCCTTTCACCGTGCTGAGGCCGATACGCAGGCCGGTGAAACTGCCCGGTCCCAGGCTGATGGCAATGGCGTCGATGGCCTCCCAGGTAACCTGGCATTCGGCCATGATCCGATCCAGGGTAACGAGCAGCCGTTTGGAATGGGTCAGTTTGGACAATAAGCTCTGTTCGGCAATGCAGTGGGAACCGCTCACCAGGGCGATACTGCCGCACATGCCGGAATTCTCCACTGCCAGAATAAGAGGCGGCTCTTGGGCCGGGTCTTTGGTCACGGGGGCCATGGGTAATTCTCAATCGTCACTTGTCATAAAGGTCGCTCACCCTTTGGTGAAAATGCGGACAATGTCGTTGTAGAAGACAAAGATCATCAGGCTGCCCAGCAGCAGTATGCCGACCTGCTGCAGTTTTTCCTGGGTCCGCTGTTCAAGGGGTTTGCGCCGGATAGCCTCAAGGGTGTACAGGACAAGATGGCCGCCGTCCAGCACCGGGATGGGAAAGAGGTTGAGGATGCCCAGATTGACGCTGAGCAGCCCGATGAAATAGGCCAGGTTGATCCAGCCGGCCTCCATCTGTTGTCCGGCCATCTGGGCAATGAGGATGGGGCCGCCCAGTTCGGAGGCAGGCACCACCCGCTCGATGATTTTGACGACCCCCATGATGGTGAGGTAGATGAAGGTCCAGGTCTGGTTGACCCCGGCGACAAAGGCTTCGGGGATGGAGGCCTTTTCATAGGTAACCTCACTGCTGCGGGAGATGCCCAGCATGAAACGTTCATCCACCACTTCACCGAAGATATTTTTGACATCCTGGCGTTCCGGTTGTCCGGTTGTTGTAATCTCTTTGCCTTCACGGGATATGACCAGAGCCACCGGCTTGCCGTTTGATTCACGGATGAGCCGGGAGACATCTTCCCATCCTTCGGTTTTTTCGCCGTTGATGGAGATGATGATATCCCCGGCCTTGATCCCGGCCGCCTGAGCGGGCGAGTTCTCGGTGATGGCGCCGATCTCCGTACCGGCTTTGGGCACCGGCAGACCGGCAATGGCAAAGATGGTAAAGAACACCGCCACCGCGAAAAACAGGTTGAAAGCAGGGCCGGCCAGCACGATGAAAAAACGTTTCCACACGGGCTTGTGGGCAAAAGAATAGGGCTGCTCGGTGAAAGAGACCTCATCGTCCTTGTTTTCCCCGGTCATTTTCACATAACCGCCCAGGGGAAAGGCGCTGAGCAGATATTCGGTGTCGCCGTATTTCCTGCCATATACCTTGGGACCGAAGCCGAGGGAGAATTTCAGCACCCGGACTCCGAAGAGCTTGGCAAAAAGAAAATGGCCGAATTCATGAACAAAAATGAGAAGGCCGAGAACGATGATAAAGGAGATAACGGAGTTCATAATTTGACATTCAGGCCAGGCGGTAAATCAGGAGTATCATATTGCTGGCCAGTCCTCTGTTTGAATTTAATGCACAATGCTTCGATAATTGATTCGGCCTGCACCCTGGCGGCAAGGTCGGCCTCTAAAATTGTTTCTATGTCTTTGATCTCTTTTTGACTCAATCGGTTCAATGTTTCTGCCACTACAAGTGAAATTTCCGGAAAACGTATCTTCTTGTCGAGAAAGGAAGCCACTGCCACCTCGTTGGCCGCATTGAGCACCGTCGGCATGGTGCCGCCCTGCTTGCAGGCGTGGTAGGCAAGTTTCAGGGCCGGGAATTTCCTGAAGTCCGGCGGCTGGAAACTGAGATCCATGCACCGGGGCAGATTGAGCCGGGCAAGTCCGGTCTTGAGACGTTCCGGCCAGGAGAGGGCATAGGTGATGGGGATACGCATGTCCGGCACACCCATCTGGGCGATGACCGAGCCGTCGATATATTCCACCAGTGAGTGCACAATACTCTGAGGATGCACCAGAACCTCGATATGTTCCACATCAATGTCAAAAAGCCAGCGCGCCTCGATGACCTCAAGACCTTTGTTCATCAGGGTGGCGGAGTCGATGGAGATTTTGTTGCCCATGCTCCAGTTGGGATGATTCAATGCCTCTTCCGGGGTGACGTCCCATAAATCCCTTTCGTTTTTATCACGGAAGGGGCCGCCCGAGGCGGTGAGGATGATCTTGTGCACATCCTCCCGGCGGCCGGCTGCCAGGGCCTGGAAGATGGCATTATGCTCGCTGTCCACCGGAAGAATGTTAACCTTGTGGCGCCTGGCCTCGCCCATGACCAGATCGCCGGCCATGACCAGGGTTTCCTTGTTGGCCAGGGCGATATGCTTGCCCGCTTTGATGGCGGCCAGGGTGGGCAGCAGGCCCGCAGCCCCGACAATGGCCGACACCACGGTATCGGCCTGGTCAATGGTTGCCACCAGTTCGTTGCCTGCCCGGCCGAAAAATATTTTTTCACTCCAGCCGGCGGGCAGCATCCGGGCCAGTTCTTCGGCAAGCTTCTCCGTGGCCACGGACACGGCCAGGGGACTAAAGGCCTCGATCTGGTCGCGCAGCAGGGCTATATTGCGGCCGGCGGCCAGGCCGACGATGCGGAAACGGCCTGGATACTGACGGACAACCTTCAGCACGTTGCGGCCGATGGAACCGGTGGACCCTAAAAGAGAGATGTTTTTCTGCATTCTCTGTTACCCGAGTAGATGATATGTGACCAGATAGTATAAAACCGGAGCCGTGAGCAGCAGGGAATCGGCGCGATCAAGAATGCCGCCATGGCCGGGCAGTATGTTGCCCGAATCCTTTACCCCCATACTTCGCTTTAACAGCGACTCCACCAGGTCGCCCACCACGCCGAGAGCGGAAAGAAACAGGGCTGCGGCGGCAAAACGGATCAAGCTTGCATCGTTGAAGAAAAAGACGGCAATAAGCAGGGCAAAGCCGGTGCCGCACAGCATGCCGCCGATAAATCCTTCCACGGTTTTCTTCGGGCTGATGGACGGGCACAATTTGTGTCTGCCGAACGACATGCCGGAAAAATAGGCCCCGGTGTCGGAGGCCGCGGTGATGGTGGTCAGAAACAGCAGCCAGGCAGCGCCGTTGGGGAGCGCCATGAAGAGAATCAAGTGGGCGGTGAAAAGGCCGGTATACATGGTCCCATAACTTGCCTTTAACAGCAGGTCAAAGGGCCTCGAGAGCTGCGCGGCCTTGAAAACCGCCAGCACCGCAACAAGCATAAGGGCAGCGACAAACGAGACATAAACCAGATCAATCCGCTGAAACCAGGTGACGACGACAGGCAGCAGGGCAATGGCCACCAGCAGCGGTCGGAGAGTTTTTTCTTCACTCTGCAGGCAGATGGCGAAGAACTCAAAGGCGGCAATCAGGCTGACGGCTGTAATAATCAGCCAGAAGAAAATAAAAGACTGGGAATAGAGCAGGGCAAGCCAAGCGGCAACGGCAATAAGTCCTGTAATGATTCGTTTCATATCATTTTGGTGTCACATGCCGAAAATATCTGACACGGATCCGCAGAGTATTAAAATAAAGAGGGCGTGCAGTGTGCCTGCTTTTACGGTCCCCTCATTATTGGTGGACTCGGAAAAAGTCTTTTTTCACCACAGAGCACACAGAGATCACAGAGAAATATTTTTTATTACAGTCAGTTAGCTCTGTGGGCTCTGTGCTCTCTGTGGTGAATTTTCAGTTCTTACGGAATCCGTCAATTATTTCCGCTTACCTGGTCTCCTGTTTTGCCAAAACGTCTTTGTCTTTTCTGAAAGGTGGCGATTGCCGCAATAAAATCTTCCCGGGTGAAGTCGGGCCAGTGTGTTTCGCTAATAAAAATTTCGGCGTAGGAGGCCTGCCAGAGGAGAAAGTTGCTCAGACGGAATTCCCCGCCGGTGCGGATGATGAGGTCCGGATCCGGGAGCCCGGCGGTGTAGAGATAACCGGAGAAGGCTTCTTCTGTAATGTCCTCGGGGCGCAATTTGCCGGCAACACAGAGTTTTGCCATCTCCCTGGCTGCAGCCACGATTTCATCCCGGCTGCCGTAACTCAAGGCAAGATTGAGAACAAGGCCGGTGTTGGCTGCGGTGTTGGCAATAGAGGCGTTTAATACCTCACTGATTTCCCTGGGCAGATTCTCTTTGCGCCCGATAGTGCGCAGGTGAATGTTGTTTTCCTGCATGAAGGCGAGTTCGCTTTCAAGATAGCTCTTTAAAAGCGACATGAGCCCGGAAACCTCAGTAGCCGGCCTTTTCCAGTTTTCAGAGGAAAAGGCGTAAAGAGTGAGGGCGGATATGCCGATTTCCCTGGCAGCCTTGACGATCAGCTGAACCGTTTTAACCCCTGCCTTGTGCCCCATGAGGCGCATCAGACCGCGACTCCGGGCCCAGCGGCCGTTGCCGTCCATGATAATGGCAATATGCTGCGGGAGTTTTTTTTTGTCCAGTTCCAAGGATGTCGACACTGGGGGCCGTTAAACCTCCATGACCTCTTTTTCTTTCTCAACTAGAATTGCATCGATTTTTTTGATGAATGCATCTGTCTCTTTCTGGGCTTCGTCCTGGCACTTGAAGAGATCGTCTTCTGAGATTTCTTTGTCTTTTTTGAGTTTTTTCAGGTGATCAATGGCGTCCCGGCGGCAGTTGCGCACCGCCACCCGGTATTCTTCGCCGATTTTTTTCGCCTGTTTAACCATTTCCTTGCGGCGTTCCTCGGTGAGCTGGGGAATGGAAATGCGCAGCATTTTGCCGTCGCTTGCCGGGGTCAGGCCGATATTTGCAGCAAGGATAGCCTTGTCAATGGCTGGAAGCACCTGGGGATCCCAGGGCTGGATGACAATCAGTCTGCTTTCCGGAATGGTAATGGATGCAACCTGGTTAAGCGGCATTTTAGAGCCGTAGGAATCCACCTTGATTCCATCAACCAGAGACAATGAAGCACGGCCGGTACGGATTGTCGTCAACTCCCGGCGGAAGGCCTCCAGGCTTTTTTCCATTTTGTCCTTCATTTCTAACAGAACTTCACTCATTCTCAACTCCACTGATTAAAGTACCGATTTTCGCCCCGCAAATGGCTTTTTTGATATTGCCGGGGATATTCACATCTAAAACTAGAATGGTCATGTTGTTGTCCATGGCCAGAGAAATGGCTGCCGCATCCATCACCTTCAGCCGCCTTCTCAGGACCTCGGCGTAACACATGCTGTCAAATTTCACCGCGTCATCATAGATGAGAGGGTCTTTGTCGTAAACCCCGTCAACCCGGGTGGCCTTGCAGATGATATCCGCGTTGATTTCCAGGCCCCGCAGTACCGCCGCAGTGTCGGTGGTGAAATAGGGGTTGCCGGTGCCGGCTGCGAAAATGACAATCGTACCCTTTTTCAGATGTTCAAGGGAGCGACGATGGGAATAGGGCTCGCAGACCGTCTCCATGGGGATGGCTGACAGAACGGCGGTTTTGACGTCGATCTGTTCAAGGGTGTCACTCAAGGCCAGGGCATTCATGACCGTGGCCAGCATGCCCATATTATCGGCCATGGCCCTGTCCATGCCGGCCGAGGAGCCTGCGACACCGCGGAAAATATTGCCGGCGCCAATGACGATGGCGATCTCGGTACCGAGAGCCCGCAGTTCCCGGATCTCGTCGGCCACATAGGCAAGCACATCGTTGCTGATGCCGAAAGCGGCGTCGCCCATCAGGGCTTCGCCGCTTAATTTCAGCAATATTCTTTTATATTTGTAAGTATCCATGCCCAAAGAATCCTTATGATCAGGCGCCGACCTGAAAACGGGCAAATTTCTTGATGCTGATGTTTTCCCCGAGAGAGGCGATCAGCTCGTTAAGCAGATCCTGTACCTTCAGGTCCGGGTTCTTGACATACTGCTGTTCAAGCAGGCAGACATCCGAGTAGAATTTTTCAATTTTGCCGCCCACGATTTTTTCCACGATATTAGCGGGTTTGCCTGAGTCCGCGGCCTGATTGACGTAGATGGCCTTTTCTCTGGCCAGCAGTTCTTCCGACACATCTTCCCTTTTGATGGACACGGGATTGACTGCGGCGATATGCATGGCGATATTTTTGGCAAACTCAATGAATGATTCTGTTTTGGCGACAAAATCCGTTTCGCAGCCCACTTCCACCATCACGCCGAGTTTGCCGCCCGCATGGATATAGCACTCGATGATACCTTCACTGGTGGCCCGGCTCGCCCTTTTGGCGGCAACCGCCAGCCCTTTCTGGCGGAGATAGTCAACGGCCTTTTCCATGTCGCCGTTGTTTTCCGCAAGAGCCTTCTTGCAATCCATCATGCCCGCGTTGGTTTTGTCGCGGAGTTCCTTGACCATTTGACTGGTTATATTCATGGTGTTCTTATCCTTCTAATCTTTTAATGGAACCTTGAAAAATTGCCCTCCGGCCCGATTGACTTTGTCGCGGCAAAAAGAAAAATGCTCACATCTACCCAATATGCGGAGTTTATTTCCTTTGGGGAGCTTTTTATTTTTCCGCTCCTTGTCCTCGAACCAGATGCCTGATTTTTCAAGGCACCCTAATGAAATAGTGTTGCTATACTTCTGTAATAACGTCGGTCTTATTCGCCGGCTTCCACTTGCATGTCGGCAGGGGGCGCGGCCGGTGCATTGGCTGCAGCCATGGCTTCGGCAATGGCGTCGTCGGTCTCGACCTCTTCGCCCCGTTTGGCCTTGCCGGAAAGTACCGCATCAGCAATCTTGGAGGTGATCAGTTTGATGGAGCGGATCGCATCGTCGTTACCCGGAATAAGGTGGTCGATGCCGTCCGGGTCACAGTTGGTGTCCGCTATGGCGATGACCGGGATTCCCAGACGGTTTGCCTCGTCAACGGCAATGTCTTCCCGTTTGGGGTCAATGATGAAAATCATGGAGGGTAGACCCTTCATGTCCTTGATGCCGCCGAGGTTGCGCTCAAGCTTGCCCAGTTCTTTTTCCATGCCCAGAGCTTCTTTTTTCTTGTAGCGATGGATGCTGCCGTCGTCCCGCATGGATTGGATGGATTTCATGCGGTCAACGGATTTTTTGATGGTCTGGAAGTTGGTCAGCATGCCGCCCAGCCAGCGGTGGTTGATATAGAACATGCCGGCCCTGCTGGCTTCCTCTTTGACGATGTCCTGCGCCTGACGCTTGGTGCCGACGAAAAGAACCGAACCGCCTTTGGTAACAGTATTCACAACTGCCTCATAGGCCTTATTGAAAAGAGGCAGGGTCTTGTCCAGGTTGATGATGTAGATCTTGTTGCGGGCTCCGAAAATATAAGGTTTCATCTTCGGGTTCCAGCGACGGGTTTGGTGGCCGAAGTGCAGACCGGCAACCAGCATTTCTTTCATTGTAATGTAAGCCATTGTTAAATCTCCATTTTTTTTGGTTAGTCCGCCATCCCGTTTTCCCCAACCCATACGGGCACCAAAGGGGTTTCTCAGGGATGTGTGATGTAAAAATCCAATTCTTTTACCACTCTATTATTTTTTTTGCAAGGGATAGACCAAGACTCGGATAAAAAACTTGACAGCTTCCGGGAAAGTAAGCAATCATACGAGATTGCATGAAGCTGATTAAGAGAGTGAACAATCCTGTCCCATTTTTTTTATTCCTCCAGCCGGCAGAACCGGTTTCTACAGAAGGCATATGACGTCATCCCTGAAAGAGTTTCAACCCGAAAAAATACTGGTACGCTCCACCAACTGGATCGGCGATGCCATCATGACAACCCCGGCAGTACGGACGATTCGGCAGAACTTCCCGGAAGCGGAAATCTCCATGCTTGCTCAGCCGTGGATGGCCGATGTCTTTGCCGCCAGTCCCCATGTGGATAAAATCATCTTCTATGAAAAAAAGGGTGAGCACCGTGGACTTGCCGGTATGCTGCGGTTGAGCAGTCTGCTGAAAACCATGCATTTTGATATGGCCATCCTGCTGCAGAACGCCTTTGAGGCGGCGCTGCTGGCCAAACTGGCCGCTATCCCGGTTCGCGCCGGGTATCAAAGGGATGCACGCTCGCTGCTTCTGACCCATGGCGTGCCCATACGGGCGGAAATACGCAGAAAGCATCAGGTCTACTATTATCAGGCGCTGATGGAGGATCTCGGCTTGACCATCGGCAGCAACGAACTCTTCCTGCAGCTGGCGGACAGGGATATGGAGTTTGCCGACAAATTCAGGAAAGGTCTTGGTTCCGGTCCTGTCATCGGCATTAATCCCGGAGCGGCATATGGGCCGGCCAAATGCTGGCCGGCGGAACGATACGGCCAGCTGGCCGCCAATCTTCATCGGGAAAACGGGGCGAAATTCATGGTCTTCGGCACCGGGGCGGACCAGGCAACCATTGATGTCATCACCAGTTACGGCGAAGGCTTTATCCACGGTCTGGCCGGCAAAACGACCCTGGGCCAGGCCATGGCCCTGATATCGCTCTGTGACGCCTTTGTCACCAATGATTCGGGGCTGATGCATGTGGGAGCTGCCGCCAGAACGCCGCTGGTGGCTATTTTCGGCTCCACCGATGCGGTGGCGACCGGCCCGTTCTCGGACCGGGCGGTGGTGGTGCAGAAGGAGCTTGCCTGCCGGCCCTGTCTGAAAAAAAACTGTAAATCTGATTTCCGCTGCATGCTCGATATCTCGGTGGCCGAGGTGACGGGTGCTGTGCGGGGATTACTGGAGAAATGATGAAACCTGCGGTATTTCTGGACAGGGACGGCACCATCAATGAACAGATGGGCTACATCAACCATATCGACCGTTTTCATCTGCTGGAAGGGGTGCCGGACGCCATTCGCCGGCTCAACATTGCCGGCATTCCCGTGGTGGTGGTCACCAACCAGTCAGGCCTTGCCAGGGGCTATTTCCCGGAAAGTCTGCTGGAGGAGGTGCATCGCAAGATGGAGCTGCTGCTGGCCGATGACAATGCCCATATTGACGGCATTTTTGTCTGCCCCCACCATCCCGAGGCCAAGGAGGCTAAATTCCGGGTGGACTGCGATTGCCGCAAACCCAAGAACGGCCTTTTTGTCAGGGCCGCCCGGGAGCTGGAGCTTGATCTGGCCCGCTCCTATGTGGTGGGTGACCGCTGGTCTGATCTCAAGGCCGCGGCCAGCTGCGGGGCCAAGGGTATTCTGGTGCTCACCGGTTATGGCCGGGGGGATTATGAGTACATCGGCCCGCAGCAGCAGATCCAGCCCCATTATGTGGCCGAGAACCTGCAGGAGGCGGTTGACTGGATCCTGGCGGATCTGGCTGTCAGCCGCGTCTGACTGGAGAATTCAGGAGAGAGGAGACAGGAGAGAGAATTTTCGTTTTAATTC
>Ga0180007_10007825_pt1 | contig 9994 bp, 9 predicted proteins | sample MM_PC_MetaG_FD_121122 | JGI IMG/M metagenome (GOLD analysis project Ga0180007, IMG submission 121122) | Groundwater microbial communities from the Aspo Hard Rock Laboratory (HRL) deep subsurface site, Sweden - MM_PC_MetaG | ecosystem: Environmental > Aquatic > Deep subsurface > Groundwater... | reverse complement strand
CAATACGATTTATTCTATATTAAAAACAGATCTGTTTATTTAGATCTGTCAATAATATTAAAAACAATAGCAACGGTAATTTCAAGAAGCGGAATTTAATTACGACATGATAAATAAAATATTTCTAAAATTAGAAAAATTCGTACCAACTAAATATCACCAAGTTCTAAATCATACAGGTTTTAAACGTTATTTTGCTAATACTGGCTGGATATTTGCAGGACAAATATTTTCGCTTTTCATCTCTTTTTTTATCGGTACATGGATAGCGCGATATTTAGGGCCTGAAAATTACGGCATCCTAAGCTACTCCATTGCTTTTGTTGGTCTTTTCGGATTTATATCTTCCCTTGGTGTTGATGGAATCTTAAACAGAGAATTAATAAAATTTCCCGAAAAAAGAGACGAACTATTAGGGACAACATTCCGTTTAAAATTAATTGGTGGTCTAATTGCTTTTTTATTAACTATTTTAAGCGCATTTTTATTTTCAACTAATCCACTCATAACATTACTAATAATATTGTTTTCTTTTTCTTTTGTCTTGCAAGCTATTAATGTTATTAGTATTTATTTTCAAGCTGAAACAAAATCAAAAAATAATGTCAAGATATTATTTTTTACAACAATAATATCTTCTCTTTTAAAAATCATTGTTCTATTTTTAAATAAAGGCATTATTTGGATCGCTATTATTTTTGTACTTGATGCTCTATGGCAATGGATCGGCTTTGTAATAACTTATAATAAATATGGTTTAAAAATAAAAGATTGGTGCTTTAATAAAAATTTAGCCCAAGAAATATTGAAAAATTCTTGGCTATTAATGTTCGCCTCAGCTGCTGGTTTCATTTATTTGAAAATTGATCAGATTATGATAGGATTAATGTTGGGAAATTATGAAGTTGGACTTTACTCAGTTGCAGTCAAACTTACTGAAATTTGGTATTTTATTCCAACAGCTATTTGCATCTCATTATTTCCAGCAATTATAAATGCTAAAAAAATTAAGCTAGAAACATATAAACATCGTTTAAAAAATCTTTATATTTTAATGATCGCAATTTCCATTGTCATTATTATTCCTATCACTCTTTTCGCTAAACAAATAATTTATACTTTATTCGGTAATAATTATTTAGAATCAATTAATATTTTACAAATTTATATTTGGTCAAATTTAAGCATGTTTTTAGGAACCGCTGTTTATCAATATTTTATGACGGAAGATAAAATTAAAATTATTTTTATAATAACTACTTTAGCAATGATAACCAATATCGGTCTTAATTTAATATTTATTCCAATCTTTAATTTAGCTGGAGCTGCTTATGCAACATTAATTTCTTATTCAGTAGTACCAATAGGTGGTTATTTATATAGACTTTACCAAAACTGGAAATTTAAATCAAACACACGATACAGTGATTAATAACAAAACTTTATAAATAATCCATATGCTAAATAAAAAAATTTTATTTGTTTCTCATAGAAAAACTCAATGTGGTGTTTATGAATTTGGTAAAAATATCATCAATGTACTAAAAAATTCAAAACAATACGAATTTATAAAAATTGAATGTTCTTCACTAAAAAGCTTACACAAAGCTATAGAGAAAAATAAACCAAATGCTATTATATACAATTATCATCCATTAACAATGCCTTGGATTACAACAAAAATATTATCAAAATTATATAAAAACAATATTAGTTCAATAAAAATTCCACAAATTGGCATTATTCATGAAATTACACAAAATATTTCCGATACTGCTACAACTTATAAAAATAAATATTTATTTGACAACGATTATAAATTAATTAATTCTTTATTTGATTTTTATATTGCGCCTGATCCAACTTTATTATTAAAAAATCATTCTGTTTATAAAACAGGAAGACTGGTTAGCTCTTATCAAAATAATTTTTTACCCCCTTTAATACCAACTGTTGGCAGTTTTGGTTTCGCCATGCCTAGAAAAAATTTTGAAAAAATTGTTCAATTAGTTCAACGAGAATTTGACGAAGCAATCATTAAATTTAATATTCCCGTTGCTGATTTTATAGACAAAAATAGCGCTAACACAGAAAATATTGAAGAAAAATGCAAAAAACTAATAACAAAACCAAAAATTAAATTAATAATAACACACGACTTTTTAAATACAGAAAATATATTAAATTTTTTAGCACAAAATACTCTTAATGTTTTTTTGTATGAAAATGACACTGAAAGTGGAATATCTAGCGCCATAGATATGGCAATATCAGCGAAAAGACCAATCGCTATATCAAAAAGCTCTATGTTCAGACACATTTTTAATACTAGCCCCTCTATATGTATTGAAAATTGTGATTTAAAAACAATTATTAAAAATGGATTTGTGCCCTTACAAAAATATTACAATGAATGGAACGCTAATAATCTTTTATGGGATTATGAAAGAATTCTTAACTCTATTTTATCAAAAAAAGAAAATCCAATAAAATTTAAAAAAAATATTATTAAACTTTTGCAATCAAAAATACGCAAATTACTATCATTGCCTAATTCAACTTTTACATGGCTAGAAGATTCAAAAAAAATTAACAATGACAATATGGAAATTAATACTTCTATAAATTATACGTCTATAAAATTACCACAAAACAATTCTTTTAATCGCATTTTAGATAATAAAGCGCGTAAACTATATGCTCAAGCTATAAATAAATTAATAGAGCTCGTACCAAAAACAATGGCAAAAAAAATCCCAGAAGCAAATATACAGCAAGCATTTGTATTTGATACAATTTATCGCCATTCTTCTAAATATAAAAATCCTAAAATATTATGTATTGGTAGCTACGAAGACACTGCTTCAATGAGTTTAATAAAAATGGGATTTGAAATTGAAGAAATTGATCCAATGTTAAATTATTCCTTGCAAGAATATATTACAAAACCTTCTACTATTAAAAATTCTTATGATATCATTTTTTCTACTTCCGTAATTGAACACGATCCAAACGACAAGTCTTTTATGAAGGCGATTAGTGATCTATTAGCTCCAAATGGAATTGCTATTATTACTTGCGATTATAAAGAAGATTGGAAGCCAAATGACATAAAACCAGAAGTCGATATTAGACTTTATACAAAAAATGATTTAAAAAATCGATTATTGTCTTATATGGACAATTGTCTATTGATAGACGAGCCTCAATGGGACTGTTCTAATCCTGATTTTAATTATTTAAAAAAATATCAATATACTTTCGCTACTTTTGTAATAAAAAAAATAAAATAAAAATTATGAAAAAAACTTTAATTACTGGTATAACTGGACAAGATGGTTCATATCTAGCAGAACTTCTTTTAGCAAAAGGATACGAAGTTCATGGCTTAAGAAGGGTATCTTCAGTTTTTAACACAAAAAGAATTGATCATCTAATAAATAATGACGATTTAAACTTCCATCTTCATTATGGAGATTTAATTGATTCAAGTAATCTTAATCGTCTTTTAGAAGAAATTCAACCTGACGAAATTTATAATTTAGGCGCACAATCGCATGTTCATGTCTCTTTTCAGGTCCCAGAATATACAGCTGAAGTTGATGCGCTAGGAACTCTAAGATTACTTGATGCCATAAAAAAAACTAAGACAAAATCAAAATTTTATCAAGCCTCAACCTCTGAATTATTTGGCAAAGTACAAGAAGTGCCACAAAAAGAAAGCACCCCATTTTACCCACGCTCTCCTTACGGAATAGCTAAATTATTTTCTTTTTGGACAGTAGTAAATTACAGAGAAGCCTATAATACTTTTGCTTGTAACGGTATATTGTTTAATCATGAATCCCCTAGAAGAGGCGAAACCTTTGTGACAAGAAAAATTACTTGCGGCATCGCTAATATAACACGTGGCAAGCAAGATAAAATATATTTAGGAAATCTTAACGCCAAAAGAGATTGGGGATTCGCGAAAGATTATGTAGAGGCAATGTGGAAGATGCTTCAACAAGACATTCCAGATGATTACATTATAGCTACTGGAGAAACTCATACAGTCAAAGAATTCTGCGAAGAAGCTTTTAAAATTGCTGGCTACGAGATAATATGGAAAGGAAAAGATTTAGAAGAAAAAGGAATAGACAAAAAAACAGGAAAAATATTAATTGAAATTGATCCTAAATATTTTAGACCAGCTGAAGTTGATTTATTAATAGGAGATAGCTCAAAAGCTCAAAAAAAATTAAATTGGCAACCAACTATAAATTTTAAAGAATTAGTAAAAATAATGATGGAAAATGATTTAATCAATAAAAATAATTAATAAATTTTATGATATATCAAAAAATAGAAAAATGTAGAATATGCGGCAATAAAAATTTAATATCAATACTAAATCTTGGCAACCAAGCTTTAACTGGAGTATTTCCTAAAAAAAATAAAACAATAGAAAATGGCCCGTTAGAAATTGTTAAATGTTTTAATAAAAATCCTAACAATTCATGTGGACTTGTACAATTAAAGCATAATTATCAAATGGAAAAGCTCTATGGTGAAAATTACGGATATAGATCTGGCCTAAATAAATCAATGATTGAACATTTAGCCTCTATTGTACAAAAAATTGAGAAAAGAATTGATTTACATAATGACGATTTAGTGATTGATATAGCAAGTAATGATGGGACATTGCTTTCAAGCTATAAAAACAAAAAATTAGACTTATTAGGAATAGATCCCACTTCAGAAAAATTTAAATCATATTATCCTAATTATATTGAAAAAATGGCTACTTTTTTTTCCGAAAAAGCAGTTCAACGCGTTCGTGGTAATAAAAAAGCAAAAATTATTACTTCAATAGCAATGTTTTATGATTTACCCAAACCTTTATTAATAATGAAAGAAATTGCAAACATTCTAGACGATGAAGGAATTTGGATTGTTGAACAAAGCTATATGCCTAAAATGATTAATAATGTTTCTTATGATACAATTTGCCATGAACATTTAGAGTTTTATGCTCTAAAACAATTCAAATGGATGGCCGATAAATCTGGCTTAAAAATAATAAACATAGAATTTAATGAAATTAATGGTGCTAGTTTTTGCTTAACACTCGCAAAAAAGAATGCAAAATATAAAGAAGCGAAAAACATAATCAAAAAAATTCTGGAAGAAGAAGAAAATAATGGCTTTAATCAATTAAAAATTTACGAATTATTTAAAAAAGCATCTAAAAAACATAAAAAGGATTTAAAAGATTTAATAAATAAATTAAAAAATGATGGCAAAAAAATCTTCGGTTACGGAGCGTCAACTAAAGGAAATGTCATTTTACAATATTGCAATATTAGCATCGAAGATATCCATTGTATCGCTGATGTAAATGAGTATAAATTTAACCGCTATACGCCTGGAACAATGATTCCAATTATTTCCGAAAATGCAGCAAAAAAATTAAAACCAGATTATTTTTTAGTTCTACCTTGGCATTTTAAGAATAATATCATTAAAAGAGAAAAGGATTTTTTAAATTCTGGCGGAAAACTAATATTTCCTTTACCTAAAATTGAAATAATCTAAACCAATGAAACATAAAAATAAGAAAGCCTTAATAATAGGGGTAAATGGACAAGACGGAAAAATATTATTTGATTTTTTATCTACTTTAGATTATCAAATTATTGGAATTGGCAAAAAAAATATAAGAACATATAAAATAAAATGGGAGAAACAAATAGATATTAATAAAAAAAATGAAGTATTGGAATTAATCAAAATTATTAATCCAGACGAAGTTTACTATTTAGCCACATTTTGTCGTTCATCACAGGATAAAAGAATTGATATTTATGATGATTTTAAATTAGGCTATCAAATAAACGTTTTGGCATTTTTAAACTTTTTAGAAGCTATACGACTTTTTTCTTTAAAAACAAAAATATTTTATGCTAGTTCCTCCTTAATATTTGGCGATTGTAAAGAAAAAAAACAGAATGAAGAAACCCCTTATAATCCAAACAGTCCCTATGGATTAACTAAAATGAATGGCCTGTTATTATGCAAGCTATATAGAGAAAAATACAATATATTTGCGACCTCAGGAATACTTTATAATCACGAATCAGAATATAGAACAGAAAATTTTATTTCCATGAAAATAATAAAAAGTGCTTTAAATATAAAAAATAAAACACAAAAAAAATTAATTGTAGGTAATTTAAATTCAGCTGTTGATTGGGGTTATGCGCCTGATTATGTCAAAGCCATGCATGATATATTATCATTAAAAATAGCAGATGATTTTATAATTGCTACAGGCAAATTACATACAGTTCTCGATTTTATAAAAATATCTTTTACTTATCTAGACCTTGATTGGCAAAAATTTATTAGTGAAAATAAAAAATTAATTAAAAAAAAGGAAGTTATTTTAGTTGGAGACTCCACAAAATTAAAAAATAAGACAAATTGGAAGCCAAGCGTTAATTTTTCCGAAATGATTAAAAAAATAATTAATAAATTAAATTAATATGAATAAACCCCTTCTTAGTATCTGCATTCCAACATATAATCGAGCACCATTTTTAAAAAAATGCCTAGATAGCATAGTAATACAATTTTCTGATCAAGAGATTAGACAAAATGTTAATATTTTTATTTTAGACAATCAAAGTCAAGACAATACAGAGGAAATTGTTAAAAAATTTACAAATACTTTTGAAAATATAAAATATATAAAAGATAATAAAAATAGAAATATAGCGCGAGGAATAGCCAAAGTTGCATCAATGGGGAATGGAGAATATATTTGGGTTTTTTCTGACGACGACTTACAAACAAACAATGCCCTAAAATTAATTATCAAAACCATTTTAACCAATCAATGCAATATTATTGTTAGCAATTTTAACAGTTTTGATAAAAATCAAAAAAATAAAACTTTTAATTTACTCAAAATTAATCAAGATTATTTTTTCACTAATCGTAAAGATTTCTTTAAACACTTAAACAAAAATATTTTAAACGGTGTCATAACTCTCTACACTTCCTATTGTTCTAATATTATATTAAAAAAAAATATATTTAATAATTATTATTACATTCTAAAAAAATTTAATGGACCGCTTGATCTTTTTCCTTTTCATTCTATTATTTTCTATTCTGACGTTCAAATTATACTTAAAATAATTTCCACGCCAATTTTATTTAACAGAAGAAATAATGAATCATGGGGTAAAAAAAACATAATTAAACATTATCTTTATTATAATAAACTCTTCAAAAACCATCATGAAAATATTATAAAATTTAATAAAAACAATTATCCATTTCTTTTTCCATTTAAACTCTGTACCGAAAATATAATATACATAAAATTTATTAAATTCTTTATAGCTAAGCTATTTATGATTAGACTATTTAAAAATCTATTAAAAAACAACTACTTTTTTAAAAAATGAAAATTGGCATTAATTTAATACAATATACAGACATCCAAGGAATAGAAGTTTTTACTAAAAACCTTCTCTCAAGTTTAATACATCAAAACTCCGATAATGAATATATTTTTTTTGTTAATCAAAAATCAAATAACATTTTTAATATAAAATCAAACAACGTTAAAATTATTATTAAAAATTTTAAAAAATTATCTAAACTAAACTTAATTTTTTATCAACAATTTGGCTTAATTAAAGATTTAAAAAAAAATAAAATTGACATTCTCTATTGTCCATCAACTGCCGCTCCAATTTTTTATAAAAATAAAATTATTACTATTTATGACTGTATTTCCTTGCGCTTTAAAAATGAGACCAATTTTTTCTCTAATGCATATCTAAAATTAATTTTTTTATCAGCTAAATATTTCTCTATTAAAATTATAACTATTTCCAACTTTACTAAACAAGAGATTGTTAATCTATTAAAAATTCCACCTCAAAAAATAGTTAATATATCAGTAGGCATTCCATCACTTCCTAATATAGATAATAAAATTTTAAAAACCACTTTAGATAAATTTAATTTATCTAATAAAAAATACTTTTTTTATATTGGCAATTTAAGACCACATAAAAATATCAAATTACTATTAAAAGCTTGGAATAATTTTTTTCTCGAATATCAAGATTATTTTTTAATCATCGCTGGCAAAAAAAACAATCAATTAATTAAAAATATACTTAAATATCTTAATCCCAAAAATCACATACTTTTTTTAGGAATAATTAGCGAAGAAGAAAAAGTGATTTTATATCAAAACTCAATAGCATTAATTTTTCCATCTCTTTATGAAGGCTTTGGCCTTCCCATTCTAGAAGCTCAAAGTTTAGACGTCCCCGTTATAACTTCTAATATCAGTTCATTACCAGAAGCAGCCGGCTTAGGCGCTATATTTGTTGATCCATATGACTACAAATCCATATCCTCTGGATTAAAAAAAATTATTGATTCACCATTTTTAAAGAATAAATTAATCCAAGATGGTCGAAAAAATTTAGAAAGATTTTCTTGGAACAAATCTTCTCTTTTGTTATTAAACAGTTTTAAACAATAATCATTATGAAAATACTCCAAATCAATAAATTATATCCACCATGGATTGGTGGAATAGAAAAGATTGTTCAACAAATTGCCGAGGGATTAAATAAAAAAAATGATTTAGATATTGAAGTTTTATGTTGCCAACCAAAAGGTAAAAGGAAAATAGAAGAAATTAATAATGTAAAAATTTGGCGAGCAGCAAGTTTTGGAATTTTTTTTTCAATGCCTTTGTCTATGGATTTTTTAAAATTATTTAAAATTTTACTTAAAAAAGCTGATTTAATAGATTTGCACCACCCTTTTCCATTAGCAAATTTAGCTATTTTTTTATTTAGACCAAAAACAAATTTAATTATTCATTATCATTCTGATATTATTAAGCAAAAATTTCTCGCTTTTTTATTAAGACCAATTATTTTACACACTTTAAAATCAGCGAAAAAAATAATTGTTTCTAACCCTAATTTAATTAAAAATTCTGTTTTATTAAAGCAATTTGAAGAAAAATGCGTGGTTGTTCCATTCGGAGTTGATTCGAATAAATTTCAAATAACTTCTGAACAAGAAAAAAAAATTCAAGACATAAAAAATAAATATGGCAAATTTATTTTATTCGTGGGCAGATTAATATATTATAAAGGTGTTGAATATTTAATTAAGGCGATAAAAAATATGGATGCTAATTTGGTTATTATTGGACAAGGACCACTTGCAAGCAAATTAAAAGTCAAAAGTCAAAAGCTGAAAGTTGAAAGCAAAATATTTTTTACATCTAAACTAGAAGAGGGAGATTTAATTAATTTTTTTCATGCTTGCGAATTATTTGTTTTGCCTTCTATTTATCAAACAGAAGCTTTTGGTATTGTCTTAATTGAAGCAATAGCCTGCGGAAAGCCAATAATTTCCACGGAATTAGGCACAGGAACTTCTTGGGTTAATCAAAACGGTATAACTGGTTTTGTTGTTCAGCCAAAAAATAGTCATGAATTGTCTTCGGCTATTCAAAAGATAATAAATAATAAAAAATTAGCTGAAATAATGGGCAAAAATGCACATAAAAGAGCGAATGAAGTATTTAATTTAAATAAAATGTTAGAAAGCACAAAAAAATTATATTTAGAAACATAATCCGACATATTATTTCTTCATCGCCCAATCAATCGTATTTTTTAAACCTTGTTCAAGTTTCACTTTTGATTCCCAGTTTAATATTTTTTTCGCCTTGTTGCTATTAAGCGCGCTTCTTCGCGCTTCGCCAGTCATATCTTTTTCTTGCTTATACATAAATTTTTTGCCAGCAACTTTTAATAATTCACAACAGACCCATAAAAAATTTTAAAGTTTTTGTTCGATATATTCTCTAAAAGTTAAAACTCTGTCAATATCTTCTGTTTTAAATAAAAAAGGAAGAACCTCGTTTGATAATTCTTTCATATTTAATTTATCTATT
>Ga0180007_10007824_pt1 | contig 9995 bp, 12 predicted proteins | sample MM_PC_MetaG_FD_121122 | JGI IMG/M metagenome (GOLD analysis project Ga0180007, IMG submission 121122) | Groundwater microbial communities from the Aspo Hard Rock Laboratory (HRL) deep subsurface site, Sweden - MM_PC_MetaG | ecosystem: Environmental > Aquatic > Deep subsurface > Groundwater... | reverse complement strand
CCCAAGTTATTTGACTGAATTCTTCACTGCATAGCATACATTTAATCATCTATACTTCCTTCATATATTTGCCGTTAAGTAGTTCCTGACAAAACATTGCGCCTTTTCGCATTAGAGATATTATTGTGACTACTGCAGTTACCATAGCTTTCTCCTTTAATTATACCTGAGTCTTATTCCTCTATAAATAAGGTTGGTAGATGCGACTGGTCCATCATAAGATAATACTACGCTTAATAAATCACCGGCGGCTAGAGTACCCTCATCTATAAGGTCGCTGATGTCGTGTGCTAGATTCTGAGCTGATGTCGTAGTCCCTATATCTCTTGCATCGGCAGTTTCTCCATGCGTGTTATGAGCTTCTCCATCGTATGCACCGTAGTAGGTTATAATATCTACATACATGTTGTTCTCGGACGCTTGGGGCAGGAGAATGAGCTCTATTGCTATTATAGTAGTGAAGTTTTGAGGTACTAAAAGTGCCGCTGCACCTTTCTCAGCTACTGAGTCGATGAGTACACCGGCACTTTCCATAGTTGCGGTTGCGCCTGCATAATATACTGGGACAAAGACCTCCCCTGTCATACCTCCCGTGACGGTGAGGCTGTTGGTGGTTATGTCTCCAGAGTTAACGATATTGGTAGTGTAGAAGTCCTCTCTGATGGGGTCGTTAGCAGCACATCCAATTAGCATACTAAGTAGGAGTACAGAGGTAAGGATTATGGCTATTAGTTTTTTCATTAGAGTTCCTTTACTAGTCCCTTATTTATCAAACGGTGTATCAACATGCTTGCTTTCTCGTCATCTGCATGTAGTGAGTCCATAACCTCGTCTACATCAACTGGACCGTTTGCTTCATACAGAAGTGATAGTACGGCAAATTCAGGTCCCTTACCTGTCGTATCCTCTGCGGTTTGTTTTCCGAGAGGGGTAAGCGTTATTGCGTCCATCTCATACCTCCTTTATTACGTCTGCTCTGATAAGCTCCTTCACAAGTCTGGATGACTCCAACTCGCTAATGTTAAGTGCGCCCTGTAGAACTGCTACGGCCTCGCTAGCACTAAACTCCATCGAGCCAAATGCACCTTCCAGTGCGTCGAATGCATCACGGTTACTCCTACACTCTTCACCTACAACATACATTTCACACCTCCTCTATTGCGTCACTGCGAATTAGTCTGTTTAGAGCACTTCGTGCTTCAGAAGACGTCATGTCTAGTGTCTCCTCGAGCACTTCTGACGCTTCGCTTGCACTGAATTCTTCTGACCCGAAAATCCTGTTAAGTGTTTCAAATGCTTCGGATGAGGTTCTTGGCGGGTCTGCTAGTACATACATTGCTTACCTCCTTCTAGATTCCGTTTATCTCCAGTGATTTCCGTCTAAAGCCGACGAGGGTAGTAGTGTCATAGAGCTCATAATATGGTACGTGATACGTATCGTCTATGCCGCTCAGCGTGAACGTCATTGTCTCGAGGCCTCCGACTAATCTGACAGTACATTTATGCGTCCACTTATTATGAAAGCATCTACCCTGCCAGTCTAACTGCTGTCTAACTCTTTTATCTATCATGTCTCTGTTGGGCGTCAGCAATAGCGTGGTGCAGTGATAGTGTCTCTGTTGTGCCATGAAATATCCAAACACACGAACCAACTTATCTGACGGTGTCCTACAATCAAATAGTTTGTATGCCTCATCAAATACAAGTGTGGAGTACATCAAATCTACGCCTTTGCTTTGAAGTGCTTTCACAACTTCCTCGGCTCCTGCCTCTTCGTCGACGACATCTTGAATCTTGCTCAAAGCGTCTTTGAACTGCGACTCTGTCAGGTTCTCGTATTCTCCAAACTCTGACTTTAATCCCATCTTGCTGCCTACAGTTATTACGTGACGATTGAATCGTTCTCGTAATTGGTATGTGATAGCAACTGCGCTCAGCGTTTTCCCTCTTCCCTTCTTGCCTTCCAACAAAACAGAAGTTTCGACGAGTCTAGCAAGCGCATCTTCCTCTTTAGACTCTGCGAGCATAATCTTCATCTCGACCAATCGTTCAAGGTCGTGTTTGGTCAAACCTTTCAGGTCAGTTGTCATCGTTTCCTGCTCCTAGATGAGATTTGATGTATTGTTCTTCGCTTTCTTTCATTGTTCCTACCTCATCGATATCTCTTCACCGCCTTCGCTTTCGGCAAGCGCTTGCAGTGCTCCCAAGAGTTCAAGCCGTCCTTTCCTGTTAATTGAAATCATCCGACGGTCATATTCTTCGATGAACACCTGAATCAGTGACTTGGTTCTATTCACGTCAGAGTAAGCTTCTATAACCTTCATCCTTACTAATGGAAGAATCATTCTTGGCGGGGTTTCTGTCTTAAGTGTCATGTCGTCTTCAACATTGAATAGCTCTCTAACAGCCGCAGGTCTAACGCTATCCTCTGAGCTCTTGGTCAGAATGTCTACGAGTTGTTGCTTGGAAAGATTTTTTGTACCCTTTTTATCTGCCATCTCACCCTCCCAATCCTAACGACTTCATGATTTCGCTGACTTGGTTCATGTTCTGGAAACCCAAATATACTGCTAACCCACTTATAACTGCTGTAATCGAGACAAGTATAAGTAGTAACGTGTTGCCCTTAAAAGCGGGTTTGATTCCTAATGACTCCCTAACATCTTTCCAGGTCTGTTTAAGCATCGCTTCATCACTTATCTTCCGCAGACCTTCTGGTGAGATGAGCGATCTTCTGTCGTAAGGGTCCAAGGGTTCTACGTTACCCTCGACGTAGAACAGAGTAGGAACAGGCTCCTGCACAAACTTTGGGAATCCTGGAGGCCAAGCCGACCAGAACTGCTTCGAGGAATGTGTAAGATACTTCGGGGCATCTTCACCTTCACCTACAACTATCGTATCTCCTGTTGGCTTGAGTAGCTTGCCTTTGAGCTGTCTGTTTCCACTTAAGAAGAAACAGTAGGCTTTGTCTCGCACTGTCGATCTCACCCAAAACAGTGAACCTGCAAGAGTGAAGAACAGTACGATAGCACATATGCCAAATGACGTCCCAAGAGATTTTAGGATAACTATGAAAATATCCAAGACATGCCTCCTTTATATGTGTTGTTCATCACTTACCTCCTTTTCTAACTAATGTATACGCACCATAAACAAAGAACAGAAGTACAAAAAGTGGCCAGAATCCAACAATTACTGCCAAGAGTGGTTCGGTAATAGTAAGTGTGCCAAGTATACTATCTGTAATCTCTTTCACTGCAGGTAAGAAGGTTATACCCGTCCCTATGATTACTAATGCAAAGATGACTGCCACCATATTCATTACGAACTACCTACCCCTCTTGCAGCTAATACTAAGCTAACAACAATGCCTATCGAAATACACCAACAGAGGTATTTTAGGATTTCCCAATATCCAGTGAAGAATGAGTAGTCCCACCAAAACACAGCCCAGATAGCTTGCATCCAAGCCCACACCATGATAAAGAACCCTCCAATAGCTGTTAAAGGGTTAGTGAATGAGCCAAACTCTGGTCTCATCACTCTGAAAAATGTGTCTATGAGGCCAGTACTCGCGTATTGACCTTCTAGCGTCAGAGATATAAAGGTACCTACAAAGAATATCATAAAAATACCTACTATCCACGTTGTTCTCATTTTGTTTTCCCAAACTGCCAGGCACCAAGCATGAAGGTTACTGTAAACAACATCATCCACATTGGTAACAGCTTTATCAGAGAAGCCATAGCGAAGGTCATGGCTAAAGTAACCATCACAGGTATAGGGTCCTTAGCAGCAGCAAATGTCAAAAGCCCTGCCGTCACACAGCCTAGTATTGTAGCAAAAAACCATCCAGTAGCTAATGGCATTTCAAAAGCTTCAATGGCTGCATTTATCTGTCCATAAAGAGGTAGACCTGAAAGAACAGTGTAGTCAGGACTTTGGAACCATGTAGGTGGCATATCAGGCGCGTCTGGTGCTTCGTCTTCAGCTGATGTAGCAAGTGTTGTAGCCATCACGGTTGTATAATTATCCGAGTAGATTACTCCACTCCTACCCCATGCAGAATAGTAATACGTGTGTCCGGGAGTCAAATCTTCATGAGAACAGCTACTCGACGTATCGGCGTAAACTAAGGTACCCTCTGTGATAGCAGTAGGATAGGCTGTTTCGCTGTACCTAATATATGTATCAGTGGCACCGCTGCTCTTAGTCCAAGATAATGGCACCTCTGCAGCTTTAGGGAATGCCGTGAAGTTGGTAGGCTCTAGTACAGCGTTGGAGGTAGTAAAATCTGTACTAGCACCACTAGCAGTAGCTATACTATTTTTAGCCTGAGCTCTAAAATGATATAAGGTGTTGTTTGTAAGGTCAATTATGTCAGCGTAAGGTTGTTGTTCTGTAGTATAACTTCCAGTCCATGCTGTTTCTTCACCCCACGCAGGGTCGCCGTCTGCGTAGTATTGAAATCTCACTTCGCAGGCTTCGCCACCGTCATCTGTTAGTGTACTGTTTAGCCTAGCTGTGGTGTAGGCTACATTAGTAGCTGCATTAGTAGTTATCGTTGGTGGTCCATCAGTCGTAAACTCCTCTTCTGAGCCGTAACCTGTACCTTCCGTATTAGTAGCATAAGCTTTTACGTAGTAAAGGGTGGCAGCAACAAGTCCAGTCATGGGGGCAGTAAAAGCGCCGACACTTCCGTCACCTGAGCCTGCTGCTGTACTATCGGCTGTTGTTGGATTTCCTGTTGTGTTCCAGCAAACACCCCACGCACTAACAGTCTTACCACCTGTGGAAACAATTGTGCCATGGCCTGTGGATGTCGTTTCTGCTATGTTGTCTACTGCTTGAGTAGTAACTGTAGGAGCTGCAAAGGGTGCGGCGTCAACTACAACATAAACTTGTGTACAATACGCAGTCGAGACGGCGGTTAGAGATACACCTGCCTGCAAAGCATCTACCTCATCCCAAGTCCAGGTAGTACCTGTACTGGGATTGTCAGTGTACGTCGGTGATGGACGAGTGGTCCAAGAGGATGATAGTGAGTACACGGAACCATAGTAAACGTTTCCTCCTGTTTTCATAACAGTCTTAAACGTCGAGCCTGAGTCACCTGTGAGCTTACCTCTGGCATAGACGGTCACACTAGTTACTACACCAGTAAGTGCGTGATTCGAAAGAGCATATAAGTCGTAATCTCCACTCCCAGTATAGACATACGATCCGTCCTCATCAGGTGATGCTTCGTCAACGCATTGCCAGTTGGCCCCTGCAGACGGTGTTAGTTCAGTTCTGTCGCCAGCTCCACTTGGTCTTAGTGTCTCGGTGTCGGGACTAGCCATTACTTTAGAAGGAAGCAGCAAACTACAGACTAGGAGTGCTAAAGCGATGCTTATTCTTAGCTTATTTCCACTTATCATCGTAGTTCTTCCTCATTTGGTTGGCTTCTTGCTTTTTTCCTTCATCCTTGAGCTTTTTAACTTTTGCATTGAAGTCTTCCAAGTCGATAAATCCCAGGTCCTTTGCATTCTGTTTGTTACTGTCATCCCAGAATTTCTTTAGTATCTCCTCTTTTCTTTCTTCCCACGTTGCCTTGGGAGATGCATAGTCTTCTCTTTCTAGTACCTCTACTGTTACTACAAGTAGAGGAGTATGGTCTTCAGAAATACCTCTGTACCAACCCTTATTATATAGTTGCTCATGTGCATACCTGTAAGCATTTACAGCATCCCTACCTCTGGTCACTTCATTAGTTGTTCCATCTGGAAGCTTCTCAACAGGTAATCTACTATTGTTGATGATTTCTCTTGCTGCAATCGTACTCAGTGGCTGTCCAGGAATCAGCGTCGCTGTGTAGCTTTGAGCAAACGCAGGAAGTCCAAACGACACTGATAAGATGGCGACTAATACAATCACGAGTAACAGTACAATTTTTTTAGTCATACTACTACTTCCTCTCTTCATCTTATCAACCACACTTTATAGATGAGTACTATGGCAGCTATGAATGTTATTACACCAAGAAGGACGTAATCAATTACACCAAACCAGGCACCCGAGAGTATGAATGGATAACCAAGGAACATGCCAATTACCATGTGGCCCATGGCAGTTCCCAATATGACCATAACAAGAAAACATACACCGAATATGAAACCACCGACTCCTCTACCATCTTCCTGGCCGACGAGTTCTCCTGCATTATTTAGCATTACAACGACCTGAGGACCCAATTTCGTTTCCCATTCTGTTGCACCTTGCAGTACATGAGTCCACTCTCCTTCCTCATAACCAGGCTGTCTGACGACCATCTCAAACAAGTCTGGTCTGACTACATTCAAGTCAGGGATTCCGATTGAAAACATTACATGACCTGCAGCGTTCAGGACTTCACCCTCATCTGCCACGTCTACTGTTAGTGTAGTTCCGTCGTATGTTCCGATAGCGTTAGCCTGAGCTATGACCCATTTATCTAAGAGTGTTAGCTCTGTGCCTTTCCAATCTAACGCAGTTAGTGCGTAGTCTGTATAGGGAGTGCCACTAAAGTTCCCGATTAGTCTTACTTTATAATCCGTATTACCCCACTCCAGCGTATCAGCGAGACTCTTGGCAAGATAAATGCTCCCAGGTCTATAGCCCCAAGCAGGACAGCCAACCTGAGCTATAACTGTTGTGTCGTCAAGCAGTTGCAGATAGAAGTATTCACTTGTAGTCTCATCGGGATAGTAAGGGGCGTAGAAGTTCTTATAAGTTAGTGTAATCAGCCAATCACCGGTTTCGATATAACCTTCAAATACGTTTGCACCCTCTATCGACGTAACAGCTTCACCCCATATTTCAAACAAATAATCTGCAGGTGAATCACTTACCCAATCTACACCAGAGTTCATAGAGTGAGAACCTACGGCGTTAGCAAGAGAGCCACCAGCATCCGCTTGCCACAGAATGTGGTCAGTAGCGTTGCCAGAAAGTGCCTTTACTACGATTGCATAGCTAGAGCCACCGTCCAGAGTTATATCTGTAATATCAAAGTCATACCATACATACGAAGTAGTCATGGCATTACCGTTGAGAACAGTGGAGCTTAAGTCAGCACCAGTTGAGAAGTTATCAGAGTCTGCATGAGTAATTGAAAGTGTTACATTGCCGGGGGTAGTACCTACTCTCTTCAATGGCACTCTGATAGAGGTTACTGTATGTGATGTTGCGTCTGCGGTAAACTGCTCTGCAGTCCAGTTGGCAGAATAGATAGTACCACTATCTCCATCTCCACCAGTATTTAGATGCTCATACAGTGTAGCACTACCCTGTGTGCTAAACACCATATCACTTCCATATCCCCAAACTCCATTATATGCCTTAGCTCTATAATGATAGACTGTGGCAGGAGTAAGAATGGAGAGTTTCTTCCAAAACTCGTCGCCCGTGTTCCAGGTGCCTGCTGATATCCTACTATCGCCGTAAGCCGTCGTAAGCCCGTAGTCGAAGCCTACTACAGTAATAGTAGCTGTCCCTTCATCTACGACTTCGCCATTGACTATTGCCCACAGCTTGTCAAAACCAGAGCAAGCTATTGTAGTTACAGTTACGGTTGGTGCTACAGCTCTATAACCCCTATCGGCCACCGAATTTTGTGATGCTGCGCCTGTAGCCGATACAACACATCTGAAATATCTACCACTGCCATCAGCTGGTGCTTCAGTTGCATTGTATGGGTCAGTAGTACCTATGTTAGTATTGTAGTTAGCGTCTGAGTCTGCATCGGACATTTGCCATTGATATGTGATGTTTATCGGTCTTCTAAATCCTGTGTCGGTAGTACTATCATCACTATTACCTGTGGCATTGCTAGCCACCACTTTGTAAGTGTGGGTAGTTCCATCATTGATTCCTTCGCCCGCCAGAGATAGTACTACATGAGCTTCTACCGTGCCATCAGAAGCAGTTGCAGTGCCTGGAGTAACAGTTCCTGCATCTGCTCCATTATCATCAAAAGTGGCCACATCACCAGCAGCGCCTAAGTCCACTGCGTCTCGCCAAACATGATAGTCTGTTGCACCAGTACTCTTAGTCCAAGTAATGACTACCTTATCATTATGAGTTCCACTTGTAGCAGCAACATTAGTAGGAGCAGCAGGTTTTGTGAGAAAGTTTACTTCAGCGCCATAAGCGTAACCTGAACTATTATGAGCATAAGCTCGAGCGTAGATTGTGTCACCTGCAGGCAAGCCCGTCAGACTTCTAGTAAATGCTTCGGCTATGAAGGGTCCAGGTGTCTCTGCTACGTCGTTAGCATAATCACTAACTGCAGGTGATACGTCGCCAGGGTCTCCATGAGTAGCCAAGTCCCAAACAATGCCTCTTATATCTACGTTCCCACTGCCAATATCAGTAATTGTACCATGGCCTGTAGCTGTTGTATCTTCAATACTACTAGCTGCCTGAGTTGTTACTACAGGAAGCAATTTAACCTCACCTCCAAAGTCTAATAAATCATCTCTTCCACTTTCGTAACTAGCTTTAATCCAAGCTGTTGACCTACCTGTACCCTTTGAAATACGAACTTCGTCCATCAAACCCTTGTAGACCTGATAAAGATAATCTCCCATCCTACCAAGAGCGAGATTTGAGGTAGGTTCAGCCATAGTTAATCCTGTAGCATCAAGAGTATTTTCGTCTTTTACAGTATCCACATATATCTCTAATGTATCACCAGCCCGCTGCGCTACAATGTGATGCCATGCAGCAGTATCAGTCAGAGTTGCAGCTGTGATAAGATGTCCTATTGATGCTGCGGTAAGCCTTATTGTATTGTCTGTATTAAACCTTACAAACCACTGGTCAACTCCTGCAACAGTTCCTTGTCCTAGCATCATATGAAATGCATTTATTGCTCCCCTCTTTATCCAAATTTCTATAGCAAACTCACCATCTGCAAAGCTCCAATCTGCACTATCAGGAATAAGTGCATAATCATTCCCATCAAAAGTTTGAGCACCATCTATTTGCCCACCTGTTAATATTGTGGGCTCATTAGCTCCTTTCTTTACAGCATCATTATCGTGAGAGGTGCTATCACGGATATGGGATGCATCGGGATTGTCTCGCATATGAGTTACTACTACATAGTTGGCATCCCAAACACTCTCAGCAACTACATCATTAGTATCTCCTACATAGGCATCATTATCTGCGTGGTCGGCATCATAGTATAAGTATAAGTCAGTATCGGTGGTATTAGCTATAGAAGGAACTTTTACCCATAACCACGCCTGTTCATTGGCATCATCCCATTTCTCTATTTCGACATAGCATTGAGTTTCTTCATCTGAGGTAGTTACAGCTATTTTCTTTCGGTTAGCGTCAGCAGTTAGTTCATCGAATATGAAGGAAACATCATCACTATTTCTGCCAGAAGAAGTAGATAAATAGACCAGTATAGGGAAATCAGTCAAAGGAGCGTCAATATCAGTATTGTCTATAGTAAGTTTAACCCGCTGGTCCCAACCACCAGATAGCCACGGGTCTAAAAGATATAAATGCCCATTAGCTTTTGCTTCTAGTATAGTCTCGTCGTGAGGCTTGACGCCCCAAACATACTTAGAACTAAACTTCTCCAATCCAGAAAATGGTACGTCAATCCAAACTCTTACTTTGTAAGTGACATTACTTTGAATGGCAGCATCTAGCTTTATAAAGTTCCAATCGTTGACTCCCAAGTAGCTGTGGCTAAATCTAGAGAGGCTAGAGACATTAAGCGGCTTGAAGTCAGGATAGTATTCGGTGTAGTATTCCTTCTCATCACTAGTGTAGTTGTAATAGAATGTTGCAGATGTTGAAGTGTGCTGAATGTAAGAATTAAAAGCTATAACAAAGGAACTAATACCATAGTACTCATTGCTCACTGTTATTCGTATCAGGTTTGAGTTGTTGGAGTTACCAATGTTAGGTGCAATAGAGCCAGGCGTCAGCACTTTGTAACTGGTTACGTTATT
>Ga0180007_10007823_pt1 | contig 9995 bp, 9 predicted proteins | sample MM_PC_MetaG_FD_121122 | JGI IMG/M metagenome (GOLD analysis project Ga0180007, IMG submission 121122) | Groundwater microbial communities from the Aspo Hard Rock Laboratory (HRL) deep subsurface site, Sweden - MM_PC_MetaG | ecosystem: Environmental > Aquatic > Deep subsurface > Groundwater... | reverse complement strand
TCTTTACGGGAGGCAGCCCCCCGAGCGCTTCGACAACCGATTTGTTTGATATTGCAAGCACTTCCTTAATTGTTTTTCCCTTCACTATTTCCGTAAGCACCGAAGACGACGCTATCGCTGCGGCGCAGCCGAATGTCTTGAATTTCGCGTCGGTTATCTTTTCCGTTTTCTTATCTATGCGCAAAGTGAGCTTCAGCGCGTCCCCGCACACGATGCTTCCCACCTCACCTACAGCGTCGGGTTTTTCTATCTCACCTACATTTTTAGGGTTCTTGAAATGTTCCATCACTATATCTGTATAATCCCACATATCGCTCCTTAATTTTTACTCGGTAAAAATTAACCCTGAAGATGCGAGGAACACGAGCATCTGAAGGGTCTTATCCGCATATAGTATAGAGTATGTCGTATAGCGTTCCCTGCATGCCTGATCTTTTTGAATATATCGTTCTATTAAGACACTAACTTAGTATCAATTGCCATACTATATACCTTATCACAGCATTCGTCAACCAGCTCGATAGATTTTAAGGATATAGTCTAACACCGAGCCATATCCCATTCAACCTTTTAATCAATTCGGGACGTTTAATTCGGTAATTCGGGACGTTTCCCTATTTAATTCGGGACGTTTCCCTATTTCCTTGCTTTTTAATCTCTCATAAATAGGGAAACGTCCCGAATTAAACGTCCCGAATTAAAAGTCTGTATACTTATTGTACCATCTGCTAATTTAGCTTTGCAAGTGTTCTCCTTCGCTCTTTAATAAACTAGCACCCTGTTAGAGCTTCGCAGGAACTAACCTCTTCGAAGCTGTGCACGAAAGTTGCACAGTGAAGAAGGGTGGCACTTTTTTTGTGTTTAAAGGTGGCCCCGAGAACTTTTAACATCAATTTCTGAATTAATGATCATTTCCCCCTAATTCTCCCTTAACAACATATTCCAGCACAACATCCGCTTGTTTCGCCGCGGCTATATTGACCCGGGGGGACATCGGCGGCGCGTGTTTCACATCCGATGTCATATCTCCAATAACCACAAGATTTTTGCCTATTTTCCGCACTTTTATACCGTCGGAGTCCCCTATTCCGGCTATGCCCGATACCGAAACTATAAATTTACCTGCCGGAAGAAGCGCTTCGACTATCATTGCCTTATCTTCGGCCCTGTCGAACGCTTCGACCACAATATCACAACCCTCAAATATAGTTACCGCATTATTTCTTCTCACCTTTCCGTTGTATTCCTCTATCTTAAGATCCGGATTTATCTTCTTAAGGTTATCATTCAAAGCCGCGGTCTTTGCCCGGCCTATTTGATCATAAAAATAAAATTGCCGGTTAAGGTTGGACATATCCACTTTATCGAGATCCGCTATAATAAATCTCTTAAATCCGCTGCGGACAAGGTTCATCGCGCAATTCGAACCCAGCCCGCCTAGCCCGGCTATACCTACTTTCACGGACCGTACTTTTTTGAAATTCGCTTCGCCTAGATATTTTAATAATTCCTTCTCGAATCTGTTCATAGCCGTCCTCTTCTTGCAAAGGGGACACTTCCCTACGGGAGGATGTCCCCATATCCTAGGTATGCGGGAGTTGTCCTAGATCAAATTCCCAACCAGTCCTTGAGAACCGGCTGATAATTTTTAGCTCTCAACATCGCTTTTATTTCTTCTACCCCCCGCTGGTCGGATATCTCGAACTGTTCATCCCTGCATTCTTCGTATTCTATAGTATGCCCGCCCACCGCCGTAGTAGATCCGGCTGACATACGCGTTATCCCCAAGGGCAGAAGATGCTCTCTCAGCCCGGCAGACTCACGAGTGGATAATGTTATACCGACACGGGGAAGAAAAAGGCGTAAAGCCAGGATCATCTGAACAAGGTCTTTATCGCTGACTTCACAAGTCTCTTTAAATGTCCCCAAATACGGTCTTATCCTCGGTACGGACACGTTTATTTCGGCATCACTGAACTCATCCTGCAGATAACCGGCATGTAGCGCCAGAAAGAAAACCTCTTTTCTCCAATCGGCCAGACCTAACAAAGCTCCTACTCCCGCGGTACGCATACCCGCGCTTAACGCCCTTTCCGGAGCTTCCAATCTGAACGCGTGATCTTTTTTAGGTCCCGACAAATGCACTCTATCATATATATCCTTGTTGTACACTTCCTGGTATAAGGTCACGCCGTCCACCCCGGCTTCTATGAGCTCCTTGTATTCATTTTTCGTAAGAGCATAGGTCTCTATAGAGATCGAACTGAATTTTTCCTTAAGGACCGTTACACAATCTTTTATATAGGAAACCGGACTTTTTTCTCTGCTTTCACCCGTCAAGATAAGCACGTGGTTCAACCCTGTTCCCGAGATATATTCGCCTTCCCTTCTTACTTCTTCGAGAGTAAGTTTTTTTCTTACGGTATCGTTCCCGGCATTGAATCCGCAGTATGTGCATCTATTGACACAATAATTAGAGAGATAAAGCGGCGTATAAAGCTGTATGGTCCTTCCGAAATATCTGAGGGTCATATCGTGGGCTTTGCGTGCCATAGATTCCAAATGTTCTCCCGCGTACGGCGCAAGCAATGCGATAAGATCTTCTTTGCCGAGCGATCCTTTGGTCAATATACGTTCAATGTCGCCCGGAACGGTCCTTTGAAAAAGACCGTCCAGGTCCATAGCGGAATATTTGTCGTGTATCGCGGAAAATCCCATAGTTTGAGTCCTATAAACAAATGAACGGTCTAAACAGACCATTGACTATTGACGATTGACTATTGCCCTACTCAGAGTCATAGAGTCATCATTCGCTTCGTTGTATAAAGGAACCCTTAATTCCGCTCATTAGAGTCACAGAGTCAGTTATTCTGACTCTCTGACTCTAGCGAACAACGTGAGCGACCGAGAACGCAATGTCCGAGGAAGTGCCGAAGTCTCCCGGATTCGGCCGATGACTCTTTGACTCTTTCTCTAGCATCTAGCTTCCAGGGGACACTGTTAAACACAAATTTGCAAACGGCACAAAATGGGCTACTGACATCTGACTTCTAGCTTCTACCCTTCTCAGTCCGCTTTAGCGGACTGAATGCCACAATCTTCCGAGCTCTTTATCCCTTACTATTGTGTATTTTAAATTTTAGAGATTTAAGAACTTTGCAACTGTCCCGCCCCAATGCACTAGCTTTGTCACCCAAAGGTGCGAGTGTTCGCAGCGAGTTCCGCAGTCCGAAGGACGAGGACTGTCTGAGCTGGAATACTCGTGCCTTTGGGTGACAGTTATAAAGATCCCAGGGACAGATCTTCAACCCTTTTTTCCCTGACACTTAAACAGAACTTACTTCTTTAATCACTACTTATGTTCTATCCTCTAATAGATCGGGAACCGTCTCAAATTTTCCCATATGATGTCCGACTCCTACTCCCCCAAAAATCCCGTCAGAGGGGACGATGCTTCGGCAAAACCGGAACTCTCTCTGATACCCGCCAAAAACGCCTTTCTCCCGGCTGAAACACCGTCTCTAAAAGCCGCCGCCATACTTACCGGGTCAGGTGATACAGCTATAGCCGTGTTAACAAGTACTGCCGCGCATCCTATTTCCATACATCTTGCGGCGTCCGACGGAGCGCCAAGACCGGCGTCAACTATTACCGGAACCTTTATCTCATTGACCATTATTTTCACGATCTCTTCGGTTTTCAGGCCGCGGTTACTGCCTATAGGGGAACCAAGCGGCATTACGGCCGCCGCGCCGGCTTCGGCCATTCTTTTGGCCATGGCAAGGTCAGGAGACATGTAAGGAAGAACGATAAATCCTTCTTTTACCAGGATATCAACGGCCTTAAGCGTTTCAAGATTATCCGGCAAAAGATATTTGTTATCGTTTATTACTTCTATTTTTATCCACTTGCCGCATCCGGCCGCCTCGGTTAGCCTGGCTATCCTTACGGCCTCATCGGCATTCCTCGCGCCGGAAGTATTGGTCATAAGTATACATCCATCGGGTATATGGTCCAATATATTCTCGTCCGGAGAATCCATGTCTACACGTCTCAGAGCTACCGTCACTATATGGCTGCCCGACGCGATCAATACCTCCCTTATCAGGGCTTTTCCCGGGAACTTACCCGTCCCCAAAAAAAGTCTGCTAAATATTTCTTCCCCGCCTATTTTTAATATATCTTTCACCTCATCCTCCTCCGACAAAACTCACTATCTCGAGCCGGTCCCCTTCACTTAACGCTACCCGGTCCCATTGTTCCCTGGGAACGACCTTAAGGTTGTACTCGATAACGATATTGTTCGCTTTAAGTTTTTTTGATCCGATCAAGTCTGTGAGATTTTTTATATCTTCTATAACTTCTTCTTTGCCGTTTATTTTTATTTTCATATCGTTGCTGAGTTTGGTCCGCGATAGTTTATAATTCTTGTTTAGTAACATCAAACGTTTTTGTCTCTATTGTTCGTAAAATTATATTGTTATGCCGTTTCATAATAGGGTGCTGTTTAATTAATTATCATTCTACTTAAAACGTTTGCAGCAAAGTAACGTTTTCGCGCGTTAGTACCTTCTTTTTTGCTTCATGTTTAGAAATATCGATTTTTTCACACTAGGACCTTATCCTCTAGCTTCTACTGTTCCCATTAAGCTTTGCCTTGAACGCTTTCACCGTTTCCTCAACATCGTCCGCATGCATTATGGATCTTATTACGGCTATATTCTTTCCGCCCCTTCGGGTAACGGCCCCGACGTTCTCGAGATCTATCCCGCCTATAAAGACCACGGGCTTTTTTGATGACGCGGCGATCTTCTCTATATCACACGTCCCGATGCTATAATCTTTTGTCTTTGTCCCGAATATCGGACCGAATGCTATATAATCGCAGTCCGAAGCTTCGGCTTCCGTGAACTGTCTGAGAGAATGCGTAGATATACCGATGATCTTATTCTTTTCCAGTATTGACCTTACTTTATGCAAAGGCCATTTTTTAAGGTCTTCTTGCCCGAGATGCACGCCGTCCGCATTGACCTCTTTCGCTATTTCAGGGTCATCGTTAACGATAAAAGTGACCCCTCCGCGTACGCATATAAGTGACAGTATATTACCCAGTTCTATAAGCCCTTCGCGGGGAAGACCTTTTCCCGCATCTGGAGCACATCTATCCCTGCCGAAACAGCGGTCTCCGCTACTTTCAGGAAGTCTTCATCCCCTTCATATTCCTTGCTAAGCACCAAATACAGACTTTTATCTTTTATTCGCGTCATTGCACGTCCCCGTTCGATCTAAGTTTGACCCAGCTCTTTTTTATTCGATATTTCCGCGACATAGAACAAAAGGGCTGGATTATTTCGACCCTGCAACTTACGTCACTTAATTCCGTAAGTTGTGATCTCAATAAAAAGACCCTTCCTGCTCTGGAAGGGTCTAGATAAAAACTCCCTTCGCTGGCATTATCCAGACCAATAGGACGGTTTTTACTGTCCCATCAGTTCCGCCTAAACGGTCCGCCGAAGCCAAATAGTATCTATTTGGTTCGGCAAAGGCAGATCAGGTAAAACGGATAATCCGCTTATTACGCGGAACTCTCAGAAGGCTTCAGCCCCCTCTCCGGATATGTCTCTAATTAGGATTAGACCACACGGCAGAACCCGTGTCAAGGGATTAGTTAGCAAGTTCGGAGTTCGTAGTTTACCCCTAAATCCATCCGGGATAAAACCTATCCGGGATAAAATGTTGTATTTTCCAGGAGAAAATATGAGTTTAAAGTGTCTATAATAGTAGGTCCCCACATTTCCATCCGGGATAGATATTATCCCGGATGGAAATGTGGGATAAAAGATGAAATCCGTATTCATGCCCCAAAAAGGAGGTTGAAATGCCAAAAAGAAAAATACCGTTACAGGATACAGAGATATACCACATATATACCAAAAGCATAGCTGGCTTTAAAATATTCAATCATTCTTCGGAGTATATACGGATGTTAAATCTTATGGCTTTCTACAACGGATCAGAACAACCTTGTAGTTTTTCTGATCTTGAAAAACTCTCTGAAAAACGCTTGATAGACACTTCATTGCTATTAAAGCCAATAACGTCACAAAAAAGAGTTGATATCCTAGCTTATTGCCTAATGCCAACCCACATGCATTTGATCCTTAAGCAAATAGCCAATGACGGAATATCTAAATTTACTAAAGCCATTCTTAAGAGTCATAGCCAGTATATCAATGGGAAATATAAAAGAAGGGGACCCTTATGGGAAGGACGCTTCAAAAATGTGTTAGTTGAAACCGATGAATATCTTTTACATTTAACAAGATATATACATCTAAATCCCACAAGTGACGATCTTGTGGATAAACCCGAAAACTGGAACTATTCTTCATACAAAGCTTACTTAAAAATTCCCGATAATATTACCGTTCAAGATAATCTATGTGCTCATGAAAAGTATATCGAAATCAGGCCAAGTGCTTATAAGCAATTCGTAGAGGATAGGGTAAGCTATCAAAAAATGCTAAGCCAGATTAAGCACTTGACCCTCGAATAGCTTAAAGCTTCCCCTGAATCCATCCGGGATAAAACTTATCCCGGATGGATTCAGGGGAAATGTGTAACTTTTGAGAGGGTTATTTGGAAAAACACACTACTTGCTGGGACATGACGTCCGACATAAGTTTAAGATCCACGTCGTATACACCTATAACATCTTTATACTTTTCGGCGTCGGGGACCATTTCAGGTAATCTGTTATTGAAGGAACTGAAATATCCGTCATTGAACACAACATTATCGTTTGCCGGAAAAAGTGCAACATAAAATATGTCCGTCTCCACAAGGTCCAGAAAAAAATGCGTCCCGAACGACAGTTCAGGCATAAGATTTCCTTCAGGAAAAGCTATCTCTCCCATAGCAGTTATATTGCTTATTTCGGCGAAACTTACCGGAACACCCAGTGAAGGCGTGGAAGTCCCCCATCTTCCGGGACCCAGAAGAAGTGTAGGTATTGTATCCCTATCCCCTATCTCCATGTTCAATTTCCCTATCGTACGGGCTATATCATATTTTTCGGACAAGGTCAGCGCAATATATTTTAATGGGTCTACGTACATTATCCTTCGGATAGGCTGAGAAACGTTCCCGCCCAGAAAATATCCTTCAGAGCTAAAAACGGTATCTTTATCACTTATTCCTGACGGTATTTCGACCTTTTTACCTATACCGTGGGTCGGAAGCGGTCTGCATTGGAGCAGGTTCATTTTGAATTTTCCTTCCTTCTTGAAATTCACGGTGAATTCTATCTCCACGGGATATTGATAATTATCCTCAAGCGTCTTAAGAACCTTACCTAGAATGCCCGAGAACGCGTCATCCGAAAAAAGCTTGTCAAACGTGATTATCCGGACGTCTCTGGGCTCCAAACCTTTGTCTTTCATCCATCTTATCGACGCTTCGTCCTTTACGGCGATAAGATCAAGATCAAGTTCTCGATCACTGTTGAGCAATCCATCGAACGGGACGGTCTCGAACATATTGTTCTTAACATTAATGACATCTACATTATGTTGGGAGAACCTTTTTATATCGCTCATATCGGCGTAAGGTTTCAAGAGCGGTTCGTCCAGGGCCACTATCCTGGGATAATCTCCCTCTACTCGGTTGACCGCGCGTGTCCCGAGCCCGAATACTATACGCAGTACACCCGCTTCGGACCTCATTTTTTTGTTCCAGACATATGTGTTATGGGAAACGCCTACACCCCCGATATCCGGAAAGAAAAGGTCATCATGATACGCTCCGGACACACGCTGGACCAAAAGGGCCATCTGTTCATCGAGAGAGTCCAACCCCCTTTTATGACGGTATGCCAACGCGTCCTCGCTCATAGTGCTCGCGTATATCTTTCTTACGGCATCAAGGAATTGCATGTAGCGCTGTTCCGGGGTTCCCTGGTTAGGGCAGAACACACTTTCGTATTTACCGGCGAACGCGTTACCAAAACCGTCCTCAAGCAGACTGCTTGAACGGACGATGATCGGCGAGGTGCCGAAATACTCTATCATCTGCTGGAACTGTTCCATCACCTCATCGGGGAACTTCCCGTGAAGCATTCTTTCCTTAAGAGAACGCGCGGCGTCGAAATACCCCTCTTTGGTCTTCTGTTCCATACGCAATTTCCACCAATTGTTCTGCACTATGTAGGAATAGAACACATCGGACCCTATATAGAAAGAATCGTGCGGCTCGGCTACTTCTTTCCATCCCAGCTTTTCTTTTTTCTCCAATATCTTTCTGGCCAAAAGCATACCTACCGCTTTCCCGCCTATATATCCTGTCCCTATAAGTCTTGCTTTGATATCGATAAGTTCGGCCAAAGAAAAGTTCTTTGAGGCTAGGGACAGTATTTTTTCGTCCCTTCCTATCATGATCCCGCATAACCGTTCGATCATTTCAAGTTTTCGGCCCTTCCCCGGAGAAGCCGCGTCAAGCTCTTCCGCCTTAAGGAAAAGTCTGTCCCAATAGTCGATATACCGTTTTAAGTTTTCGGTGCCTTTTTGTTTTATGTAGGATAATACTTCCGCCGCGTTCCCGCTGTCGGTTAACGGAACGAATTCTTTTCCCTCTTTCTTATGAGGAAGGAACATCGTGGGTGAATATCTGTTCCACACTTTGAGAGGATGAACATAGTAGTTACCATAGCACCTGTAAACATCCAGAAGAAGCTGGGTAGTCTCTCTTATCCGGGCTACTGTCTTGAAAGAATGGTTATTGCGTAATATGGAAAAATATGTCACCGTGTCCAGTTCGTAAAGATACGGACATGTGATCATAAAAAAATTGCTTATCATAAGGTCCGTAGCCCAGGCGGGGAGAAGGTCCGAAAGGCAATCGAATACATAATAAGCCCCTATACCTTCCTCGGTGATTATGTTATTCACCTCGGTCGAAAAAGACTCGAAACCTCCCTTGGCATCAAGCTCATAGACCTTTATCCCCTTAGTCGGGGCAAGAAGGGACTCGTGCTCCGCGAACCTCATGTATACGACATTCTTGTTCTCTTTTAGTGCCTGTTCCACGAAGGGAGTGACAAAATCCTTATACTCGTCGATCTCGTCTATTTGCCAGACAACATTGTCGCCCGCTCTCAGACCGTTAAGTATATCGTCCAGACCTATTATACCTGTACTGATCATATACACCCCTTTACCTGTCAATTCACCGATACCCCGGTCTGAAGGCTAGGGCTTGCTTGCCCTGCCTGTCCCGAGCTTGTCGAGGGGAGCGAAGCCGAAGAGTTCCCAATTGACCCCTGCAGCGTCCCGAGCACCGCGAGGGGAGCCCGGCTATTTCCCCCGCGCTAAAGCACGGGGCTTCGCCAGGGGCGAATGGGTGATATTTTCACATGTCCGGGAGAGACGTTCCCTTCATCAGGAACTTATCTATATGATGCGCCGCCCTGCGTCCTTCGGACACGGCCCATACGATCAGGGATTGGCCTCTGCGCATATCACCCGCCGCGAATACCTTATCGGCTGATGTCTTAAAACCGTTGTCGGTCAGAACATTCCCTCTGTTATCGAATTTAAGGCCTAATCCGTCTAGAAGACCTTTGTGTTCGGGATGCAGAAAACCCAACGCGAGTATAACAATATCCGCTTCTATCTCAAAAACACTGCCGGGTATTTCCTTCATAACGGGACACGCGTTAGCGGCCGCTGTATCGAATTTCACCCGGGCGCATTCGAGTTTATTGACGCGGCCGGCTTCTCCTATGAATCTTTTGGTGAGAACGGACCAATCTCTTTCGCTCCCTTCTTCGTGGCTGGAAGATGTTTTCAGCGTCAGAGGATATACAGGCCACGGGTAATCCTCGGTCCTGCATGCGGACGGTTTAGGCATTATCTCTATCTGAACGACGCATGAAGCGCCTTGACGGTTAGCGGTCCCTACACAATCCGCTCCGGTATCCCCGCCCCCTATTATCACTA
>Ga0180007_10007822_pt1 | contig 9995 bp, 6 predicted proteins | sample MM_PC_MetaG_FD_121122 | JGI IMG/M metagenome (GOLD analysis project Ga0180007, IMG submission 121122) | Groundwater microbial communities from the Aspo Hard Rock Laboratory (HRL) deep subsurface site, Sweden - MM_PC_MetaG | ecosystem: Environmental > Aquatic > Deep subsurface > Groundwater... | reverse complement strand
TACGGCTTCGGCTCCCCCGAGGAACTGCAGGCCGCCGATTGGATCATCGACGGCCTGCCCGAGCTGATGGCGCTGCCCCTGGCCTAATGCCTTTCCCGGCGCCGCTCCTTCTTGAGCTCCTTCTTCAACTCCCGCATTTCCTCGCGTAGGGCGTCGAGCTCGTTCTCCAGCTCTTCCATCCCCGCGGCGGCCCGGAAGCGGTGGTGAGAGTCCACGAAGTCGATCTCGCCCAGAGCGGCGACGGCCTCCGAGACGCCTTCGATGATGGCGTCGATGTCCACGATGACCTCGCCGTCGTCGGCCGCCATGCGCAGGAAGTTCTCGTCGCCATCGAAGTGGATGTCCAGCTCGATGTCCTCGAACGCCTCCTCGAACTCGGCGAAGGCCTCCGAGATGGTATCCTCTATCTCGACGAGATCGATCTCGAAGATCTCCTCGCCGGTGTCGCTGTTGACCATGCGGATGTTGTCGTCGTCACTGAAGTGGCAGACGTAGGTCTCGCCCTCGTCGGTGATGAGCGTGATCGTGCGTCCGTCCCCGTCGCCGGCCTGGGCGGGAACGCCGAGCAGCAGCGTGAGAAGCGGCGCCCCCAGGACGGCCAGGAATCTGTTGCGCTTCGGCATGGCAGGACCTCCGGCTGCGGTGATGCGTGTGGTGCGTGACTACGCAGCCGGCGGGTCGAAGGTTGCAACCCGGGTCAGGTGCGGAACTGCAGGTCGTGCAGCGTGCGATAAGGCCCGGCCGTATCGGCCAGCAGGGCCTCGTGATCGCCGATCTGCACGATGCGCCCCGCCTGCATCACATAGATGCGGTCCACGTGCTGGATCGTCGACAGGCGGTGGGCGATGACGATGGTGGTGCGGTCGCGCACCAGACGGTCGATGGCCTCCTGTACGAGCTTCTCGCTCTCGGTGTCCAGGGCGCTGGTGGCCTCGTCGAGGATCAGCACCGGCGGGTTCTTCAGGATGGCGCGGGCGATGGACAGGCGCTGCCGCTGGCCGCCCGAGAGCTTCAGGCCGCGGTCGCCGATCAGGGTGTCGTAACCATCGGGCATGGCGACGATGAAGTCGTGGGCGTTGGCGGCGCGCGCGGCGGCGACCATCTCGTCGATGCCCACGTCCGGCAGGCCGTAGGCTATATTGTTGCGCACGGTGTCGTTGAAGAGGATCACCTCCTGGGTGACCAGGCCCACGGCGCCGCGCAACGAAGCGAGCGTGAGGTCGCGCAGGTCGTGCCCGTCGAGCAGCACCTGCCCCTCGGTGGGATCGTAGAAGCGCGGGATCAGATCGACCAGCGTGGACTTGCCCGCCCCGCTCGCGCCGACCAGGGCCACCACCTCCCCCGGCTCCACCTTCAGGTCCACGCCCTTCAGAACGGGTGCGCCGTCCCGGTAGGAGAAGCGCACGCCGCGCAGCTCGATATCGCCACGCACGTCGGTCAAGGCCGCCGCACGCGCATTCTCGAGGATCTCGACGGGATGATCCAGCACCGCGAAGACACGCTCGGCGGCCGCCAGGCCCTCCTGGATGGCGTTGTTGACCTGGCTAAGCTCCTTGATGGGCCTGCCGAGCGAGAAGACGAAGAAGAGGAAGAGGATGAAGAGATGCGGCGGCAGCTCGCCGCCGCCGAGCACCTGGCGTCCGCCGTACCACAGGACGAACAGGCCCACCAGCACCGACAGCTGTTCGGTCAGCGGCGACGACAGGCGCTGCATGCGCGCGATCTTGAACAGGTCCTTGAACAGGCGTTGCGACTCGGCGCGGAAACGCGCGTTCTCCCGCCCCTCGCTGGTGAACGCCTTCACCACCCGGATGCCGGAGATGGTCTCCTGCAGACGCGTGGTGATGTTCGCCATCTTCTCCTGCTGCCGGTGGCTGTACTTGCGCAGCTTCTTGCCGATGCGGACGATGATCAGCATGCTCAGCGGCAGCACGAGCATGGCCAGCAGGGTCAGGCGCCAGCTCAGCAGCAGCGCCATCGCCAGGTACATCACGATCATGACCGGATCGCGCGCCAGGTTGGTGAAGCTGACGTTCACGCTGCGGTTGACCACCAGCACGTCGTTGGTGGCCCGGCTGATCAGCTCGCCGGCCCGGTGGTTGTGGTAGAAGGACAGGGGCAGGCTGGTGAACTTCTCGAAGAGCCGATTGCGCAGATCGCGGATGAAGCTGTGCTGGACGTAGTCGGTGCAGACGGTCTGCAGGTAGCCGGAAAGGTTCTTCACGAGGTTCAGGATGAAGAACACCAGCACGATCACCCAGAGGGTTTCCATCTTGGTGTCGCGGTGCAGCCAGGCTTTGAGCCGGGCCATGAGGTCGTCGCGCAGTCCCGTCACCGAGAACGACCGCTGTAAATCGTCTGCCCGCGTGACGGCGTCGGCGACGCCCAGGGTGTCGGGCACGACGATCGCGTGCGAACCGGCGGCCCCGGTCACGGCTATATCCGCCGTCTCGGGCGTGAACAGCGCCTCGAGGAACGGGGCGATCATCACGATGCTGAAGCCGCTCAACAGGGAGAAGACGACCATGAAGAACATGGACAGCAGGATGAACGTCAGGTACGGCCTCACCAGCCTCAGGACGCGCAGATAGGTGTTCATGGGCCCAACAGTAGCCGGATTACGCGTGGCGTCAATACCGACTGCGTCCGCCATCTTCTTGTGCCGCGCCGGGCGGCGCGACTGGCCCGGGTCAGAACCTCACCGAGACGACGGTGGCCAGTCCCTCCGCGGGGCTCACCTCAGTCAGCCCGCGGGAGTAGAGCAGACTAGTCGACAGATCGTGCGACCAGACTATGCCGAAACCGCCCGACCATTCCAGGTACGCCGGTTCCTCCCGACGCGCCGGCGTCGAGGCTGAGAAGCTGAAAACAGGGAACGCCGTGGCGCCGAACCGGTGATAGCTGAGAGACACCGAACCGCTGAACAGCCCTTCGTAATCTACGCCCAACGGTTCACCGAGCTTCAGGATCCCCGCCTCGGCGAGGACGTACAGCTCGCGGTAGCGGTTCGAGGTGAGGAGGCTGGCGCCCCAGTCGCTCTTGCCGCTGCCCGTCTGGGCATAGTCGTCCTGCAGCGGCAGCTTGCCCCGCAGCCTTACCCAGCCCCGGCTCCGCGACCTCCAGCTGCGCTCGTCCCCCCAGACCCGGCGTCCGACCGTGACGTACAGGGCGCCGAATCCGGAACCGCTCGTCCCGGGACTGTCACTGACCGTTTCACGCCACGACAGCCAGCTGACGCTGCCGCGCAGGTCCCAGTCCCGGCCCCGCCAGGAGAGGGCGGAATAGGAGATCAGAAAACTGCCTGCGAAGTCGCTCTGTTCCTGGCGCAGCCACCGAACCGTCTGCGTGGCGGTGGGCGGCGCCGCCGTCGCCGCGACGGCGAATCCGGCGACGACGGCCGCGAGCAGGACCGCACGGGCGGCCCTCGTACCTCGCATGTTACGGAATGGGTTCATGCCGTCGCCTCAGTGCTGGTGGTCCGTTTGCGCGTCGCCGTGCTCACCGCTGCCGCCCATCTGCTGGAGCGCCCGCATCATGCCCTGCCCGGCGCGGAACATCTGGTCCATGTTCCCCATCATCTCCTGCATCCGCTCCGACATGGCCTCGTCGGACATGTCTCCGTCGTTATCCATGTAGTTCCGCATGTGCGAAAGCATGGAATCCATCAGCGGCATCATGTCCTCCATGTCGTGGGCCACGTCTTGCACCATGGACATGTGCTCGCCCGGATGGCCGGCCATCTGGTCACCCGTCATGCCCTCCATCCGCTCGTGGGCGCTATGCATCTCCTGCATCATCTCGGACATGTGCTCCATCACCGTGTTCATCTGCTCCATCATCTCCTCGGAATGCAGGCCGGACATGTGCCCGTCCATCTGTCCACCGCCGTGGCCCTGGCCGCCCTGCATGTGGTCGTGATGCTGTGCGAGAGCCGGCGCCTGGGCTAAGGCCATGACTGAGACGGCGGCGATCAACGTGATTATCGTTCTGAACATCTCTTGCTCCTTTTCATTGTCGGACGGCGTCCGACCGGGTGAGGTCTCCGTCAAGACGACGAGATCCGCGCGGCGCGCAAGCGCAGCGCGTTGCCGATGACGGAAACGGAACTCAGACTCATGGCGGCTGCGGCGATCACCGGGCTCAGGAGTATGCCCCAGAGCGGGTAGAGCAAGCCGGCGGCGACAGGGACACCGAGCATGTTGTAGGCGAAGGCGAAAAACAGGTTTTGCCTGATGTTGGTCATCGTACGTCTGGAGATCGCGCGCGCCCGCACGATGCCGCCGAGATCGCCGCGCAGCAGGGTGACCCCGGCGCTCTCGATGGCTACGTCGGTACCGGAACCCATGGCGATGCCGATATCGGCCTGGGCGAGCGCAGGGGCGTCGTTGATCCCGTCGCCCGCCATCGCTACGACACGCTGCGCTCCCTGATGGGATCTGATGACGGCGGCCTTGTCGCCCGGCAGGACTCCCGAGATCACCTCGTCGATGCCGAGTTCGTCGGCGACGGCGCGAGCGGTCGCTTCGTCGTCTCCCGTCAGCATGATGAGACGCATGCCCTCCCGCCTGAGCTCATCGATCGCCTGTCGCGAGGTCGACTTGATCCTGTCCGCCACGCCGAGCAGACCCGCGTACCGGTTCTCGACGGCTACAAACAGGATTGTCTGACCGGTCTTACGCAGCGCGGCGACCTGCTCCTGGTGATGGGGAACGTCAACGCCGAGGGATTCCATCATTTTGAGGTTGCCGGCACTCACGAGCCGGCCGCCGACCTTGCCCGTCACTCCCTTGCCGGTCTCAGAGTTGAACTCTTCCGGTCTATCGAGGTCGAGCCCCTTCTCGCGGGCGGCGGTCACGACCGCTGCAGCAAGGGGATGTTCACTGGCGGACTCCAGGCTCCCTACCAGGCGCAACAGTTCATCCGACGCAAGAGATCCCGCGGGGCGGATCGTTGATACGAAGGGACTCCCCTCGGTCAACGTCCCGGTCTTGTCGACCAGTAGGGTATCGACGCTGCGGAGTGTTTCCAGGGCTGCCGCGTCCTTGAACAGGACCCCCATGGTCGCCGCCCGACCCGTGGCGACCATGATGGAGATGGGCGTGGCTATCCCGAGGGCGCACGGGCAGGCGATGATCAGAACCGCGACGGCGTTGATCAGTGCATGGGTCATCCTCGGCTCGGGCCCGATGAGTCCCCAGACCGCGAACGTGATCGCGGAGACGGCTATGACGACGGGCACGAACACGCCGGCGACCTTGTCCGCCGTTCGCTGGATGGGTGCCCGGCTTCGCTGCGCGTCGGACACCATCCGGACGATCTGCGCCAGCATCGTATCGGCGCCCACCTTGGTCGCGCGGACGGTCAACGATCCCGTGCCGTTGATCGTTGCCCCGACGACCGTGTCGCCGGTCCTCTTGGCCTTGGGCATGGGTTCGCCCGTGATCATCGACTCGTCGACGGCGCTGCTCCCCTCGAGCACGATGCCGTCCACCGGAACCTTCTCGCCGGGGCGGACGAGCAGCACGTCTCCCACTACGACCTCGTCTAGCCGGACCTCCATATCGCCTCCATCTTCGTCGAGACGCCAGGCCGTCTTGGCCGCCAGACCCAGGAGAGCGCGGATGGCGGCACCTGTCCTGCGCCGCGCCTTGAGTTCGAGGACCTGTCCGAGCAGGATCAGGGTCACGATCACGGCGGCCGCTTCGAAATAGACGCCTACGAGACCGTCGGCACCGCGGGACGAGGGCGGGAACAGGCCTGGCGCAAAGGCGGCCACGACGCTGTAGAGAAAAGCGACGCTCACTCCGAGGCCGATCAGGGTGTACATGTTGAGGCTCCGCGCGCGTACGGATCGCCACGCGCGACGATAGAACGTCAGGGCGCTCCACAGGCAGACCGGCGCAGCAAGGCCGAACTCCAGACGAGTCCGCCAAGCATGTGGGATCCGTCCGGCGGCATCCAGGCCCGGGATCATCTCGGACATGGCGAGGATGAGCAGCGGGACCGTCAGTGCCACAGCGAATACAAGCCGCCGACGCATCGCGCGAAACTCGGCCTCCTCCTGTTCGTCGCTTTCTGGTGCTGGGAACGTATGCTCGAGGGCCATGCCGCAAACGGGACACGCGCCAGGAGAGGATCGCAGGACTTCCGGGTGCATCGGACAGGTCCAGCCATCACCGGCGGGTATCACCGGCTCCGAGGTCGATATCCGGGCATCCACTACCTTCAGATGTTGCTTGCTACCGGGTTTTCCGCGCATCGCACTTCGTCTCCTGCGTCTCAAAATTGGTGGGACCTGGCACCGTGATCAGGGGATGGGAGATGGACCTCCGGTGCCGGAATCCCGGATCTCAGAACAGAATCAGGTAGTCGTCGCCGAAGACGAGTTTCCCGCCGAGATGGCCCGCGTACGCCGTCACGAATGTGGCCGCGACCAGCAGTGCCAGGTAGACCGGACGCCGCCCCCGCCGAGCCGGGGCGTTCCAGCGATGCCCGGCCAGGCACGCCGCCGTGATCAGGACGAATGCGGCGAGTCCGGCCAGACGATGAAACTGGAGCGTCGAGTCGGGTGCCTCGAACAACCCGTTCATCCCACCGGCCGCAAAGCCTAAGACGACAGCCACCAGGGCGCTGAGGGGCGCGATCACTCTGAGGAAGCGGGCCGCCCCAGCTGCCGTGGGCGACGGCTTGCGGCCGCCGACGATCTCGGCGAGAAGCAGTGCAAACACCAGGGCGATCGGAAAATGCACGGCGACAGGGTGGAGCGCTCCCGCCAGGGAGGTCTTCTCCCGGTGCGCCGCATGGTCGTGAACTTCATGCTCTCCCTCGCCTGCCGCCGTCGGCGCGGCATGCCCGTCGTGATCATGTCCGTCGGCAGGCAGGTTCGCCGCGTACCGCTCGGGGTCGGCGATGAACTTCTGCCGGCAACGCTGGCAGCAGAAGGCGAGCGAGCGACCCTCGTACTCGACGGTGATGGACTCGTCCACGGCTTCGCCCGGAGTGACCGGGCACGTCGTGTTGACGATCATCTCAGCATGCCGGTGGTCGTGCCCGTCCGTCTCTGCATACGCGGCCACCGCCAGAATAAATACGACTGCCAGGGCCAGCGAGCCGCCTCGAACCGTCCGGATCAGTCCGGATGCCGCCGGTCTCCCGAGTCCTCCTCGCGTACCCGACATGTCGTCCTCTCCCCTTCTTCGTTGCGGGCTCACGTTCCGGTCCAGCCCCGTTTGAGTTTCAGCTCCGCGTGCCCGCAGTAGAGCACCGGCACGACCAGGATGGTGAGCATGGCGACGGCCATGCCCCCGAAGGACGGGATGGCCATGGGGACCATGATGTCCGCCCCGCGTCCCGCCGAGGTCAGCACCGGCAGCAGGGCCAGGATCGTCGTCGCGATGGTCATCGTTGCCGGGCGGACGCGCCGGACCGCGCCCTCGATCGTCGCCCGCCGGATCTCGGCCGCGGACCGGAAGCGTCTGCCGGCGAAGGTCTGATCGAGGAAGGTCGCCATGACGACGCCGTCGTCGGACGCGATGCCGAACAGGGCGATGAAGCCCACCCAGATGGCCACGCTGAGGTTGATGGGGTGGATCTGGAACAGCGTGCGCATCTCCGTGCCGGCGAACGCGAAGTCCAGGAACCAGGGCTGCCCGTAGAGCCAGATCATCAGGAACCCGCCCGCCCAGGCCACGAAGATGCCGGAGAACACCATGCCGGTGGTGACGACCGAGCGGAACTGGAAGTAGAGGATCATGAAGATCACGAACAGGGCCAGAGGCAGCACCACCATCAGCTTCTTCTCGGAACGCACCTGGTTCTCGTAGCTGCCGGCGAAGGTGTAGCTGACCCCGGCGGGCAACGCGAACTCCCCGGCCTCCCGCGCGCGTTCCAGGTGCGCCCGCGCGGCCCGGACGACGTCGACCTCGGCGCTTCCCGGTTTCATGTCGAAGAGCACGTAGCCGACCAGGAACGTGTCCTCGCTCTTGATCACCTGTGGTCCGCGGACATAGCGGACCTCGGCGAGCTGGATCAGGGGAATCTGCGCGCCGCTCCGCGTGGGGACGAGAATCCGGCCGAGATCCTCGATGGTGTCCCGCAGTTCCCGGGCATAGCGCACCCGCACCGGATAGCGCTCCCGCCCCTCCACCGTCGTGGTGACCAGCCGTCCGCCGACGGCGACCTCGATGACGTCCTGGACCTTGCGGATCGTCAGCCCGTAGCGCGCGATGGCGCGGCGGTCGATGTCGATCTCCAGGTACGGCTTGCCCACGATCCGGTCGGCGATGACCGCGGCGGGTTCGATCGAGGGGACCTCCTTCAGGAGGCGCTCGATCTCCAGGCCGCCCCGGTCGAGCGTCTCGAGGTCCGGCCCCTTGATCTTGACGCCCATGGGCGCCCGCATGCCGCTCTGGAGCATGACGATGCGCGCGGCGATGGGCTGCAGCTTGGGCGCCGAGGTCGTGCCGGGCAGCCTGGCGACGCGGACGATCTCGTCCCAGATGTCGTCCGGCGTGCGGATCTCGTCGCGCCACTGCCGGTAGGGACGCCCACGCCCGTCGGGGATCAGCTCGCCGGCCTCGTCCCGCACGTACGTATCGCGCCGCTTGTCGTACCGGAAGCGCAGTCGGTGGCCGTCCTTGTCGAGCTTGTACTCGGGAACGTAGTTGATCACCGTCTCCACCATGGAGATCGGCGCCGGGTCGAGGGGGGAATCGGCCCTGCCCAGCTTGCCGACGACCGACTCCACCTCGGGGATCTCCGCGATCGCCATGTCCAGCTTCTGCAGCACGTCCAGCGCCTCGCCGATCGACGCATGGGGCATGGTCGTCGGCATGTACAGGTAGGACCCCTCGTCCAGGGGCGGCATGAACTCCTTGCCGAGTCCCGGGAAAGCATGCTTCGGGCCCGACCACACCCGTCCGAGCAGCGTGTCGGCGCCGTCGTGCATGCCGGGCAGGAAGCCGAAGACCGAGGAGAAGCCCTGCCAGACGGACAGGCCGACCAGCACCAGGATGACCGGCAGCGCCAGGAACAGCAGCTTGTGATCCAGGCACCAGGTCAGCAGCCGCGGATAGAAACGCGTGAAGACGTGGAACAAGCAGAGCAATCCGCCCAGGGCGAGGGCGACGAACAGGACGTTCAACGGCAGCCCCTTGCCGGGCCCCAACGGCAGCCAGTGCCTGGTCAGCAACAGCCCGACCATCAGCACGGCGATGCCGTTCACGGCCAGCGGTCCGTGGCGCCGGAAACGCGCGGGGATCCGCTCCTGCCAGATCGTGTAGGCCCCCCAGAGCGCCATCGCCAGACCCACCCAGGGCGACAGCTTGATCGCGGCGGCCGCACCGACGACCACGAGCAGCAGCCCGGACAGCTTCCTGGCGAATCCGGTGCCGATCTTCCGGGAGAACAGGAGATGTGCGAAGGGGGGAATGACCGTCAGCGCCACGATGATCGACGCGACCAGGGCGAAGGTCTTGGTGTAGGCCAGGGGTTTGAACAGCTTCCCCTCGGCCGCCTGCATGGTGAAGACGGGCAGGAAGCTGATGATCGTCGTGGCGACGGCCGTCACCACGGCGCTGCCCACCTCTGACGAGGCGCGGAAGATGACCTCCAGCTTGTCGTCGTCCGGACCCGCCTCGTCCAGGCGCCTGAGGATGTTCTCGCACAGTATGACCCCCATGTCGACCATCGTGCCGATGGCGATGGCGATGCCGGAAAGCGCGACGATGTTCGCGTCGACGCGGAAGAGCTTCATGCCGATGAAGCTCATCAGCACCGCCAGGGGCAGCAGTCCGGCGATCAGCAGGCTGCTGCGCAGGTTCATGATCAGCACGATCACGACGATGATCGTGATGAGGATCTCCTCGGTCAGGGCGGTGTCCAGGGTGCCGAGGGTCTCGTAGATCAGACCGCTGCGGTCGTAGAACGGCACGATCGCGACCTGGCTGACGCGGCCGTCGGCCAGGGTCTTGCTGGGCAGGCCGGGCGAGATCTCC
>Ga0180007_10007821_pt1 | contig 9996 bp, 10 predicted proteins | sample MM_PC_MetaG_FD_121122 | JGI IMG/M metagenome (GOLD analysis project Ga0180007, IMG submission 121122) | Groundwater microbial communities from the Aspo Hard Rock Laboratory (HRL) deep subsurface site, Sweden - MM_PC_MetaG | ecosystem: Environmental > Aquatic > Deep subsurface > Groundwater... | reverse complement strand
TAAACCACCATTGATCCAAAGTGCATTCAGCCCTCTTTCAATACCAAGCTGTGTATTGATACCAACGTTTTTTTCAAAAATTTCGCCATAATTTCCCACCATTTTGATGATATTATAAGCGAATTTTTCATCAAGACCAAGCGCTTTGCCATTACCTTCTGTAACACCTAGAAATCTTTGAACGATTGGATTTTCACTCTTCAGCATCTCATCAACATTTTTAGAGGTAATGCCCAGTTCTTCAGCTTCTAATAAAGCATATACAGAGTAATTAACAATATCTTTCCACTGATTGTCTCCATGTCTTACTGCAGGAGCCAAAGGCTCTTTTGAAATAATTTCAGGAAGAATCATGTAATCAGCAGGGTTTGGCGCTACGGCGCGGGTACCTGCAAGCTGGGACGCATCTGACGTTAACACATCGCATCGGCCGGCAAAAAAGGCCTTGGCAAGTTCGGCTGTATTTTCAATCACAACGGGATTCATTTTCATGCCATTTGCCCTGAAATAATCGGCAACATTCAATTCCGTGGTTGTTCCGGGCAGAACACAAACCGTTGCGCCATCAAGTTCTTTTGCACTTTTTACACCCAGTTTTTTGGGAATAAGGAATCCCTGGCCATCATAATAATTTACCTGGCAGAAATCCAGGCCCAGAGCCGAATCCCGGCTTAAAGTCTGTGTACAGTTTCTGAAAAGAACATCAATCTCTCCTGACTGCAACGCAGTGAATCTTGTCTTTGCTGTCAAAGGAGTGTATTTTAACTTGTCAGGACTGCCAAAAACGGCTGCGGAAAGAGCCCTTGCACAATCAACGTCAAGACCTGTCCAGACACCTTTGTCATCGGCCTTACCAAAGCCGAAAAGACTACCATTAACGCCAGTCTGAATAAACCCTTTTGCTTTAACATCCTCTAATGTGCCTGCCATGGCAAATGTTGACATAGCGACAATGGTAATGCAAACAGCTAAAATTTTTAAGAATTTCATAGATACTCCCCTCCATCTACTTAGATTAATTGATTTAGAATAATCCCAAAAGAATTATCCATCCGTTTGTATTGCTTTGATCTTAATCGCCAGCACAAAATATTAACATACTAGCAATATTTTTCAAGAATTATATTGAGCAGTACACTATTTTAAATAGAGAGTCACGGTAAAAGAAATGTAATATATAAAATAATTATGTTTGTTTAACCGAATAAAATCTATATTGATTAATATGTGGTCATTGATAAAAAATTTCAGAGAACCGGTGAATGCCATATCTCATATGGCAGGTGCTATTGCATCGATAGCGGGTTTGACTTTAATGGTGGTGTTTGCCGCCATCAGGGCAGATGCATGGCATGTGGTTTCATTTGCGGTTTTCGGAACCACGATGTTTTTAATGTATTTTTCAAGCTTTCTGTATCATGGGCTGAAAATTTCTGAAAAAGCGTTACTGGTTTTCCGAAGAATTGACCATATCATGATCTTTATGCTCATCGCCGGATCATATACACCCATATGTCTTGTTCCGTTGCGCGGCCCATGGGGATGGAGCATTTTGGGTACGGTATGGGGTATTGCCATCATCGGAATCGGATTAAAGATTTTTGCCATGAATGTTCCCAGATGGATTTCCACCCTGATTTATCTGATTATGGGCTGGTTGTGCCTGATTGCAATCTATCCGCTGGTGAAATCCCTTGAACCGGTTTGTCTTTTCTGGCTGGCTTTAAGCGGACTGTTCTATAGTGGCGGGGCCATTATCTATTCCATCAAAAGACCCAACCCATTTCCCGGCGTATTTGGATTTCATGAGATATGGCATGTGTTTGTATTGTTGGGAAGTGCCTGTCATTTCTGGCTTGTTTTCAAATATCTAATGTACATAAATCCTGCCTGAATCAAAGCTTCTCCCATTGTAAAAACAGATTTTATTGGGTAGTATTCCTTTTTTGCATGCTTATATTTTGATCGCAATTTTAACAGGGGATACCGTATGAAGATCAATAGCGTAAAGAAAATAACAGATTTCAAGCACTTGAATCTTTTTTCAATAAATTATAAAGACCGGGTCGATAACGAAAAAGAATGGATTTTCGCATCTAGATCAAAGGACTTAAATCCCCTTGAAAAAGATTATACCAGACCCGATGCGGTTGTTATTGTTCCTGTTCATACGCAGGAAAAAAAACTGGTGATCATAAAAGAGTTCAGGGTCGCCCTTGGCGGATATCAGTATGGATTCCCGGCAGGGCTGGTGGATAGCGGTGAGACAATTGAGCAGGCCGGGAAAAGAGAGCTGTTTGAAGAAACCGGTTTGACCCTTACAACGGTAGTGCAGAAAAGTCCGGCTATTTTTTCATCATCCGGGTTAACGGATGAGTCCATCTCTCTTTTATTTGTCGAATGCAGCGGCAGCCCCACAACCCGGTTCAACGAAACCTCGGAGGAGATTTCCGTCATCATGCTGTCCCAGGAACAGGCATCAGATATTTTGGTCAACCCGTTGATCAAGTTTGATGTGAAATCCTGGATAATTTTAAACACCTTTGCCTTGCGGGAAATTGTATAGATGTTTTCTAATTTTTTATATTTTCTCATGGCCCTGGTGATATATACCAGTTCTGAACTGTTTGAGACGGTTAACCCCAATGATAACAGCCTGGTTTTGACCAGCCTTTTGACCAGCTGTCTTTTTGTCGTTGTCTGCCATATTGCATTTAAACAACTTGGGAAAAAATCATCACAAAATCCTTACATACATATTGATTCTCTAATCAATAGTTATATATCCCGACTTTCCATGCTTGCGCTGATGATTTTTGCCGTAAATATTTACGGGTTTAAATTAAATTTCCTTTTTTCCGGAATAAAGATTTTTGACCTCATTCCCACGCTTGAGGCGATTATTTTTCTGGGGTTGTTTCTTTTTTACCTGATCGTGATCTGGAATGCAGCATATGGGGTCCAAAGGCAATATTTTTCAGGAGAAATATCAAGAAAGAATTATATTCTATCCAATGTTTCCTTTTCTCTGCCCGCACTTCTGCCCTGGTTTTTTCTGTCACTTGTTTCAGATGGCCTGGGGTTTTTACCCTGGCAACCCGTAAGACAATTATTACAGACCCCGGCCGGAGAAATCGGGTATATCACCGTATTCCTTATTGCTGTTTCTGTTTTTGGTCCGGTTTTAATAAAAAAAATCTGGAATTGTAAGCCCCTGGAAAAGGGATTGGCAAGGACAAAGATAGAAATTGTCTGTGAAAAAGCCGGGTTGAAATATTCAAATATTTTAAAATGGGACCTGTTCGGTGGCACCATGATCACGGCCGGGGTGATGGGGCTTGTGGGACGATTCAGGTATATCCTGGTTACGCCGGCGTTACTCAGTTCTTTGAATGATGATGAGTTAACAGCTGTCATGCTGCATGAAATCGGTCATGTGAAAAAATATCACATGTTGTTTTATCTGTTTTTTTTTGCAGGATTTATTGCGTGTAATTTTGTTTTTTTTGAACCCGTCCTGTTGCTGCTTTACATTATCGAACCCATATATGATTTGTTCGGATTTGTTGGTGTTCAAAAGGATACAGCCCATCCGATTTTAATCAGTTTCTTTTTGATTGGCGTTTTTCTTCTCTATTTCAGATTTATATTCGGCATTTTCATGCGTAATTTTGAACGTCAGGCTGATCTTCATGTCTATAATTTTACCCACGATGCTTCCCCGCTTATTTCAACATTCTATAAGATCGCATCATTATCCCGACAATCCATTGATAAACCCAACTGGCACCATTACAGCATTGGCCGGAGAATAGGATTTTTACAGAGATGTCAAGGGACACCGGCCTTGATACAGGCCCACCATTTAAAGGTCAAACGGCTGATTATTGCTTATTTTGTCGTGGTGATCATCTTTTTTAGCGTTGGCTATGCCATCAAATTTGGAATGGCCAAGGATTCGTTTGACAACTTTATTGCTGAGAAAATTTTGTTTCAACAACTGGATCTTGAGGCTGGCAATTCTGAGGCACATGTCCTTGTTGGTGATTACTACTACAATAAAAAAAATTATCAAAAAGCAATAGCGTCCTATGAAAATGTCCTGAAGACTGATCCTGAGAATGTCCATGCCTTAAACAATCTGTCCTGGGTTTTTTCGACCTGTATTGAGGCAGAATACAGAAACACCAAAAAGGCCCTGGCATATGCCAGAAGGGCGTTGGCCCAAAAAAGGGAGTCTTTTGTTTTAGACACCTATGCAGAAGCACTTTTTATCAATAATGATATTAAAAATGCGGTAATTGCAGCAAAAGAAGCCCTGGAACTTTCTGCAGACAGAAAAGAATATTATCAAACGCAATTGCACAGATTCGAGAAATTGCTAACGCCCTGAAGATCAGATGCCAATGGGCAGAAAGGCCATGCCCACCATTTGAACCGCTTTTGTGATGAATCTGCCGGTTCTGCTGGAAATGATCTGTGCCATGGTATCCTGCAGGGAGATGAGTTTTCCGAAAAGACGTTCATAGCTTAAGTTTTTTATCTCACTGTCAACATCGTTGGTCAGAATAATCAACTGGCCGTTGTCGGCTTTCCGCGAACCCAGTCGCCATACGAGGATTTCAATATTTCTGGCACTATTGTACAGACGTTGTTCATCCAGGGAATCCAGCATGAAAAATTCACACTTGTTGTTATATGATTTGCGGATCATGGAATATAAGCCAAACATGATGGAAAAGACCCGATCTCCTTTAAATTCCGGTTCAAATCCCAGCAGGATGGCATCTGTACTGTCTTTAAAATCAAGTTCAACATACCCGGTTTCAATCGGACAGATAAATATCTGTTCCAGGCGTGAGGCAATCGTCTGATTTGGAACTTTTTGCAATTCCCCGGGATTTTTTTTATATAATTTTTCCGTAAGGGTTTTTAACAGATCCACGGCCTGGTTCATGTGAAGTTCAGATATTTGATCAATATCTGTCTTGGCTATATTTTTAAACTGGAAATCAGATGATACACTGCATCCTGGTAATAAAAAAATACACATCAGGCCAAAGCCAAGAAATTTTCTAGCCAGAGAATTAAAAATGGTTGATCCTTTTTGTAACGATACCCTTAATGGTCATAAAAAATTTTATTGTATTAACTCAACTGGACTTAAGTTTTTTAGACCCCACTCAAATCTGCCAACTTTAAACGTAGACGGATTAACCCAATAATGCGTTTTCGGTGATGTATTCTTTTATCCCTTTGTGCATTGTTTTAACAGCCAACTGAATACAATGATGCTTTTTCTCCGGAATATTTTCAAGGACTTTGAAAACATCTCCATCATTTATTTTTAATGCCGCTTCAATGGTCTTCCCTTTTACCAGATCAACAGCTGCCATTGCAGCTGAGATCGCTCCGGCACAACCTGTGATCTCATAGCGGACATCAGTGATGATATGATCAGCATCGATTTTGAGGTACACCTTCATGATATCTCCGCAGGAACCAATTTTCTGGGAAACCATATCGGCATTCTCAATTGAACCCATATATTTTTTTTCAAGATAATAATTGATTGCCGGATCACCATATCCTGCTTCCGATAGCATTTTACGTTCCGCATTAGACGTTGAAATTTCTGTAGCCACTTCTTTTTCCTTTGTTTCACCCCGAAACAAAAATATGTTGCAGGGCATGATAATAAAATATTCAATTCATAAAATTAAAACATGTGCTCTAAATTAATTAATTTCTTTTTTATGTCAAGCAAATAGATAAAACAGATTGATTAATAATTGGAATAGGAATTTGATCTTGATATGAATTTTTAATTTAAATGTCATATTATCTGGACTGAACCGGATCGGATCAAAGATTATGATAAAAATAGCAACAAGGTATTGAAAATTTTAATGTTAAATAATACTTGAGATTATTTTTGGCTGTGATATCCTAATTATAATTTTTTGAAATTGAGTTCCCTGTAGGTCTATTGATTATGGCACCGGTTTATAGTGGTTGATATCATATTTCTTCTACTATCTGAAAGGTTAAAAGGAGAACAGGTCATGAAAGAGTTGATTAAGTACATTGCTCAGGCATTGGTGGACAATTCAGATCAGGTTGATGTTACAGAAATCAAGGCTCAGCAGACCCTGGTACTGGAGCTGAGGGTCGCAAAGGAAGATCTTGGAAAAGTCATCGGTAAAAAGGGCAGAACAGCCCAGGCCATGCGAACGATTCTTTCCTGTGCATCTGCAAAGGAACAAAAAAGAGTTATTTTGGAAATTGTTGAGTAATCTTGAATAATTTTATATTTTTGACCAACTCTTAGAATTCATTCATTTTCTTGATTTTATCAGTGCCGGAAGGCACTGATAAACTTGTTCTACAGAAGTTTATCACAACTTTTCTGTCAAGCTTATTTCATGAATCAGGAAAAAACAAACCCCAAATTAAGGATATATCATGATTGATTGGGAAAATTTGTATGCTGATAATATAAAGGATTATGAAGGCTATCCCATAGGAAAGACATTAAAATATTTATCAGACCCGGACATTATTTCTTTAGCAGGGGGATTGCCTTCCCCTGAAATTTTTCAGATTTCAGAATTTTTATCAGCGTCTGAAAAAATATTGTCCGCTGATATTGCTAAAATAATGCAGTACTCAAATATCCCGGGTGAGCAAAGCCTTTTTGATGCGATCATTAATTTTTTAAAACGGGATAATATACAGGTTGAACAGCCCAATATCCTGATTACCACGTCAGGCCAGCACGGGTTGGATCTTGTCGGCAGGGCATTTCTTAATGCGGGTGATATCGCGTTAATGGACAGACCGACGTTTGCCGGCGCTTTGGTGGCCTTTCGAATGGAAAAAGCAAGATTTGTGGGGGTGGATATCCAGGCGGATGGGACAGATGTAAAAGCGCTTGAGGAAACGATAAAACAGCTTCATAAAAAAAATAAAACAGCCAAGCTCATTTATGTTATCCCTGATTTTCAAAATCCCACGGGGATCACCATGAGCCTGGAAAAAAGAAAGCAATTGCTGGAACTCAGCTATACATATCAGATCCCCATTGTTGAAGACAGCCCATACAGGGATTTAAGGTATTATGGGGAAGCGATCCCGTCCATATTTTCATTGGACCAGGAACTATATGATGGGGGAGGGAATGTGATTGGATTATATACGTTTTCTAAAATATTCTGCCCGGGGTTAAGGGTTGGATTCAATATCGGTCATCCTGAAGCGATAAAAAAAATGACCAATATTAAAGAAGGTAATGTTTTAAATACGCCAAAATATAATCAGGATTTATGCACTGCCGCTATAACTGAAATGGATTTTGATGGGCATCTTGATAAATGCAAGGCATATTATAAAGAGAAACTGGAACTATTTCTTGAAACCATGGAAACATACTTCCCGGTTCAATCAGGGGTTACATGGACCACATCAGAAGGCGGACTTTTCCTGTGGGTTACTGTTCCCGACCATATTGACACTGCCAAATTGTTTTTTGAAGCCATAAAGCATAAAGTTGCATTTGTTCCGGGCGAACAGTTCTATGGTGAAAATCCTGAGAAAAATCACATGCGGATTAATTTTTCATTTTCCGCAAAAGAACAATTAAAGGAAGCGATAAAAAGGCTTGCAGGTTGTATCAACTCAGCAATATAGCCAGGTATGGGCAGCATCCTTTTTTAAGGAATAAACAGTTTTCAATTCAGTCAAGGTTCGATAGTCTGTGGTATCACATTGAATGGGGGTAATGGAAATATAGTTCCGGGATAAGGCATTGACATCTGTGCCCGGCTGATCATCTGGTTTTTCAATTTGAGCATACCAGAAATAGTCCCGATTCTTGGGATCCGTTCGTTTTTCAAAATTTTTTGATACATTATTGGATGCCTGCCGGGTTATTTTTATGCCACGTACTTCATCAATTGGAACACCGGGAACATTAATGTTTAAAAAGGTTCCAAAAGGCAGTCTATAATCATGAATTTTGTCTGCTATCTTTGCTACAAAACGGGAGACGCCATTATAATCTAATTTTTCCCCTTTGTTAAATATGGACACCGCCATACTGGGTATGCCGTTTAATGCAGCTTCTCTTGCCGCTCCGACGGTGCCCGAATAATTAATATTAACCCCTGTGTTGCTGCCCGGATTGATTCCGGAAATAACCAGATCAGGAGGCGTTGTGAAAAATTCAGACAGGCCAAGTTTAATACAATCGGCTGGTGTGCCGGCAATGGCATATACGCGGTTTTCTCCATTCGAATGTATGGTGTTAATTCGCATGGGCTCATTAAGGGTGATCCCATGGCCCACGGCACTTTTTTCTCTATCCGGCGCAACCAGAATAACCTGGTGATATGATTGAAGCATTTTGTAGAGGGTAAGAATTCCCGGTGCATTATATCCATCATCATTTGTAAGCAGAATTTTCATTATTTCCCTTGAACTTTTATTTTTCCCATTTGTGTTGTCCTGTAATTTCTTAGTGTTATCATATATCACCCCGCAAAGGGGTCAGTTGATATTAATGGCTAAAACATTTTTTTTTCTGCCAAATTCCAACGCCTCCTGCAGTGACCCCATACACAAATCAATTCTCAAACCATTTAAACTGATGTTCATTCGATCTTCGGCGATAAATACCCCTATTCCCTCAATGTATATTTTTTTGCCCAGCCAGCCTCTGTTGACAAGTTCGGAACTGATCGCACATGTCCTGCCGACAATGGGCATCGTCATGGTGGCGGTTGTTTGGGGATAGCCATCTGAATTGATCCCATTTGACCATGGATGATATCCGGTCAGGATTACATTTGCTCGTGTGAGGGATTCGAGTTTCTTTTCTTTGGATTTGATAATTGATCTCAAATATATTTCTTTGTTTTCATACAAAGCAACACTTCTTTCCAAGGTTTGAATTTTCTGGGTTAACGATGAAATTGTTTTGACATTTAAATGGTTGTTTTCACGTTCTTTATTGAACTGGTCTGCGGCAAAAAAGACGCTTCTCAGAAGAATTAAGAAGAAAACCAGGATATAAATAATTTTATATTTCATAATCTTAATGCGGGTACAAGGGTTGTCAGGACAGATTGTGAAAACGGGTTAATCTCATTGAATTTGACTCCCAGTTTTATTTTTGATCCCTGTGTTTGACTCGTCTTGATTTCACCGATGATGGTTAAGGTTTCCAAATCACAATAGGAAAAAATCAGTTCAATCTTTCGGGTATTGATATTTTCCCATGATGGGAAATGATCAAGCATGCAAAGGCATCCTTTTGCATTGATATTGATGGCAATTCCTGGTGTGTGAAGAGTCCCTATCCGTGCATGGATGGGAAGGAAACAATCAACCCGCTTGTGATTTCGAATATTACAGCTTTCCACTTTGTCGGGATATTTTAAAAAAATCAGATTGTCCGGCCGATCCAGCACGCATTTAACCAAACTTGAAAAATTGAATATATCTCCAAGGTTAATATATTTTACCAAAACAGGATCATTCTCGGACAGGGATATCGTATCTGATCCGGCACTGGAAATATCGACAATCAGATAGTTGCCCACCTTCATGCCGACCAGTTTGCCGGACAGGGGGGTATCCTTTTTATGGGTTTCGATGAGTATGGCTGTGCCAAGCTCAATAAAAAGCCGCTGACTCAGATCGATTCGGCTCGGGTCGTTTATGCTCATGCTACCTGGCTCCCCTTTGGAACAATATCACCTTGATGGTTTTAAAAACAATCAAGAGTTCAAGAAATACGGATAAATTATTAATATAATACAGGTCATAACGAAGTTTTTCAACGGAATCACCCAGGGAGGAACCATAAGGATACATGACCTGGGCCCAGCCTGTGATGCCGGGTTTGACGGCATGACGTTCCATGTAATAGGGGGTTACCGAGCTAATTTGATCGACAAATTCAGGACGTTCTGGCCGGGGGCCGATAAAACTCAT
>Ga0180007_10007820_pt1 | contig 9997 bp, 4 predicted proteins | sample MM_PC_MetaG_FD_121122 | JGI IMG/M metagenome (GOLD analysis project Ga0180007, IMG submission 121122) | Groundwater microbial communities from the Aspo Hard Rock Laboratory (HRL) deep subsurface site, Sweden - MM_PC_MetaG | ecosystem: Environmental > Aquatic > Deep subsurface > Groundwater... | reverse complement strand
GCGTGGACTTCAGGCCGACCAGCAACGTGGAAGTATCGTTTGGTACCGGCTACAACCGCACCTTTGGTGCCAGGCGCTGGGTCGAGAATGTCGATGGCGACGCCGGAACGGAGTCTATCTTTGCGTCCCTATACAAAGACCAGATATCCCCGAGTATCAGCGCGAGTCTGATGGTGCATCGTAATCTCTCGATTCAACTCTCCGGTCAGGCGTTCATTGCCGGACTCGACTATCAGCATCCCCAAACGTACCTGGGCGGAAACAACTATGCCGACCGTGATGACATTCCCGAGGAGTACTACGATTACAACTACTCGGCCATGAATTCGTCGCTGATTATGCGCTGGGAGTACCGTCCGGGCAGCACCATGTATCTCGTATGGACCCGGTCTCGGCCCGAAATCGATGACACAGCCAACAATCTCGATTTGTCGCGTGATCTCAACCGCTTGTTTTCCTCAGGATCACGTAACATATTCCTGATCAAGGCCAGTTACTGGTGGAATCTCTGATACACTTGTAACAGGAGCTTTGTCTACCGGCTCGTACCGCAACAGAAAAACGGCCCGATCTCACCGGAGATCGGGCCGCTGTACATGTGTCACAGTAACGTCTGAAAGAGCAGAGTGCTAATTGCCGTCCCATCCGGCCAGACGAGCCATCATCCACCAGAAGGCCTTGCCCTTGAGATAGCAGTTGAAACAATGCGAGTGAGCGCAGCCGTCACACGTATGGCACGCATTCTCGGCACACCAGTCCACACACCACTCACAGGCATCAGAAGCGTCGGGGTAATACGTGCCGTCGGGATCGTAGCTCTCGATATCGGCAAAGTCGAACAGCGTTTTACCGTTGGCGGCACAATACGCGCGTATCTGGTTATTGCGAGCGTACAGGTTGCCGTCGACACCCGTGCCGTCCAGATGACCGGTCATGTACACAAAGGTCACTTCCGGATACTCCTGCTCAAGAGCGTTTACGGCGTTCAGGTAGGTGTTTATGCCTGATTCAGTATTGCCCGAAACACCGCCGCACCAGGACCACATGACCATATTGTAATCGTTGGCCTCACTGTCCAGACGCTGGCGAGTCAGCGGTACCCAGGACGTGTCGCCATCCCCCCCAAGATCGTCGGAGTACTCGTCCAGGTGCAGCGAGCTGTCACCGGCATTGAAGGCATACACCGAGGAACTGTCGGCCAGGATTCTCATACCGGAAACGATCTGACTTCCGTGAGACGTATGGACATAGAAGATGCTGAACTGACGATGCGCCTGCGCCAGGTATTGCGCAGGGATGTCGTCGAAATCTGCGACAATATCGTGCGCCGCGAGAATCAGACTATCGGGGTCGCCGGTCGACGTGCCGGTCGTGTCCTCGGGCAACGGGCTTGCTACCCGGGAATCATCATCGCCGCACATGCAGAGTGCCATACCGATACCGGCCAGAAGGAGTCCCAGGAGAAGCCGGCTGATCAGCGTATTCATGGGGTTAACCTCTTTGTTGTACTATCGTTAGCGTACTCCAGTTATCGGCGTTTGTCAACGGTGGCTGTAGACGTATTTCTGCACAGTTCTGTGCAAAAAGAGATCGCTTCCACCGGGGAAGTGGAAGCGATCCTGCGAACAGACAACAAAGAACAAATGGAAGAAGGGACTTTATTGGCAACCCGGCAGGACCGGGAAGTTGATGAACAGGTGGTCAATCATCGCCGTAAGGTCACCCACGTCGATTGAGCCGTCAGGCGCGCCACCGGAGATGGCCGGAGCGATGTCGGCTTCTTCAACGCAGCAAATCGGGGTGAAGTTGATGAACAGGTGATCAATCAGATTGGTCAGATCGCCGACATCAACGCCCTGGTCGGACGGATTGCAGTTCGGCTCGAGCTGGACGTTGCCCACGGTGCCGATGCAGCAGGTCGGATTCCCGCCCTCGACGGTGCCGAAGAAACCGTAGCAGTACATGGCGGTCCAGTTGGCGACCCAGGAGTCCTCAATGTTGACAGACGGGTCAAACGCGCCCGCGTAGGCAACAGGAGTGAATTCCGGCCAGTCAACATCGAACTCAGAACCGCTCGGGTTGTAACCATGGGTCGGATCCTTCGGATCAATCCAGGCACTCCAGCCGGCACCGGTAAGGTCGGTCGGGCGCGGGTCAAGACTGTCGTTCGGAACCCGGCTTATCGAGGACAGGGTCGGGTCGGCCGCGAGATCATTGCCGTTGGTGAACAGACGATTCTCAACCAGCGTGTCACCGTTGGTGATGTTGGCCGCCGTGTTTCCGTTGCCGAATCCGAACCAGATGTTGTTCTTGAACAGGATGTCGCCGGCCAGGAGACGGTCGCGACTGTCAGTCGGTTCGGTATCGTTGTTTTCGATCGATATACCGTAAGTACCGTGATCGTCAAAGATTGAGTTGAAGTACGAACCGGCAGCGTTGTCGCGAAGTATCATGCATCGCTGCGAGCCGGTCTGATCGGCTCCGCGACCGAGATAGGTCACATTGGAGATCAGCGGTGACGCGTACGGGGTGCCATCGACCGGGCTGGTGCCACCATCGTGCTCACCACTATGGTCACCGGCGTCGGTAGCGTGGATATTGAACCAGAACTGGCCCGCACCGCGCCAGCCTTCGTCGTAGTCAAAGGCGTCATCGCCAACAAAACCAGCCACGAGATGGTAGCAGTTAACCGTGCCACCGAACCATTCGAAGCCGTCGTCAAGGTTGTAGAACACCTCGACATGGTTCACCACCGTACCGTTACCAACCGCGCCGAAAGTAACGCCGTTGATTTCGTTGGCAAGACCGATTTCCGAACCGCCGTGACGGACGGATACATATTTCAGGACACCGGAATTGTCCTCGTCGTTGGTGCCGCCGTACTGACCGCGGGGTTCAGTCTCCGGGATACCTTCGATCTGACCCACACCAGCGGTTGTGTTAATGGTAGCCTGACCCAGAATCAACAGGCCGCCCCATTTTCCGCGGGCATCGGAGAGAGGAATGTCAAAAGGATCGTCGACATCATCAATGATCGACGTCAGAACAACCGGGCAGTCTTTGGCGCCGAGGGCGTAGATCTTGCCGCCCTGGGCGACGATAAGAGCTTTTGCATTGGCGCCGGTACCCTCGTCACCCTTGATGATGGTGCCGGGTTCGATGATCAGGACTTCGCCGTTTTCGACATACACAAACTCTTTGAGGTTGTATACAGTGTCGCGGCTGAAGACGGTGGTGTCGGTGATGTCGGCATCAAAAATCTCGATGACCGGCTTGCCGTCATCGGTCGTGCAGAAACAATCAGCCATGCCGCAGTCTTCGTCGAGGTAACCGTAGTTATCCAGAGCCGTCCAGTTGCAGATCCAGAGCTGACCGTTCGGATCGAAGGCACCGGGATAGTCGGCGACTTCGAAGTCGGGCCAGTTGACATCAATGGCGGAAGGATAGCCGGCCACCGCCGGCGGATTGAAGCCGTTAGTGGCATCCTTCGGGTCGATCCAACTGCTCCATCCCGGAGTCGCCAGATCGGTCGGGCGCGGATCAAGGCCGCCGTTCGGCGTTCGGCTGATCTGCAGACTGGGATTGCCGATCATGTCATTGCCGTTATTGAACAGACGGTTTTCGAGCAGCGTATCACCACCCGTAATGCTGGCAGCGGTGTTACCGTTACCGAATCCCCACCACACGTTGTTGAGGAACTTGATTTGTCCCTGCAGCAGGCGGTCGCGCGAGTCGGTTGGCTCTGTATCATTGTTCTCGACCGAGATACCGTAAGTACCATGATCTGTGAAAATCGAGTTGTAGTAGGCGCCACCTGCGTTGTCGCGGATGATCATGCAGCGCTGACTACCCGTCTGGTCAGCGCCGCGACCGACATACGTCGCATTGGAGATCAACGGTGTGGCAAACGGCTGACCGTCAACCGGACTGGTGCCACCATCGTGCTCACCGCCATGGTCGCCGGCGTCGGAGGCGTGAAGGCTGAACCAGAATTGACCGGCTCCGCGCCACCCCTCATCATAATCAAAAGCGTCGTCACCGACAAAGGCCGCTACCAGGTTGTAGCAGTTCACGGTGCCGCCGAACCACTCAAAGCCATCGTCCAGGTTGTAGAAGACTTCAATGTGATCCACAACCGTCCCACGGCCTACCGCGCCGAAGGTGACGCCGTTTATTTCGTTGGCGAGACCGATTTCCGAACCGCCGTGACGTACCGACACGTAGCGGAGGACACCGGAGTTATCTTCATCGTCCGTACCGCCGTACTGGCCGCGCGGCTCAGTTTCGGGGATACCTTCGATCTGGCCTACGCCGGCAGTGGTATTGATGCCGGCCTTGCCAAGAATAATCAGACCGCCCCACTTGCCGCGGGCGTCTGTGAGCGGAATATCAAACGGATCGTCTACGTCGTCGATGATTGAGGTGAACACCACCGGCTGCGTGGCCGTACCCTCGGCATAAATCTTACCGCCGCGAGCGACCACAAGCGCCGTGGCGCCGGCTCCGGAACCCTCGTTACCCTTGATAACGGTTCCCGGATCAATAATCAGGACTTCGCCGTCTTCGACGTAGCAGAAGCCCTGCAGGTTATATACGGTGTCGGCGGACCAGAAATTCAGGGCGCCGATATCGCCATCGGTGATCACTTTGACCGGCTTGCCGTCGTCGGTCACCTGGGCCGACGCTATAATCGGCAGCAGCGCGATCACCAGCGTCATTAAAGTTTTCTTCAACATGTACGAAGCTCCTCCACAAAGGGAATAGTTGGTCGATTACCTAACATAGTTGCCGTGGGTCTGAGGGATGACGGATGCCTCTTTGTGATCGACTTCCGTCATTCCGTGTTACTCCTTCTCCTCCTGTTTACTCGACTGCACGTTGTTGTTTCAGCGTCCTCTCAGAGGCGGTCACCGGGTCAACGAATGTTTGGCTCTCTCATCTCGCGGTGACGTACTCGTTACGCGCTATGGCAACATGGTGCATCCGGTGTGTGAGCACGGTATTAAGGGTGGATTGAGTTACCGTTAATACCGGTGACATGCCCGTCACCGGGTCGCGCCCGGAGTGTCGACTACCAGATGGCGTAGCTGATGCCCAGGGAATAGGTCCGCCCACGTTTGTATTCCTCGTATATCCGGTCGTCCACACGACTACCCTCGGGGGCGATCTTATCCCGATATACAAACTTCGCGTTAGTGTTCAGGATGTTGCGAATGCGCAGCTTCAGGGTCGGACTGCCAAACAGTTTCTGTGACAACATGATGTCGAGATCCTGACGCGGCAGCTCATAGACATCGGGAGTCAGATATTCCGAGTTATAGGTCAGGCGCTCCCCAAAAACGTTGTAGAACAGCGAGGCCGAGGTGCCGGTCTTTATGTTGTCATACGCGAGGTCGAAATTGACCAGGTACGGCGACTGACCCCACATCGGACGGGTATCGGAGGCGTCGGGGTATCCGTTCTCCTCATCCTTTATATAGGCCAGTTCCTCTGTCGTCATTTCCACCGCGGAATGTACCAGCGTCAGGTTACCGCCAAGTGTAAAGTTGGCGAGTCTGGACGACAGCTCATCCAGCCGGTTGCGGAATTCAAATTCGAGGCCCACGACCGTTGCTTTGTCTGAGTTCTCCGGACGGATGGACTTGTTGGGGCCGTAGATCGACAACTCAATCGGGTTTTCGAAACGCTTATAAAACGCGCTGATTGCCGTCACTTCACCGGGGCGTTTGAACCACTCCCAGCGCAGGTCGAAGTTGTTTATCTTCGTGTGGGTGAGGCTGTCATTGCCAATGAAGAAGTTGCCCGAGCCGAATTCCTGTGACGCCGCAGGTGTAACCTCGCGTAACGTCGGGCGGGCCAGCGTGCGTCCAAAGGAGGCACGCAGGTTCATGCGGTCGCCAATCTTGTATATCAGGTTAAGCGACGGCAGCACATCGCCTTCATCGATTGAGCCGGCGGTCTTGGTGCTGTCCAGCTTCTGTTCTAGCGTCTCAGACGACATATCGGTCGTTTCATAACGGGCACCGCCCACAAATGCCAGGCGGGAACTCAGCGGCAACTCGATCATACCGTAGATACCAAATACCTTCTGATACCCGTCGTACTGGTTGCGATCTTCGGATCGCTCCGAGAGCAGGTTGCTGAAGAAGTACTGGTAATTGCTGTCAGTGGCATTCGGCGGCAGATATGCGTGTACGGAGTCAAAACCGAGCTGTGATGCGTATGCGTCAACGTCGCCATTAAACTGCTTGTAGTATGAGTCTACCGTAGTGACATACTGGAACATGGTCTCAGTGCTGTTTCTGTTGACCTTCAGGAAGGCACCACCTGTCTTGAATTTGCTGTGTGTGCCCAGGGGAACGGTCAGATCGAGAGAGATGTCCCGGTTGTCTTCGTCCAGGGTCCGCCACAGGCGCTGCGGTGCGCGATAGCGATTGGTCTGAATAACGTACTGGAAGCTGTCCGGAAAAAACACTTTGATAATGTCGCCGCTGTCCGGATCCTCCATCAGCTGATATGCCGGACCTACCTCGTCGGTGAAAAAGCGCAGATCAGGGTCGTTCTGTGAGGTCGATGAGAACGAGGCTTTCCATTCGGCCCGGATGTGATCTTTGAAGAAGGAGTGATTTCCGGCGAACTGCTGCGATGTCAGTTTCCGTTCCGTGTAACCCAGAACGAAGTTGCGCGTCACGACACCGTCATCCGAGTACTCCTGCCAGGGACCTTCGAGACTGCGATTGTCGGACTCGCCGTTGCGATTGTGCATGAACGTGTAAGAGAGCTTGTGATTACGGTGAATGCCGTACACAATCGTCCCGAGCCCGCCCCAAAGGACTTCTTCGACACCGCGCGAGTCACTGAATTCATACAGCGGCGTCAAGGACGGATTCGTATTGGTTGTACGACTGTATTGGCCCTGAAAGCCGTCACGCGAAGAGAACTTGCGGCTGTAAGAGAGACTTGCTACCACGCCCAGGGGGCGATCAAACAGATTGAGTTTGTCGCCGTAAGCGATCGAGTGACTCTGATTCAGGGGCACGTCGCGGGTCTTCGGACTCATCTCCGAATTCCATGATTCGGCCGATTCATCCATGTAGCTCAGGATGGGTTCATAATATGCTACCGAGTCGGGGTAGGCGCCGCGGACCGTAATGAAAGTGCGGTTCTCCGGGACCAGCTCCTGAAGGTCAGGGTTCCCGGTGATGACCTGCGGAACGTCGTAACTGCCGCCATTATACCCCAGCCAGTCACGGGAACTGGGATTGTGCGTCAGGAAATCACTCTGAAACGTCGTCTCTGAATTGTAGCCCGTCGAGGTTGAGAATATTAGCGAACGTTTGTCCGGGTAATCCTTGGTACCGAGATTGATCGAACCACCGGCGAAGTTGCCCGGCTTGTCGGGTGTAAACGTTTTCTGCACGACAATGTTGTCCAGAAGACTGGAAGGAATCAAATCCATCTGGACCGACTGCTTGTCCGGATCGGCACTTGGCAACGGCGCGCCGTTAAGCTGAGTGTTGCTGTAGCGGTCGCCCAATCCGCGGACGAACACGTATTTGCCGCCGACCACCGAGGCGCCAACCACGCTTTTGACGGCTTCAGCGGCATCACCGCTGCCGGAACGTGATATCTGTTCGGAACTGACGGCGTCCGTCACGGATTTTGATGCCTGCCGGTGCTTCAGCATGGAGGCCTCGGTATTCTGCATTGCCCGGGCAGTAACCGTGATCGTGTTCATCAGAGCTTCTGTTTTGACAGAGAGCTGGAAGTTGAGATCGGTGTCCTCATCGGCCTTAACCGTTATGCCAGTGACGGTTACGGGAGAATACCCGACCAATTGGGCGCGCAGTGAATACGTGCCGGGGATGATCTTCTTAATAGTGTAGGAACCGTCGATATCTGAAATGGCGCCCAGGGAAGTACCTTCAAGGTATACACTAACGCCGATCAGAGCCTCGCCGGTGGCGGCATCGGTCAGCGTGCCGGTTACCACACCGAACTCGCTCGCCGTTACGTTCAGCGAACACAAGGCAAGCATCAGCATTATCGCGAGACTCGTAATGTATTGTCGCCCCGGGGCCGCCATATAGTGGGGGGGGACAGTTCCTCGGTTTCCCCGTGAGAGGTTCATCCTTCTCCTCCTGAATACAATCTGTGTACGTTGTTGCTTTGTCTGTTGTCTTCCGTTCTGGAGCGAGGGTATCCTGCCTGTGTTTGACCTGCATGTGGAGATTGTTAATGTTACATTAATTGCCGAAAAGAACGTCCGGTGATGTCCGAACACACCGGCGATATCCGTCATGGGGCAACACTTAACCGAATTCTAAAGGAAGCCTAACACGCTGCTAACATGGATTCGGTACGATATCTGCGTGAAAAACCAGGAAGTAACACCTCGGCCGGCCCGGCCGGTCAAAGAAAACGTGCTGGTCGTGGAAGACGAGCAGGACCTTCAGGAGTTGATGAAATTCAACCTCAGCCGAGAAGGGTACCGCGTACAGTGCGCCTCCAACGGTCGTGAAGCACTTGATTTGGTCCGCCGGCACCCACCCCACATTATCGTGCTTGACGTACTCATTCCGGAGATCGACGGTCTGGAAGTCTGTCGTGCTTTGAAGGCCGACACGACGTCCAGCCATATTCCGATCATTATGGTCACGGCCCGGAGCGAGGAATCCGATGTCGTGGCGGGTCTTGAAATCGGTGCCGATGACTATCTGACCAAGCCCTTCAGCCCGCGCGTGCTCATCGCTCGTATACGAGCGCTCCTGCGTCGCAAGGCCGCGCAGAAAGTAGGCGAGCAGTCGCCTCTGGATGTCCACGGTCTGCAGATTCATCCCGGCCGTCACGAGGTACTGGCCGGCGGCCAGCCCATTGAGCTTTCCTTCACGGAGTTTCGAATTCTGCTGGTGCTCGCGCGGGCACCCGGATGGGTGTTCAGCCGCTATCAAATTGTGGACGGTGTTCGGGGCCATGATACCATTGTGACCGATCGCTCGGTCGATGTGCATATCGCCAGCTTGCGCAAAAAGCTGGGTGATTACGGCCAGCTCATTGAAACCGTCCGCGGCGTCGGCTATCGCTTCAAGGCATAAGCCGCCCGGCGTTGGCACGCCCGGCCGGGACGCATCCGGCTGCGCCCCGGATAACTCCGGTAATCTTCCCCTTTCCTGTTGATTTCCCTCCCGTACTGCTTAGTTTGTGGTAGTCGATTGAGTCGATTGCCCAAGCACTTTTGTGAACGGAGTGTGCCTCGTGAGGAAGTCTGCCATCCCACTATCCATCCTGCTTTTCGTAACACTGATAACTGTTTCGGGTCCTTTCGCCGCCGATGTCCTCTATGCGCGCTATCCGGCGCTCTCTCCCGACGGCGGTACTATCGCCTTCACGTACCAGGGGGACCTGTGGACCGTTCCGTCAGAAGGCGGTCGGGCCACACGGCTCACCGTGCACGAGGCCGAGGATGTACGACCGCAGTACTCGCCGGACGGGAAGTGGCTGTTGTTTTCGTCGCGACGGCACAACAACTACGATGTGTTCATCATGCCCGCCGAGGGCGGCGAGGTTCGCCAGTTGACGTACCATACCGCCGATGACTTCGGTTCCGGCTGGTTCCCGCAGGGCGACAGCGTGCTGTTCACCACTTCTCGAGATCGTTACCGGGATATCTATAAGGTATCCGTCGAGGGCGGTATGCCGATTCCGCTCACCGGCTATCGCTACGAACACGAATGCAATGGCCGCATTATTGGCGATCATCACGCCCTGCTGCTCTCCCAGGGATCGGGAATGTCCCGGTGGTGGCGGCGGGATCTGGCATCGGGACGCGACGGCAATTTGTACCTCCAGAATCGTAAGCCCGGAGAGGTCACTCACCGGCAGCTCACTTCGCTGCCCGGTCATGACGTCTGGCCGGTGTACAACAACGCCGCCGGCGCCATTTACTTCGTGGCCCCGCACAACGGATGGGGACAGATTTGGAAGACCGATACCTCCG
>Ga0180007_10007819_pt1 | contig 9998 bp, 16 predicted proteins | sample MM_PC_MetaG_FD_121122 | JGI IMG/M metagenome (GOLD analysis project Ga0180007, IMG submission 121122) | Groundwater microbial communities from the Aspo Hard Rock Laboratory (HRL) deep subsurface site, Sweden - MM_PC_MetaG | ecosystem: Environmental > Aquatic > Deep subsurface > Groundwater... | reverse complement strand
TGTTACGCAGAATGGTTGGGCTCTTGAATATGTAAAAGAACAGACACCAGAGATCTGTATGGCTGCTGTTACTCGGGATGGTTATGCTCTACAATATGTAAAAAAACAAACACCAGAGATCTGTATGGTTGCTGTAACACAAAATATCATCTTTTAAATTTATAAAAGATGATATTTTAGAAAAAATCTTAGAAAAATGTAGATGAATAGAAGGTAACAGAAAATTGACCTTTTTTCCCCTTTGAGTATAATGGAAGTAGGGAAAGCAATTCCGCTTTTCTAAAACTAGGAGTTGTATCATGAACACAGTTAAAATGGAAAACATTCAACCCAAAAATATCGTTAAAATCACCGTCAACAATGACCGGCAGGTAGCAGCGCTCCCGGTAAAGCGTGTCACTAAAACACAGGTGATCGTGGAAGGCAATAACGGCGAACTTCGCTTTCGGCGTGTCGATGGTAAAGAGGTTTCTGCCAACGGCGCTGTGGAAACCCGACGTTCCCTTGCCATCAAGACCTACGATATTATCCGCTTTGCCTAGTCCTACTATTCTCCCCCACAAAAACAAGTAATACAGGGTAACATAAATTTGACCTTCTCCACACAATGGGTATAATGGAGATAAGGCAATACAGCCTAACCAAAGGAGCCTACAATGAATACCGCTGAAAAAATTTTCCATAACCTTCTCCCCACGTTCCAAGGTAGAAAATACATTTCTGCTAGTATGGATATAGATTTAGAAAAGTACTTATGTTCCAAACTCCACTGCATTTATGCAGGTGACCCTTATAAAATGGGTTCTTTATGGGAGTTCCAAGATGGCTCCGTGCTACGGTCCATTAATGGTAAAGTGGAGCGGTTCTCCACTATGGCGAATGCCATGGAAGGTGTAACACTAGTTCCTAGAAAATTTCTGGAAAGAACGAAAGGATAAAAGGTGTCCAAAAAAAGGGTAACACTAATTTGACAGTGTTACCCTTTTCAGTATAATGAAACTATAGAGAGAGTCTACTTCTTACTCATGAATTTTGTACGTAAGAAATTCTTTAGTATGAATTTTGTAGCCACTTTTAAGGTAGACTCTCTCCATGAACTCATTATACCTTTAACCGCCTTTAAGTCAAATTAGTGTTACCTTGGAAAAAGAGAGATAGAAGGTAACACTAATTTGACCTTCTCCCCTTTATAAGTATAATGGAACCATGGAAAGCAATTTAGCTTTCCGCCAAAGGAGCATATCATGGATAAACCTTTTTTCAAAATTTACGTGTCCTGTTTGGCGTCCTATTCATGCGGTACCCTTTACGGTAGCTGGATCAATGTTAACGCCTGCGATACCCTTGAGGACCTTGAAAAAGCAGTGCAGGACATGATCAAGGGTTCCCCTACAAAAGGCGCAGAAGAGTACGCAATTCATGGCACAGATACACTTCTTACCTGCATAGAAGAGTACACTCCCCTCAAGGATGTATTTGCTATGAAAGAACTCATGGAAGCATATCCTGAAACAGCCGTACACCTTTTGAACCACTATTGCAGCGATCTGCCATACGTCACACAGCTATTGGAAGACAGTAGCTATGAATATGGTACCAAGGATGACTTCATTGACGAATACGCGGTAAATAGTCTTGGTATCCCTGAGAATGCACTGGACTACGTTAACCGGGACACCGTATGGAACACTATTACAACCACCTCTACCGCCATCTTTACCCACACAGAATACATTGAAGGAACCTTCAATAGTCTGGACTGGTATATTCTTTGCTAACTTGTTAACGAAAGGTGACCAAAAAGGTAACACTAATTTGACAGTGTTACCTTTTTGCTTATAATGAAACTATAGAGAGAGTCTACTTCTTACTTACAAATTTTATACGCAAGAAATTCTTTCGTATGAATTTTGTAGCCACTTTTGGCGCAGACTCTCTTCATAGTTCCATTATACATTTAAGCTACCCTAAGTCAATTTTTTGTTACCAGATCCCACAGCAGGAAAAGAGAGATAGAAGGTAACATAAAATTGCTATATTAACCTTTATGGGTATAATGGAAGTATGGAAACAATGTTTCCTACGTTCTTTCAAAACTGAATAGTATCGAATGATGACCAAAAATACTTAGGTATTTAACAAAACAACATTAAGAGGAAACATACCTCTTTAGTATAAAGGAGATTTATCATGACAACACGTAAAGAAACCGAATTAAGAAAAGCATGGGAGAAGGCGCGTAAGGCATCGTTTAAGAAGGCGGCTGCTGCGGAGAAGATGAAGGCGGCTGCTGCGGAGAAGATGAAGGCGGCGGAGGAGACGGAGGAGGCGGAGGAGGCGACGGAGGAGGAGGCGGAGAGGGCGTGGGAGGTGGCTGATGCTGCGGAGGCGGCGGCGTGGTTGGCGGCTGATGCTGCGGAGGTGGCTGATGCTGCGGAGGCGGCAGCGTGGTCGGCGTTGGGGGCGGAGGAGGCGGAGTAACCACCGAAAGGTGACCAAAAAGGTAACACTAATTTGACAGTGTTACCTTTTTGCTTATAATGAAACTATAGAGAGAGTCTACTTCTTACTTACAAATTTTATACGCAACATATTATTGCCTACAAAATTCATACGCACTTTTACCCCCTGCACAGAAAAGAGAGATAGAAGGTAACAAAAAATTGACCTTCTCCACACAATGTGTATAATGGAAGTATGGAAACAATGTTTCCTACGTTCTTTCAAAACTAAATAGTATCGAATGATGACCAGAAATGCTCCTGTGGTGGAATAGGTAGACACGAGGGACTTAAAATCCCTTGGCCGTAAGGCTGTACGGGTTCGATTCCCGTCGGGAGCACAGTATTACCCTATAACAAGGAGGAGCCTATGCGATTCTAGTTATCCTAAGAGCAAAATAGCTTTAATATAACGAAATATGCAGAAACCCCAACAAAAGGAGATTATCATGAAACGAGTCTAACACAAAACCCCCTATATATGAAAAAAATGCTTGATTTGAGGCGGAAAGTAGAATGCCTAGTATAAAAAGGTGTCCTATTTTCCGCCTTTTTTGTTATAAGGGGTATTTTACCCATATATACCCATTTTACCCTATATGGCTATTTACGTATATTCATTAAAAACACGTATTTTGCCTATTTTATGCTAAAAACACCATTTTAGGCTATTTTAGTACTATATGTAAAAAACACCCAAATTATCAAAAATACGTATTTTTAATACACATTTTTCTTTTTTGCGCGTGCATATAAAGTCGGTTTTCTGTTAGCTCTATGTTAAAAATGTGTCTAAAGGTAAAAATTGAAAAATCATAAATAGGCTTAATGTAAAAAATGTGTTGAGCAGTTTCAGGTATATTTTACAATTTATGTATAGTAGGTTATGTTAATTTACCTAATAGAAGTATGGGTAAAACTATTGTTTAAGTATGTGTTTAAAAGGTTTAAAATAAATTACTATATAAATTAAGTAATAAAGAGGTATTCTATTGGGCACTATATTACTATTAGTTACTCTGGGCAAATATTATTGTTTATGACTATCTATATGTTTTATTATTAGAGTACCTTGGTATTATAGTTTGTTTAATGGTACGTTATAAATGTGTTGGGTATAAGATAAATTTTTTGTTTTTGTTTTTGTTCAATATTACGCACAAAAATCAGGAGCAATAATATATTACGATAAGTATGCTTATAAAATTATTTCTTATATAAAGGTTTATTAGATAAATTTAGGATAGCTGTGTACTTCATACTCACACAGTTAGGTTAAAAATAGTTTTCATTTGGGGGCACATGATATGGTACCAGCTCCATGATAATGTGCCATAACAAAAGTACTTTCTGAAATTTCCAAACAATATTCGAATATTGTATTATTTTAGTTATTTCTTAAGAAGTATTGACACTTCTCAACATTTTGGGTATAGTTCTTTTAGATAAGCGGCTGTTATTTTGGGCTGCAGAAAGCAAGGTGAAATACCATGTTTTTTCAAAAAGAAAAAATAGAAAATGGGATTTCTTATTTTATTCAGAATTGTTCTAAAACACATAAAGCAAACCCTTATAAATTATATGTTTATACATTTCTTGCTTATGTAGATTTTAAACACTTAGAAAAGTATGGTGTTCCAGTATTTGACTTTACATATACGGCAATGGAGTTTGGCCCAGTTCCAATGGAAATGCACTTTGATAAGATGTTTACACAGTCAGATCTTTACGAGTTTGTAGATCGTCCAAAGGAAGAAGAAATTACAGTTCGCAGCTCTGGTATTTCTCCAGATATGGACTACTTTTCCGAAAATGAAATGGACATAATAAATGATTTAATTGTAAAACTTAAGATGTTGCGCAATACGGAAGCTATTGTTGATTTATGTCACAATGAAATCAAACCATGGGAAAAAGCATGGAATGAAAAAGATAGAACAAGAAATCAAAATGTAATTAATTGGAAAGAACATATCATACCACTAATAGATTCTAAAGATAAAGAGTATATAATCGAAAAGATTACTGATTATTACAGCACAAAGGAATACTTGCTCGATAAATATGATTATTTAGACTTAGAAAGTATAGAGTAGAACCATGGCAAATGTTTTTGATGTTGCTAAATACATTTTGCAAAAACAAGGTGAGATGACAGCAATGAAGCTACAGAAACTAGCTTATTATGTCAAGGCGTGGGGATTAGTGTGGGATGAAGAAGAAATTTTCCCAGAAGATTTTCAAGCGTGGGCGAATGGAGCTGTTTGTTATGAATTGTATAAAGCGCATAAAGGGCGCTTAAAAGTTAGCAAGGATCTTTTTGATGATGGCGATGTTTCTAACATTTCAATAGATTTTAAGGAAACAATTGATGTAGTGTTAGAGACTTATGGCAAATACACGGCATTTCAATTAAGTGATCTAAATCATCAAGAATCTCCGTGGATTGAAGCGAGGGGAAATTTAGAGCCTGATGATCGTTGTACTAAAAAAATAACTAGTGCAGCAATGCATGAGTATTACTCTGGTCTTTCTAAGCAATGATTAAACAGCGTCCTAAAAAAATCGAAAGAAAATTCCAGTAAGTCAAAATATTCGTTCACAAAAACAGGGTTAGGTTGCAGCAATGGAGTTAATACAGTTACAGAAGCTACTTTATTATATAGAGGTGTAGGGATTAGTATTATAGTTGTTATGCGTCCTATTTATTGTTGTGGTTATAAGATAAATTTTTTGTTTTTGTTTTTGTTTAATATTACGCACAAAAATCAGGAGCAATAATATATTACGATAAGTATGCTTATAAAATTATTTCTTATATAAAGGTTTATTAGATAAATTGGTTGTATTTGGATTTACAATAAGTGTAGTTGTATTGTGTTAGGTACTGTGTAGTTTTAGGTAGTGGTGGTTTCTCAGATAAGAGTTTTACATTTTATTATATAAAGTAGATTAGGGGTTATTATTGCAATTTATGTTTTTTATTTTGGTTGGGGTAGAAACATAGTTTTGTAGGGGGTTTGAAAAGTATGTACAATATGTACTTTACAATTTTGAATATTGCGCACAAAAATCATGTGTAACAATTTCTTTAGTGTAAATTTTGTATGCTATATTTGTTATATATTATAATTTAATAATATTGGGTTAAATTTGTTGTTAGTTATTAGTTATTAAGAAGCAACAATTTCCAAATTTAGATAAAAGGTGTTTTGCCTAATCGGCATAGTGGCTATTGTTTGGGAAGTTATATTCCCTTATGACAGAATCACTCATTCTGCGATCTGAGCCATAAGGTGAAATATCACCAAAATCATTAGAGGCACTTTTTCTAGTATTTCCGTAGTACATTTTTTCTTCATCTGGGTCTTCAAACTCTAGTCTCTTCTTACCCAACGAGGAATAATCTGAACAACTAAGGACGCGTGCTGGCATAAGATCATTATGCCAATTAGTACAATTGCAATAACTTTCTGTGTCATAATGAGAGCATCCTGTTGCTGTACACTTTACTTTTACGATATTTTTTTCCTTTCTCTTTCTTCTGCTTCGGGATTTTATCTCCTCCCCACTATATTGAACACAATAACAACTACTGCTATGTGGAGGAAGAGTACGACTTCTACATCCTAATTTACACCATGAATTGTGTTTATGCGGTTTACTAGCTTTGCAGGAATCGTAGGCTGTACATCCTGCAAGATAGCCCTCACATATCATTAATATCTCATAATTTTCTGGCGATGAAATTATGACATTTTGCATATGTTTTAACATATGAAAATCTTTTACATGTACTAAAGCACCAATATGCTTCATAGCCGCTGCTAGACAGATTTCTGTTGTCTGTTCTTTTACATACCTAAGAGCATAGCCATTCTGTTTAACGGCAGTCATACAGATCTCTGGTGTCTGTTCTTTCACATATTCAAGATCCCTACCATCCTGTGTAACAGCAGCCATGCATATTTCTGGTGTCTGTGCTTTTACATATTTTAAAGACCAACCATTATTGATTTTTTCTAAATCTTCATTTATTATTTTTTCTCTTGTTTTTATTTCTTCCTGTATTTTCTTCTGTAAATCCATGTTACTCTTCATCTGATACCTCCTCTTTGTATCCATTAGTGCTATTTTTAGGTTACTAAAAATTTTGCAGTAAACCTTTGTTTATTTCTTTATGGGATTATCCCAGAAATAATCCAAGGTTGGGGAGGATTCTTCTACACAGGTATCACATATACAGGGCTCCAGAGGAAGACCTTCCTCCGGACCACAGCTACATATTTGGTATTGGAATCCTTCTACTTTAGCTCCGCACAAGTCACAAAATTCATGGGGGATAGGTTCATCGATGTTATTTGTCATTTTATTTCTTCTCCGTTGTCAGACAATTTAAGTTTTTTCTTCTCCCACGCTTCCTCTGCGCGGTTCCACACTGTGCTATCGGCTGGTGGTAGACCTTTCTTTCTGCACCACTCCATTTTCCATTGCCATTTTCCCTCCTCGAAAACTTCTTTCTTTTTTTCACTCATGCTTCACCACCTTATTGCACTGCTTTGTGAGTCTTGCTATATTGCTATCTGTCTCACTTTTGAGTGTCTTCAACTCTTGTTGTGTTTCGCGCAACATAAGGAATAGCATTATCAACATTATCAATACTGCTACTTTTGATATTAGGTTTGATACTTGTTCCGTCATGATTCCTTCTCTTCTTCATAGGCGTCTAGTAACGCTTTGATTTTTTCTTCGTCCCTGCTGTTTCTTTTTAATTCTTCGAGATACCGTTTCTCTTTTACTACTTGATTCTTCTTTATTTCTACAATGCGTTCAAAATCTTCACACCACTTTCCTTTATAGATCCATCCGTATTCTTCGTCCCAGCCTCGATCTCCTTTAATGATTCCGTAGACCTCTACAGCTCGGCATATTCCGTTCCAATATCCCCCTGCTTGCACACATAATATCGTCGAGTATGTGACGACATCCTTAAGGATGTCGTGTAAGACGAATATTCTAAAGGTACTTCCACTTGCATGTTGGTCTACATGGAAAAAGAGTCTGCCTTGCTGTTGTGACTTTTCGAAAAGTTGTGCGTATTCGCGTGCACCTTTCATGATTCACCATCTTTCTTTTGTTGTTCGGTAAATAGGCTAGATGTAGTCTGCGCTGCCATGCTAATTCTCCTCAAAATCAGAAAACTGAAATACAGAAACATCAACATTACGCATTGTCCATTTGTGGCCAAGTTCACATTGTGCATAATACCTTATAGGGGTATTCGGATATTGAAGGAAAGTGTCAATATATTTTCCGTCTTTGAAAAAAAACATATGTCCACCACCTGACATTTCTTCAACTATTAACCTAATAGATTGCCCACATTTTGGGCACTTTCTTTCCCAAGGCATTTTTTTCATGATTCACCATCTTTCAGCGCCGTGTGGGCGCTGCAATATGTTAACCACGCGGTTGTATGAGGTGGACAGTGCGGCGATCCTCTATTGCTTGTAAGCACTTTCTTCTCACATGTTCCATATCCATTGTTGTGTTTGCACGTCTCACATGTTGGGTGCATTGACAGGATAGCGCTCTGTGCTTCCATCTCTAAAGCCATATTGTCTATTTTGAGGGATTCAATATCCTTTTCTTGTTCCATTATATCTCCGTTTCGTTCTCGCGGGTTATTTTGATTTTTTCGCTTTCGCTTCTGCCTTGTCTAACTCCCGTCACTCTGTTATAAGCAGAAAACCCTGAATAGTAGTAATGCTTGCTGATACAAACAGATTTAGCTTTGAAGATTGCGCCAAATTTTCATACACTGCGGCAGTAAAGAAAGGCTTAAAAATAAGATCCTCCCATATCCAAAGATGCGCGGCAATAAATAGCCATATAAGGCATATTAGAAAGGGTTTAAAATCATTCCATGTGTTTTTATTCATTTCTCTTCTCCATTCCACTTGTCGGGGGAACCAGTTTGTATTCCCCTGCTGTTGTCCTAAGCCTAACTACTGTGGTATTTGTTGGATTAGGTGGTTTTCCGAAGCTATCTAAAGCAAATTTCGTATTATTTTCCTTTGTTTTGTCTAGGGCTGTAGTCATTTTATTTTCCCTATTATTATTTGTTGGTAGTAGAAGTTAAGGTCTATGTTATCTTGTTCTGCTATGTCTAGGATAGCTGTAAGCATCAGGTCGTACATTTGTTCCATGTGTTTTTTATTGTTTATTATTATGTTGTCTTTGGCGATGATATCCACAGACATTTCTGCTGCTTTTTTTATAAGGGATAGAGCTTTATAGTTTACGTCTGGCAGGGCTGGGATTTCTCTAAATTCCAATCCGTGGTATTCTATTTCGTAGTAACCCATAAGGTCACATATATGGTGGTATGCTCTAGCTATGTGTTTTTGGTAATATCCTTGTGGGAAAATTTCGTCCAAGAAGTCTGTTGGTGGTAATTTAAGTACTATTCCACAACGTTTAGCTTTCATAGCGGCTATTACATCTGCAATGATCTTTGTTAGTTTATCTAATATGTCATTATTGGATATGTTAAATTTTACTTGTGTGCATTTAAATTGTAAAGCATCTGGTGAGTATAGGGGGCATTGGTAGCAGATACTTGATACTTTCCAGTCTCCCAATTTTTTAGAGAGTTCGTGAGATTCTTTAATGTGTTGATTTATTGTATCTATATCTATTATCATGGCGTATTTTCCTTTTTATTTGGTTTAAATAACTTTTAGGAGTTTAAGTTTACCTACTCTGATTTTTCCTTTTGTTCCAAGGACACTTTAAGTATTCGTGTAGTTTCATTTTAAATATTTCCTTTTCTTTGGGTCTTACCCCACCCCCGCTCTAATTACCTTTTACACTATTCTGATAAAAAATGCAATTAAAACTATTCTAAAAGCTAAAACTGCAACATCTTTAGCATCTGTTTTAATATTTCTTTGTCTTTAACCAAATCAAGAACCCAACCATTCTGCGTAACAGCAGCCAAACAGATTTCTGGAGTCTGTTCTTTTACATGCCTAAGAGCATAACCATTTTGTTTAACAGCAGCCAAACAAATCTCTGGTGTTTGTTTTTTCACATACTCAAGAGCATAACCATTTTGTTTAACAGCAGCCAAACAGATTTCTGTTGTTTGTTCTTTTACAAACTGTAGAGCCCCATCATCCTGTGCAACAGCAGCTATACAGATCTCTGGTGTTTGTTCTTGTACATATCCAAGAGCATAACCATTTTGTTTAACAGCAGCCAAACAGATTTCTGTTGTCTGTTCTTTCACACATTGAATAGCATAACCATTCTTAGTAACAGCAGCCAAACAAATCTCTGGTGTTTGTTCTTTCACATCTTGTAGAGCCTCATCATTCTGTCTAACAGCAGCCATACAGATCTCTGGTGTTTGTTTTTTTACATACTCAAGAGCAAGGCCCTCCTGTGTAACAGCAGCCATACAGATCTCTGGTGTTTGTTTTTCTACAAACC
>Ga0180007_10007818_pt1 | contig 9998 bp, 6 predicted proteins | sample MM_PC_MetaG_FD_121122 | JGI IMG/M metagenome (GOLD analysis project Ga0180007, IMG submission 121122) | Groundwater microbial communities from the Aspo Hard Rock Laboratory (HRL) deep subsurface site, Sweden - MM_PC_MetaG | ecosystem: Environmental > Aquatic > Deep subsurface > Groundwater... | reverse complement strand
TATTCCTTTGTAACGAATTCTTTTATATTTGCCGCAATAACATTCCCAGTCTTTTGATGGGCCAAAAATTCTCTCACAAAACAAACCATCTTTCTCTGGTCGCTGAGTCCGATAATTAATAGTCTCCGGTTTGGTAATCTCGCCGTGAGACCAATTATGGATCACCTCCGGTGAAGCTAATTTCAACCTAATAGCGTTAAAATCGATTATTTTTTCTTTATCATCAGCCATGGCTACTTATTTTATATCCTTCTTAGTCTCTTTTTTAAGTTTAGCCTCTTGGTCGGCAGCTTCCTTTTTAGCGGTTTTTTCTTCATCTTTTTCTGCCGCTTCTTTCTTGGTTGCTTCGGAATTTTCACTATCCACTATTTTTGCCTCTCCCTGTTCGTTAAGCAATTCAACGTCAAGGGCCAATCCTTTTAATTCCCTGACCAGGACATTAAATGATTCCGGGATATTTAATTTTCTAATTTTCTCCCCTTTAATAATCGCTTCGTAAGCCTTAGAACGGCCGACCACATCATCGGATTTTATGGTTAATATTTCCTGCAAGGTATTAGCCGCCCCATAAGCTTCCAGCGCCCAAACTTCCATTTCTCCGAACCGCTGGCCGCCAAATTGCGCTTTGCCCCCAAGGGGTTGCTGAGTAACCATTGAGTAAGGACCAATCGAACGTTGGTGAATTTTATCTTCTACTAAGTGATTTAATTTCAACATATAAATAACCCCGACCGTAACCGGCTGGTCAAAAGGCTGGCCGCTGCGTCCATCGTGGAGAGTAACTTTGCCATTTTCCGGTAAACCGGCTTTCTTTAACTCATCTTTAATAATTTCTTCATCTACTCCGTCCAGAACTGGACTGGCTACTTTATATCCAAGTTTCCTGGCAGCGATGCCTAAGTGGGTCTCTAAGATTTGGCCCAGGTTCATCCGTGAAGCAACTCCCAGGGGATTTAAGATAATATCAACTGGAGTGCCATCAGCTAAATACGGCATATCTTCTTCTGGAATTATTCGGGAAATTACACCTTTGTTACCGTGCCGTCCGGCCATCTTATCACCAACTTGGATTTTTCTCAGCTGGGCGATACTAACCTGAATTGTTTTACTGACTCCGGAGGGCAATTTATCTCCGTTCTCTCGAGAGAAGCTTTTTATATCGACTACTTTGCCATGTTCACCATGTTCTAAATAGAGAGAACTATCTTTAACGTCTTTGGCTTTTTCTCCAAAGATAGCCCTTAACAGCTTTTCTTCAGCTGACAATTCGGTTTCTCCTTTGGGAGTAATCTTTCCTACTAATATATCGCCGGATGACACTTGGGCGCCAATTCGGATAACGCCTTCTTCGTCCAGGTCTTTTAATTTTTCTTCGGAGACATTGGGGATATCTCTGGTAATAACTTCTGGGCCTAATTTAGTATCACGAACATCGACTGTATAATCTTCTATATGAATAGAGGTGTAGCGATCTCTTTTCACTAATTTTTCTGAAAGCAAAATGGCATCTTCAAAATTTCCGCCCTCCCAGGGCATAAAGGCTACTAAAATATTTTGGCCCAGGGCTAATTCTCCATTGTCAGTAGCCGATCCATCAGCCAACACATCGCCTTTTTCCACTTTCTGGTGAATATCGATTACCGGTTTTTGGTTCATGCAGGTGGAGGCGTTAGAGCGGACGAAATTGCCTAAAGGATATTTGGCAACGTTGCCGTCGGACTCCAGAACAGAAATATGAGTAGCGTCACACTCGACCACTTTTCCGGCTTTTTGGGCTAGAATAACATGGCCCGAATCGCAGGCGGCCCGCCTTTCCACGCCAGTACCGACAACCGGTGAATCCGGACGAATCAGCGGGACAGCTTGCCGTTGCATATTGGTGCCCATCAGGGCCCGGACTGCGTCATCATGCTCTAAAAAGGGAATTATCGAAGTGGAGACTGAGACAATTTGAGAAGGAGATACATCCATATAGTCAACTTTTTCTACCTGTTCAATGGTTGGATCCCCCATTTTTCGTACTTCCGCTTTATCCTCCAGAAAATAACCGTTATCATCGATTTCGGTAGTAGCAGCCGTGGTAATGGATTTTTCTCCGTCAGAGGCATCCAGAAACACAATTTCTTTAGTAACTCTGGGTTTAACGGGAATGGAAGTAATATTTTTGTGGCTAGCTAGTTTTTTGGCTAAGTCTTTGGTAATCCTCTCGCCAGCTGGAGCAATGATATTATTACTTTCCGGATCGATGATATCTTCCCGCAATATTTCGTCTTCGGTTTCTTTGGGATTATTCTGCGGATCATGAACCACTTTTATCATTGGAGTTTCGATAAAGCCAAATTCATTAACCCGGGCGTAGGAAGCAAGATGGCCAACCAATCCAATATTAGGGCCTTCTGGAGTAGCAATGGGACAGATCCGGCCGTAGTGAGTACGATGAACATCGCGGACATCAAAACCGGCTCGTTCCCTGGATAAACCTCCCGGACCCATGGCCGACAACCTTCTCTTGTGTTCCAGTTCGGCTAAAGGATTGGTCTGATCCATAAATTGAGAAAGCTGGGAGGACATAAAAAATTCTTTAACCGATCCAATTACCGGCCGAGCATTCACCAATTGATTGGGAGTCAGAGTATCTACATCTTTTGTGCTCATCCGGTCTCTGACTATTCTCTCCATTCTGGCTAGGCCAACTCTGAATTTATTTTGGATCAATTCCCCAATAGCTCTAACCCGGCGATTACCCAGATGATCAATGTCGTCCGGTTCTTCCTGGGAATTATTTAAGCGGATTATTTCTTTAATTATGGCAACCAGATCTTCTTTTTGTAATACTCTGGTTTCTTTGTTAATATCCATTTTTAAGCCGAATCGTTGGTTTAGTTTGTAACGACCGACTCGGCCAAAATCATAACGTTCAAAATTGAAAAACATAGAATAGATCAGAGAGCGGGCATTGTCTACGGTAGCCAGATCACCGGGTCGAATTCTTTTGTAAACTTCCTTTAACCCTTCTGCCTCTGACTTGGCTACGTCTTTGGCAATTGTATTTTGGATGTATTTAATGTCGGGGTCGGTATCAACCTCTTTAAATAAATCAATAATATCTTCATCAGAAGAATAGCCAAAAGCCCTAAGCAAACTAGTAATGGCTACTTTTCTTTTGCGATCAATTTTTACAAAGATTACTCCGGTACCGTCCGTCTCCATTTCTAACCAAGCTCCCCGGTTGGGAATAATTTTAGCTCCGTAAAAACGCCGGCCTCGGAAAAGTTCAGATGTAAAAAAAACACCAGCTGATCTAATCAACTAGCTAACTACGACTCTTTCAATTCCGTTAATAATAAAAGTCCCTCTTTTTGTCATCAAGGGAAAATCACCAAGATATATTTCTTGTTCCTTGGCTTCGTTGGTTTTTTTGTTAACAAGCTTGCTCCTTACCCGGATAGCTGCTTCGTAGGTTAGGTTTTTTTTCTTGGAGGTAGTTTCATCAAAACGAGGATCATCGAAGTAGTGTTTGGTGAAATATAATCCCAACTGTCTACCGTAATCCTCAATTGGCGAAATTTCTTCCAATAGTTCCTTAAGCCCATCTCTCAGGAACCAATCATAAGAGGTCCTCTGAATTTCGATCAAATTGGGCAAAGGAATCGCCTCGTGCAGCTTGGTAAAGAACCGGCGGCCATAGCGTTCAGTCTGAAAAGACATAAAAATTGTTGCTCCTTCTTATTTTATCTGAAGAAAGGAGAATGAGGCTTAATTTAGCCTGTTATTATCGATAAAAGTAATATTGATGATAACGGATATTTTCTGGTCTGTCAAGTTTTTTCTGCTAAATAGGGGTCTAGCTAGAAATAATGGCTTAGTTCAGCCTTTATTTTGAACTATGCTTATTTATTTTTGCCTTATTTTAGCCAAATTACTAACAGGTTATCCACAAAGATGAAAAGGGGTTATTCTAGGTTGTTAAGCTCTTCCCTGACTACCTGGCGGTCATCCCAGGGAATTCTGGTTCCCCCCTTTTCCATAATACACTGCTCCGCCCCTTTACCGGTTATTATCACTAAATCATGAGGATCGGCTAAAGATAGAGCTTTTTTGATCGCCTGGCGCCGGTCTAAAAGGGAAAAAAGATTTTCATCCAGCTGCTTGCCGGACTCGACCGCCCCTTTGATCACCTGATCAATAATAATTTGCGGGTCTTCGTCGTAAGGATCCTCATTAGTTACAATTACCTGATCGGCAAATTGGGCAGCCAATCTTCCCAAAATCGGGCGGCGGGCTTTATCTCGCCCTCCCCCACAAGAACCCAAGACAGCGATAATCTTACCGGTAGTAGTTGGCCTGAGGGCCTGATATAGATTTTCCAGTGATTTTGGTTCATGGGCATAATCAACTATTACCTTAAACTGTTGACCTTGATCGACTTCTTCTACTCGCCCTTCTATTTTTTTTATTTTATCCAGTCCCTGTTCTATCACCTTTAAGTCGATGCCCAAACTTAGACCGACACAAACGGCGGCCAGGGCGTTATAAATATTAAACTGGCCGACTAAATCAAAATTAAATCTTTGTCCTCTAACTAAAAAACGGGAGCCCCAGGATTTTAAATTTACATCCTCCGCAAAAACTACATTATTATTGTCCTGGCTTTCTTTACCCTCTTGTTTAATGGCGTATCCCCATTTTTGATCAGCGAAGAATTGAAGAAAATAATCAGCTTGATCGCTATCCAAATTTACTACGCTGATTTTTCTGCCTTTACTTTTACTTTTGCCTAAGAGGGCAAATAATTTTCCCTTAGCCTTTCGGTAATTTTTAAAACTACCGTGGGACTCGATATGTTCCGGAGACAGATTGGTCAGTACGGCCATATTGTAATCAATGCCCAAGTGGCGATACTGGGCAATCCCTTCCGAAGAAGTTTCAATCACCAAATGGCTGCAACCGGCCTTAACCATTTTTCTTAACATCTTCTGCAACTGAAAACGACCGGGCATGGTCATTTTGGTATCGTTGATCCACTCCTTATCACCAATCTTATAATTATAAGTTGAGGTCAGGCCGACCTTAAGCCCGGCCTCCTGTAAAACTTTGGCGATCAAATTTACGGTAGTAGATTTACCGGTTGTGCCGGTCACTCCGATTACCGTTAATTGCCGAGAGGGAAACCCATAAATAATATTAGCCAGGATCGCCAACAGGAAGTGATAAAGGCTAATTAGTGATTTGGGAATAATTCTCTTTAGCAAGTTTTTCATCAGATAAAGTTAAATAATTTACCTAAAAATAATATATAAATTAACACCATCAGAATCCCCTCTGTTCGTGTTATTTTTTTATCAGAAGTAATCACCCAATAAAGAACACTGACAGCAATTATGGCAGGAATTACTAAGCCGGTAATGGTTTGGGGGATATTAAGCGGACTAACCAAGCCGGCTATGCCAAAAATTACAAAGATATCAAATATATTTGAGCCAATAATATTACCGACTAATAAGTCATAGTTGCCTCGCCTGGCAGCAGCCAAAGCAACAGAGATTTCTGGCAAGGAAGTACCGACGGCAATAAGGCTGGTGGCCAACACCGAAGTGCCAAAACCCAGGATAGTAGCCATTTCAATAGTTGATTTAACCAGCCAGTTAGATGCAAAAATCACTACCACCAGGCTAATACCCATAAAGACCAAGATTGGCCAGTGGAATTTTTCTCTTGAGCTTTTTTTGTTTTGCCGGTGGGTTTCCAGAGAATAAAAAAAATATATTAGGTAACCAAACAGAAAAAGAAGGGCTTCTTTCCAGGTTAAGACTCCATCTAACATTGTAAAAATAACCAAGATAATTGCTCCGACATACAGGGGCAGGTCGCCGAAGGAAATATCCCACTTCATTTTGATTAACCGTTTAGAAAAAATTGCAGCTAAGCCTAAGCCTAACAAGATGTTGGCAATAACCGTACCCAGGACATTACCGGCCACCATACCGGTTTCCTGATGCCAGACCGAAGATAAAGAAGTGGCCAATTCCGGCAAGGAGGTGCCAATTGCCACAATCAAAACTCCCACTATAAATTGAGGCATTCCCAAAACATGGCCTAATTTTTCTGAGTATTTAGTAAAAATATTGGCTGATTTAACCAGGGCAATTAAAGAAATTGCGAAAACTATCAGCCAGAGAATTAGATTCATCTTTAAAATAGATTAAACATTTTAGCTATGAATAAGCCATAAATAAGAAGATACATAGCTCCTTCATAATTAAATATTTTTCCGGAAATACCGGAAAAGGCATAGAGCAAGGTAGCTACGATTAAAAAAGGAATTCCAATCACTATCATGCTTTGGGGGACCACTAAGGTTTTGATTAGGGCGGAACCACCGACGGCCAGCAGGATGTTAAAAATATTGGAACCAAAAACATTGCCGATAGCAATTTCAAATTTTCCTTTGCGGGCTGACTGAATGGAGACGACCAGTTCCGGCAAAGAAGTGCCGATGGCTACGGCAGTTGCTCCGAGCAGGGCTGAACTAATTTTAAATATGGTACCCAGCTCTAAAACCGATTCAACAGTGTAGCGAGCGCCAAAATACATTAGAATGCCAAAGATCATCAGGCCAAAAACTTGTTTAGCGTGGAAATCAAATTGTTTTCTTCCTAGTAGCCTGAAAAAATGGGGCTTACTTCTAACATCTTCCGGGGTTTCTATTTTTTCCCGGTCATGTTCCGACAAGCTGTACTTAAGATAAACGGCATAGCCAACCACCAAAATCAAACCCTCAATCCAAGTAATTTGGCCGTCCAACATTACTAAAATCAATAGGCCGGTAGACAATAGCAGTAAGGGGATGTCCAGTTCGATTAAACTCCTTTTTACCTCCAGTTTTTTAGCCACAATGGCAGCCAAACCGACTATTAGCAGAATATTTACAATGTTAGAGCCCAAGTTATTGCTTACCACTAAAGCGGTGGTATCAACGGCTGCCGTACTCTTAAACACCGCTATCAAACTGGTAAGCAATTCCGGTAAAGAAGTGCCGATACTGACAATGGTTACCCCGATCAAAAAAGAAGGGATGCCCAGGGCAAATCCCAGCCTTTCCGCTGATTCAGTAAATCTATCAGCCGCCAATACTAAAACAACTACGCTTGCTAAAAAAACTAATATCCAGACTAAAGTCATGGCAATTACTTTGCTTTGATTAAATTGCAGTCAGTATCGAGCTCTACGTAATGATTAGCAGTACGGTCGCTATAAGCCGAGCACTGATTTGCCGGATCATCATCAACCGCCTCCCTGGGACTGTGGACAATGTCGCAAACCCAATCCGGCTGGATAGAATTAGACAAACAAGGTCCGTTGGAAAAATCTTCAAAAATCTTACTGGAATCGCATTGGTTTTTACAAGAAATTATAGCCCGATCCTGCCTGGTCTGGTCAATTACACTGTCATTGGTATTTTGACCAAAGCAACCGGTAAGGAGGAAACTGCTGATCATTAAGATTGCTCCGACAATTATTTTATTTTTTATCATATTGATCCACCGGATAAATTAACTCCCCCGGTATAGCTATCTGGGTAACTGATAAATTCATTGAGCAACATTTTTCCCTGCCAATCATAGACTCTGACCGTAGCTACATCTTGGCTATTTATCCCAGCCACAATTTCCGCCCGGCCGTCAGCGTCCAAATCAGTACTGGCAACGGATATTCCGCCACTGAAGCTTTGGTTATAAGCCATAAACCCAGGATTTAGCAAACTAATGGTTCTTTGCCGATTGCGGCCAAACACTCGGACATGGGGTCCTCCTTGGGAAATTACTCCGGTGATGATTTCATCAGATCCATCTCCGTTCAAATCACCGGTAGCTAAATTTATTCCTCCCCGAAAACTTTCTGAATAGGCCATCAAGCCTAAAATGACCGGTTGGTAAACTCCGTCACGATAGCCAAAAATTCGTAAGTGCGGCCCCCCCTGGGAAATGGGAGCTGTTATTATTTCTGCCAGGCCGTCTCCTTCTAAATCACCAACCGCCACTGATATGCCCCCCCGGAAATTAGCTTCATAGGCCAGAAAATTTTCGGTGGTTGGTAAATACTGACCATCACGATAGCCGAAAATACGCACATTAGGCCCGCCTTCGGACATGGGGGCAACCACTATCTCAGATGCAGTTCCTCCGTCCAGATTTCCGGAAGCTATAGAAACTCCTCCGCTAAATCCCAGATCAAAAGCGGTAAAGCTGTTTTGGTAGATACCTTGGCTAGAAAAAACCCTAACTTGCCCACTGCGACCGGGCCCGGAACTTACTATTATTTCATTTTGGCCGTCCCCATCTACATCAGCCTGGGCAACATTGATTCCACCTCTAAAATCATCCTCAAAGGCCATAAACTGTCTGACCAAATTGCCGTATTGGTTAAACACCCTAACTTGCGGTCCACCCCCGGCTTTGGTGCCGGAGACTAAAAAATTATCTACGGTGAAGGGGGGGAAGTTAGTGTCTAAAGAGTAAACAGCCTGATCGTAATCGCCCTGCCAGAAAGCTAGATTAAAGGCAGTAATATCCAAAAAATGATATTCGTATTGACCCTGAGAGGCCAGGCGAATAATCAGACCGGCGTCATACATAGAAACCCCCGGATAAGGAGCCGTTAGATAACCGGCGCTAATACCAGCGGTTTTGTCAGTTAATTTGGCGGAGGAAAAGGGATTTCGAGTAGACATCCGTAATCCCCAATAAGTTGAGGTGGTTTGCCCAGGAAAAGTCCAATAACCAGAACCGTCCGTCCCTCCTGAATACTTTATCTGATCAGCAAAGCCATAGGCGGATTCTTGGTAAACAGCAATCCCCACCCCGGGAAGTGGATTACCATATTTGTCTAAAACCTTAATCTTGTTGATAGCCGGAATATCTTTCAGAAAATCTCCGGTATAACCCCGGCGTTTAGGCAACCCTCTTTTGTCACCATCTCCATTTAAGTGAAAATCACTAAATCTATTTAAGGCTAAAACGCTGTATTCAGAAAAATAATGCTGGCTAAGGCTGTTAAGTAAACCCCGGTGCCTGTTCTGATAAACATATCCTTCAGCTACTTCGGGCAGGTCGGCTGAGTCGGTCACTAATCCCTCGCTATCGGTTAGATGAACATCGCTAGTATAAACAGACAGTAAAGAAAGATCGGCTAGCCCCAACATGTTTTGGGCCAGGTTATTAAGCAAGTTCCAATCGACAGCTTTTTTGTAGGTATTAACATAATCTTGATCAGCGCACCAAATTCCCCGATCCAAACAGGAGCCATCACCGCTGTCCCAAGCAATATTCCAAGAACCATCATAGCCCCAGTCTTGGGTCCCGGTTAAATTATCTATTTCCCCGTCTTGATGAATATAGATGTTATCAATTCGCACTCTAACATTAGCTCCGGTTGGTGCTGTATCATAAACCGAGTCTTCCAATTTCTGGTTAAGTATTGAGATTTGGTATTGTAACCAGTCTTCACAGGAATAAGAACCGGATTTATTTTCAACCTGATCAAAAGCCAGGCAGAAACTTTCTTCCAGATGAAAAATTAAAGCCAGAGAATTGGTTCTTTCTTCCAATAAGTTATTTGTTTCTGAAACTTCATTGATGTCTTGATCGGGATCAACTTTAAATTTAATCTGGTGGACTCCATCCTGCCAGCGCCAATGATAATCCTGGTAAGTATAAGAACCGGGATTTAGATTGGAGCTAGTTCCGCTGGCCACCTCTACCCCATCAACCTGCCAGGTGAAATCGAAATCACCGGACATGGCCTCGCCCTGGTTAGTTATCTGGGCAGTGAAAGTAACCAGCTCATTGGCCTCCGGCCATCTTTGCCAAAGTTCAGTACCAGGTTTCAATAAATACTGGTTATCCGCCTGCTTCTCCATATGGTATTTTTCGTAACGGGGGGTTCTTCCAATAAAGGTAACATCCAGGTCAGGAACTTCTTCCAGGCTCCTGGTTGCT
>Ga0180007_10007815_pt1 | contig 10001 bp, 10 predicted proteins | sample MM_PC_MetaG_FD_121122 | JGI IMG/M metagenome (GOLD analysis project Ga0180007, IMG submission 121122) | Groundwater microbial communities from the Aspo Hard Rock Laboratory (HRL) deep subsurface site, Sweden - MM_PC_MetaG | ecosystem: Environmental > Aquatic > Deep subsurface > Groundwater... | reverse complement strand
ATATTTATATAATAGCAAAAAATATCACCTACCGTCAAAATCAAATGATTTGAAATATTGCCTGTTTTGGCCTGTAGGGAAGTTAGGATTGATATAGTCGCACAATGTATCTTGTGCGACATAGCATTAAGATAACTTCTAGTACATCAAATCGGCCATTTAAGCGACTAATATATGTTATTGTTACCTATTTTACTAATACGATCTACTTATTGGGATCAATCACAGCGCTCTCTATGGCCGCCCATTCGGTATCCTCGGCTTCGGGGATAAGAATGGTCACTTCGTCCCCGTTATTAAGCTTAAAGTAGGTTACAGAGGCTAACAGTACCTTGTAGGTTTTTCCGCCTGCCACTACTTTATAATTTTCCTCATCTTTGACTAAGGTGCCGATAACTTTTTTCCTAGCTACTGGGCCGATTTGCTTATACACAAATGACCCATCATCTAGAATAGTTAACTTAAGTACATCCCCGGCCACTAATTTTGATTTGCTAGCATAGTTGGCTGGTACAGGATATTTTTTGCCTTCTTGGTCAATCATATACTGACCATCGAATACCCCTTCGATAATTTTACCATCACCAACTGTAAGACCACTGGCTTTATTGCGATAATCTAACTCTGGACTAGCAGTACCAGTCAGATCAGTTAATAACTCTTTAGCCGAGGCTAAGTTAGACGCGGCCATTTCGAGCATAGCTCTTAATTTTTCTAATTGTTTGTTTGTGGTCATATGGTTTGTATTATGTTTATTTTTAGTTATTCATTATTTTAATTGTTTTTGTGTCTAGTGTCCAGTCCCCTCTCCCCTATTGACTTATCGCATATTTTCTGGTCTGGGACTACTTAAATTATCGTCGCCATTTTGGCGGAGAAGCTGACTGCGATAAGAAATTTCCGTTTCTACGATACGCTTATCCCGGCCAAACTTGAGCCGAGAAAGCTTGCGCAAAGCCTCGGCAACTTTAGGACGAGGCTCACCCATTGGCGGTAAGGCTATTAGATTAAATGGTTTGCTCACTGCACCATCAATCAACAATTTAATATAAGCATTCCTATTTTCAATATTAATTAGATCATTCTCACTAACTTCGGGTTCGAACTGTTTGCCAATTATTTCCGTATCGCTTGGCCCAATCGTAAAACTAACCATAGTCCCCGCATTACCCAAAACCGCTTCTCTAATCTTTTCATCCAGTTGCGTCACAAATTGATGCGCCATCGTTAAGTTAAGTTTATATTTGCGGGCTTCCGACAAAATAGTGGCGATTGAATCGGTAGTCACATTCTGAAACTCATCAATATATAAATAAAAGTCCTTCCGCTCGCTCTCTGGCATATCCGCTCGCGACAACGCTGCCATTTGAATCTTTGACACCAAAATAAAACCTAATAAATTGCTATTTAAATCCCCTGTTAAGCCCTTAGCTAAATTAATCAACAAAATCTTGCCCTCATCCATAATTGTTCTGATATCAAAAGATGATTTAGTTTGCCCCACAATGTTTCGCATCATATCATTACTGATAAACCGACCAATTTTACTAATTACATAGCTCAACATATCAGCCGATTGCTGACCGCGTTGGGATTGGGCATATTCTTGCAACCAGAATTGTTTAATTACCGGATCAGTTACTTTAGCTAATTTTTGTTTACGAAATTCTGCATCCGTAAACATCCGCGGGATTTCCACTAAAGTTGCGCCGGCCTCATCGTCTGCCATTAATGCCAACATTGCATTCCGCATATAATGCTCGAACATTGGCCCAATCATTTGACTGGTACCAGTAGGATCAAATAATTTATAAAAGATTGAAATCAGTTGTGATACGGCTTCTTGTTTTTGATTAGGAGTTTTAGCTTCTAACATATTCAGCCCCATTGGTCGATCTAGATCGGGAGGATAGAAATAGATCACATCGTCAATTCTATCCTTGGGGATACGTTGCAATAGCCAGTCTGTCATATCCCCATGCGGGTCAACCACACACACACCCCGGCCGGCGATAATATCTTGATAGGCCAAATTTTGCATCCAAGTAGTTTTACCAGTACCAGTCTTACCAATACAATAAATATGCCGACGCCGATCGTCTTCTTGAATTTTAACTATGTTTTCCACACCACGATAAATGTTTTTCCCAAGCACCATCCCCTCTTTGGGTAAATTATTCGGCGCTGGCAAGCGTTTAGCGCGTAGCCACATAATATTGGGAGTTTCCAGTCTGGGAGTAGGTAAATGCCATAGGGTCGTCACCTCCTCTGTGCTAAAAATATCGGGTTTACCCAAACTAAACAACCGAAAAATAAACTGCTTCAACACCTCCGCTTCGGGCAGTTTTTCAATAGTAAAACGGTTAGTATCGGAAGTATATTGATTAAAACTGCTTAATATATTATTCAGGTTTATCTTGGCTTCTTCTATTGTCGGGCCCGCTGTTACTACTCGTGTAACCATTTCAAATCCCGGCTTACTAGCTTTTTCAGCAATCAATTGCAAAATCTTTTCTTGAGACGGGGTTAGCTGTTTGATTTCCGTTTTTGCCTTATCTTCAGCCTTACCCTCGACTAACGATGGGATCAATAACCCACCCAGCCCTTTCATCACGCCTTGAGCTAACGAATCATCAGAAAACTTGCCAGATTTCATTGCACTAGCAATTGTCTGCCCCCGTTTCTGCCATCGATCATTGGCTGGCCGCAAGACAAATTGAATGCCCCCGCCTTCGGTATCACTATTTAATTTGCTCAACGCATTAGTCAAAGCATTCAGCGTGTCAGTTTCAAACTCTTTGTAAGTTAGAATAGGATAAGCCTGTTCTTTTTTGAGGGTTAGTTGGATGGCGGCAGTAGCGCATTTCTCCGGAAAAATATTTGGGTCATCGACTTCTTCTACTAAAGCATCCGAATATTGGGCGGTAATTTGTTTTTCTAATAAGCTGGCGATTTTAGCTGGTACACTAGCATAAAAACCGATCAATCCCTTGCTCGCTAAAATCTCCAAGGTAATGTGATCATTGCCAATAGTATCTTTGATTGAATTAAGATTGCGGAGTAGTACTTCGGCTGGTGCTACCAGCTCTTTGAAACTTTTTGATTTGCTTTCTTCAGAAAGATGTTTGGGCAAAGTTATCAAAAATAGTTTCCGTCCGATAGCTGACTTGGCCCGATTAGTTATCTTAGTTTTGTGGCCAGCAGAAGACACCACCAACAGCACTACGCCAATAGCTCCGATTACTACTAAAAATATGACCACCTCCCACAACATGATTTTATTTTTATTTACTACTTCTAATTATAAACCAGTCAGCAATTTCTCAAAACTGCTTTAAGCACTTTTTCTAATGTGGTTGAGTACATCCACCGAATTATGTGGCGACTGACCACCTTGTATTAAATCAAAATAAGCTGACATGGGGTCAGTCGGGATAGTGGGATAAATAATTGTTTGGGATGGTTCAACCTGCTGGACCTGGTCATTTTCAGTAAAGATGACTGGATCAATTGCTGGTTTTTCTGGTTCGGTAAAATTTGGAACTTCTTCTTGAGAAATTGCTTCTGGCAGACCCTCAACTGGTTGCAAAAATTCTCCGCTTGGAGTAATGTTTTCAGCAGAATTTAGGTCACCTATTAAATCTGGTCTGAAGGAATTATCCTTATCTGGAGCCATTTATTTTAATTAAGTTGGTATAATCCCCTCCTTTAGTTTTAATCTTATTATATCACAAATAAATTACTCTGTCAATCGTTTTTCCAAAATAGTTTTGACGATAGTTGGATCCCCTCTACCCGATAATTTTGCCATAACTTGACCAATTAAAAACCCGATTACCTTCTTCTCTCCCACTTTGTATTGCGCTACTGTGTCAGTATGTTCTTGGATGACCGCTTGAACCGCTTCATCGACAGCCCCTTCATCAATCCTCTCTATTTTACCCACTAATGCACTGGCAGGAGATTTGTGTTGTTGCACCAATTGATATAGTTGCCCCGCATCAGTATTAGACAATTTTTCTTGTTGGACAGTTTGGACAAACCCAATTAATTGATCCAAATCAGCCCACGATTTATTTAGCCAATTAGCTAACAGCACCGGATCTAATGCCGGATGCTTTTGCATTAATTGCACAAAATCCACTAGTTGATCGGCTTCTTGCAATTCAATAATCCGACCATAAGGCAAATTAAAACTAAGTGCATCTTTACGCCAAGTGGCAGGGAGTTTGGGTAATTCTGTTTTCCATTGAGAAACTTCATCATCAGTTAAAACAATTGGCGGTAGGTCTGGTTCAGGGAAATAACGATAATCTGTTGATTCTTCTTTGGTGCGTTGGGATAAAGTAGTATTATTTTTTTCATCCCAGCCCCGAGTTTCTTTGATAATTCTATTTCCAGACTCTAAAACTTCGGTTTGGCGCTTCACTTCATATTCCAAAGCTTTATCCACAAACTTAAACGAATTCATATTTTTTAATTCCACCAATGTGCCTAATTCTTGATTTCCTTCCGGCGCTAACGAAATATTAGCATCAACTCGCAAATGTCCTTTCTCCATATCGGCCATAGACACACCCAATATTCGAACCATGCGTTGTAATTCTTGAATAAAAGCCCGTGCATCTTTAGGACTATGCATATCCGGCTCAGTCACAATTTCCATCAACGGAGTACCGCAACGATTAAAATCTACTAGGGTGCCCTCTTTAACATGCATCAACTTACCAGCATCTTCTTCTAAATGCAGGCGTTTAATGCGCACACTGAATTCTTTACGATCTGCCCCAGTATCAGGTTGATAATCGATGGTGATATTTCCATTTTCACCCACTGGGTAAAAGAATTGAGAAATCTGATACCCCTTAGGCAGATCTGGATAAAAATAATTTTTACGATCAAAGCGTTGGAAATTGTTAATCTTGCACCCTAAAGCCACAGCAGTTTTTGCCCCCCAAACCATGGCTTGTTTATTCCCGACAGGTAGAGTTCCAGGAAAACCCATGCAGACTGGACAAGTTACCGTATTAGGTTCTTTATCTTCGGCGTTATTATCGCATCGGCAAAACATTTTGGATTGGGTCGCCAATTGCACATGGATTTCTAAACCAATCGTGGGGAAATATTTCATTTATAGCGCTTTAAGATATTTAAGAGTCTGTTTAAAAGTTTGTAGAGCCGATTCGGCGGTTCTAGGATTAACTTCGGCATGAATTTCATGAGCTAATTGGTTGCGTAATTTATGGGCTGACCAAATATCTTGATAATTTGGTAACATCTTCTGGGCTGATCGCAATCTGTCGGCAAAAGTCTCACCCCGAAGCCCCATCTCCCGAAAAGCAAAATCAACTAACTTGTCTGCTTCCATCACCGCTTCTTTGTGGCGATCTTTGATTAACAAACCTTCGATGTATGTCCACCGATCATAAATAACTGCTCGTTCTTTTTCACTAAAACGCTGGCGTCTGGGAGCCATGCGACCAATCCACCACAATAGAGCTAAAGCTACAACTAAAATACCTAAAATTGCCCAGATCATTGCCAACTCCTTTGTTTAGTAGCTAATTCTTGACGCCAAGATTCATTTTGGGTGGCTTGCTCAAAAGCATAGGCTACCTTTAATACATCTACTTCGCCTAATTGCCTGCCAATAATTTGCAGACCAACTGGCAGACCATCTACCATCCCGCAAGGAATCGAAATCGCCGGCAACCCTGCAATATTAGCCGCTACAGTTAATAAATCATTCATATACATCGCCAGCGGGTCATTAATTTTTTCACCTAATTTAAAGGCCAGAGTAGGAGTAGTGGGAGTAATAATTACATCGACCTCTGCAAAAGCTTGATCAAAATCCTGTTTAATTAAAGTGGCCACTTTCCGCGCCTTGTCATAGTAAGCATCACGGAACCCTGCAGATAATACATGAGTACCCAATAGAATTCTCCGCTTTACTTCTGTACCAAAGCCAGCTTCGCGCGTAGTCCTATACATTTGATCAATCGATTCTATTTTGTCATCTGCACCAGTCGAAAAACCATATTTGACTCCATCATACCTAGAAAGATTAGCCGAAACTTCGGCCGGCTGAATAATATAGTAAGTCGGCAAAGCATATTCCCAATGAGATAATTTAATATTTGTCTGTTCGCTTAAGCCAATGTTTTTAATCTTGCTAATGCTATCATCAACTATTTGAACAATCTTAGCATCTATTTTTTGATTAAATAAGTCTCTGGGATAAGTAAATTTTAATCCTTTGGCGCTTTGCTTTATCTCTGCCACATAATCTGGAACTGGATCTGGCAGAGAAGTAGCGTCCTTGGGATCAAACCCTGCAATAATACCTAAGACATGGGCACAATCTTCCACAGTATTAGTTAGGGGGCCAATCTGGTCCAAAGAACTCGCCATTGCCACCAGTCCATAACGACTAACTCTACCGTAAGTAGGTTTTAGACCGACTACTCCACAAAACGAAGCTGGTTGCCTGATTGATCCGCCCGTGTCGCTACCAAGAGCAAATGGCACCACACCACAAGCTACTGCGGCCGCAGGACCGCCCGAACTTCCGCCAGGCACTCTAGTTACATCTACTGGATTTTTGACTGACCCAAATGCCGAAGTTTCGTTAGATGAACCCATAGCAAACTCGTCTAGATTAGTTTTGCCTGCTACCCAAAATCCTGCTTCCTGTAATTTTGTCACTACTGTCGCCTCATAGGGAGACTTAAAACCTTTCAAAATGTTGGAAGCACAGGTCGTGGGTAAATCAGTTGTGACTAAATTATCTTTAATTAGACATGGAGTTTTATCCGATGGCAAATCGTCAGAAGATTGGCTAATCAAAATATTTAGCTTATTTTGAGCTTGATTTAATTTCTCCTTAAAATCATTTGGAGCAAGATTTTTCGCTTCCGCAATATTCATAAAGAATCTCTTTTACTATCATCTTGAACCTCCACCATCGTCATCCTGAACTGACAAAGTTTTCCCTGCTTTGTCATCCTGACCCCATTCGGCTTTGCTCAGGGTAAACTCCGTGGAAGGATCTTATATCATTTATCATTCAGATCTTGGGGCCCAGATTCCGGATCCCATCCGTCGCTCTGTGAGCTATGGAGGACTACGCAACTATCAATATATTCTTGGTTAGTCCGGAATGACGGAATAAAAGTAAGTCTGGAATGACAAATAGACATATCAAGTTTCGCGTCCCAATACGCTTTTAACTTTGATAAATCCTTTGTCTTGGCGATTCGGAGGTAAGTTTTTTAATAATTCTTCTCTCGAATATTCTTCTATAATTTCATCCGCCGCTAATTGATTGGTTAACCCCGTGATCTGTCCGGTATCGGGCATGTTATCGACTTTAAGCTTTTGCAAAGACTCAACATAAGCCAAAATATCCGCCAAATCTTTTAGCAAACGACTAGCTTCATCAGAAGACAGCTCTAGTTTGGCTAGATCAGCAATATGTTCTATATTATCTTTCTCAAAACCCATAGACTTATTATACTTTAACCCCGATTTTAACCAAAAACTCGGGAATTATCCCGAGTTTTTTATATTCACTAATTTTTTATTTGATTTCATACCTCAGGGTAACGTTGACTACAATATCTTGCGATCCTGGCTGAATATCTACAGCTGGGGCGATTTCCTTAGGCATTGTGGAATCAATAGCTCCTCCGCCCATACCACCATAACCATACATCGGTATCGGCATTCCCGGAGAATATTCATCAATCGATAGCAATCTACCCAATCTAAACCCGCCAGCCTTTGCCATAGTTTTGGCTTTTTGGGTGGCACTTTGCATTGCTTCCGCCCGAGCTTGATTTTCTAATATAGTTCTATCATCGACAGTTAACTCGACTCCCGAAACTTCATTAGCACCCAATTCTGTAACCCCAGAAATTAATTCACCTGCTTTGGTAAAATCTTTGGTTTTAACCGATAAAGTATTTCTAACATCGTATCCACTAATTTTAGGTGGTGGGCATGTACCCGTTCGACAAACGCTATATGTATATTGGGGGTTCAAATAATAGCCTTCTGTCTTGATATCTTTTTTATCAACACCTTGATCTTGCAAGTACTTAATTATTGCATTCGATGTCTTTGTATTTTCCGCCTGCAATTTAACGGGATCATTATCTCCTTGAGTTAAAACAGTAAATGTAAATTTAGCCGTGTCTGGAACCATTACCACTTTGCCTTCGCCACTAACAGTAAAAGCCGACGCAGGTTGCATTGTTTGAGTATAAGAATACACATATGCGGCCACACTAATAGCGACCACTACAATTGCACCAAGACCGACAAGTTTTAAATAATCTTTTTTCCAATCCATATTACCCTCTCGTCTTTAGACGATCCCGCTGTCGCGTTAGTGACTATCGGGACATCATATTAAATATTATTTAATAAACCATTCAACATATCCATTCTATCAGATTGCTATGCGATAAAATCCACAATGGCAGGCCTGTCCCAGTCGAACGGGGTAAACGCGGAAGAAGTTCGAACCCCAATGCCTAATAAACGGCTCAACGGGAGCGCCGTTGAGCCGTTTAGTTTTGAGACTGTTTTTGCCTCTACGGTTTATTATACTTGGGCAATATAATTTAATTATTACTAATCAAAGCAAATTGGAGAAAGTAGCGATTTAGAGATTCCCATGCCGGATTATCTGTGGCAACTTGGCTCTGCCATGTTTGAACTAAAACTTCCCTGGCTCTAGCGATTTCCCGCAAACGAGAACCACCGACTTGACTTTGCAGAGTAAGATCAATCAGTTCGAGCATCCGCTCAAAAGCCCGCTCGGCTATGGCGTCATCTTTGCCGCGCCACTTAATCATCCGACTAACTTCGCTACCAACGTTGCCCAATTGTTGGGATAGAGTCATTTGAGACCAGGTTTGGATTAGGGTATCCAAATGATGGTTCATATAATCAATCGCTTTACAATATCAATAATTTTTTCTCTTATCGCTGTATCGTCCACCCCGCGAGAACGATTATTCTGAGAAGGCCGAACATTAATCATGGAATCAAATTCAATCCAATTTTCATCTGCTATGGCAGGATAAAGATTAATACCCCAAAGATTTTTTTGATTAGACCCTTGCTCCAACAGAAGTGCCTCCTCGTCGGCATGCAGTTCGCCCCCTACTGCCATTATTTCTTGCTCGATATCTACAACACATTTTACTAGGTCGCCAAATCTCTCTTTGGCAATTTCTCTTAGTTCTGTTTTAGTGATTGGTGTTTTTATAATCCTTATTTCCATAGATACATTTTAGCACAGTCAAAAACCGCCTCCCAATCAAGCTTTTCCTGATATGGCAGGAGTGGCAGGAATCGAACCCAGCTACCTAAACGGCTCATCAGTGAGCCGTTTACTAGATTAATGCCTTTAGATCAGATTCTGTGATAATTTTTACCCTTAATTTTTTAGCTTGAGCATATTTACTGCCTGGGTTTTCTCCAGCCACTAAATAATTGGTTTCTTTGGAGACCGAACTACTCACTCGTCCACCCAAACCTCTAATCAATTCCCCCACTTGCTCTCTGGAATAATTCTGGAGTGTGCCAGTAAGTACAAAAGTTTTGCCAGACAATTTGCCATCAGTAACTGGTTTAATATTTGTTACCACTACCCCAACCGATAGTAATTTATCGATTAATTGTAGTTGCTTCGTATCATAAAAATAATCGTAAATGCTTTGCGCCACCACCTTGGCGATACCATCGATTCCCATTAATTCATCTACGCTGGCTGATTTGATTTTATTAAGAGTATAAAAATGATTGGCCAAATCTATGGCTGTCTGTTTGCCAATATTTCGAATACCCAAGGCATACAAAAACCTATCCAAAGATATTTTTTTACTACTCTGAATGCTTTTAATAATATTCTCCGCCGATTTTTCCCCGTGTCGTTCTAACCCGGCAATATCTGCTTCGCGCAAACTAAATAAATCGGCTTGATCTTT
>Ga0180007_10007814_pt1 | contig 10001 bp, 11 predicted proteins | sample MM_PC_MetaG_FD_121122 | JGI IMG/M metagenome (GOLD analysis project Ga0180007, IMG submission 121122) | Groundwater microbial communities from the Aspo Hard Rock Laboratory (HRL) deep subsurface site, Sweden - MM_PC_MetaG | ecosystem: Environmental > Aquatic > Deep subsurface > Groundwater... | reverse complement strand
TTTTTATACTGTGTAGACTGCAACAATTAATCGTGCTGCGGTCCGTCATCCCCGGCCTTCTATTCAAGTTCAACGCTCATCAGCATCAGGTCATTGCTGGAGTCACGCCTAATCACAAGGTCCATGTCTCTGGTAGAAACATTCTGTTTTATGAGCGCATTCAAGCCACAGTTAAATGAATCGACCACGATTCCGGCGTTGCTTCCCACGCAAATCTCTGCCTTGCGGATTTTGACCGCCTGATGTCTTACTGCAAGTCCGAGTAACTGAGCATGCAGTCCTTGGGCGAGGGAAAATTCACGCATGGCTGACACACTTCATGTTCAGGTCACTGCTCAATGGAAAATCCGTTTTGTTCTTGTCACTCATCATGGTATTATTGTTATATTTGAAGTACGAGGAACATATGCCCTCATCTGCGATCATGCAGGGACCAATCGGGTTTTGCGTAGTACAAGCCATGCCGAAAGCCGGACAATCGGGAGGCAAACCCCGTCCGGAAATAATGGCGTTACACTGACAAAAGCCCTCTTCCTGGCCTTCGGAAAAGCGGATGCTAAACCTTTTTGTCGCATCATAGAGGGAGAGTTCATCCCGGATGACAAAGCCACTGTTTTTGATGCTTCCCAGTCCTCGCCATAGGGTGTCGACAGCAAAAAACACTTCTGAAACCATTTCTCTGGCCTGCATTGTTTCCTTGGATGAATAAACAAAGGCAGAGGTGTTATCAAAAAATGATTGGCCATTTTTTATCTGCTTAACAAGGCTGACAATACCTTCGAGAATTTCCGTCACTTCAAACCCTGCAAGACAGCAGGGGATATGATGTTTTTGGGCAATAACTGTGTAGGCTTCTGTGTCGGAAATGGTATTGAAGTGATCAGAACTGAGCAAACCTTGAATATTGAGCTCTGGGTCGCGCATGAGTAAATCAATGGTTGGTGGTAAAAGTCTGATGGATGGAATAACACAGAAGTTTTCGAGGCCACGTTGTGCAGCAACAAGAATAGTTTCAGCAACACTTGGTGCTGTTGCCTCAAAGCCTACCGCCGGATAAACCACTATCTTGCCTGGTTCACGACTGGCAATATCAAGGGCATCCATAGGGGAGGATATAATCTCCACACGGGCTCCCTTTTTCATGACAGACTCCAGTGATTCATTGCTGCCCGGAACTTTGATCAGATCACTACAGGCCGCTGTGATGACGTCGGACTGAACAGCAATTTTGATAAAGGCGTCGACATGCCCGGCTGGCATAACACAGACACTGCAGCCGGGACCGGAAACGATGTCTATTTCCTCAGGCAGCTGGTTCAGAAAACCATGTTGCAGAATGGTGCGATGCTGTGTCCCACAGGCAACCATTAATCGTATGGGGCGATCTACGATATCATGTAACTCTTTGAGGAGTTTTTTCTGACGATTATTGTCAGTTGTCACCTTGGCGATATCCATTCTGTTTCCCTTTCAATTCAGGTTGAGATTTAATAATTTCAGCTGGCGGCATAATTTATATTTTTAACAGCTGAAAAGACAAATTTAACAGGAAATCTTCCTGTTAAGATTCTACTCAGGCGCTTCAGCCTTGGTTTTCATGGCTTTGTAGCTTTCAGATTCGGTGATTTTCTTTTCTTCTATTTTCTCGATTTCAGCCCGAGTCAGGTGAAATTGACCGCAAGCCGGACAGGTTCCATCAAATTCATCTCCCACGGCCCTGGCCTTGAGCTCTTCAACAGTCATATGATCCAGTTTGCCACATGCTCCACTGGGATTCTCTGCACGTACCAGAGATCTTTTTTTGTCTGACATTACCGCCTCCTGTGTTGATACTGTTTTTTTTAAATGGTGGAAAAATGTTCACAAAACAAGTGCCTTGCACATTAGTTGAAGCGAAGAATGGCGGGTCAGACAGTTCTCTTACCCGCCATTTTTTCACTTTCGTGGTTTTTGCTCACACTTGCTTAGCTGTTGTAACTGATATCTAATTGACAATTCTGTCGATCTCAGTTCCTTCAGGATTGACAATACTAATTGCTACAGGGATACCGCCATCCAGGCGGTGAGTTGCACAGGACATTCAGGGGTCGTAGGCCCTGACAGCCATTTCCACCTGATTCAGTAATCCTTCGTTATACACACCATCTTTTATGAGAGTGGTTGCTGCCTGTTTCACACTCATATTCATTGGTGCAATATTATGAGTCGTTCCGACAATAAGATTTGCACTGGTAATACAGCCGTTATCATCGGTTGTATAATCATGGATGAGTGTACCTCTTGGTGCTTCAACGATCCCCACTCCTCTTCCAGCTTTCGGCTCAGCCTTTGCTCTTACGTTCGGATCGGTAATGCCTTCCCACTCGAGTAATTCAATGGTACGCTCGCAGGCATAAATAAGTTCAATCAGCCTGGCGTAGTGATAGAGCAGGGTTTGCTGTGCAGGACGACCAAAGGAACTTCGGAAGGCCTCCAGTGCCGCCTGGGCCTTTGGGGTGGATATTTTATCGCAGACATTAATTCTGGCCAGAGTGTTGGAACGGTAGATACCTTTTGGCTGGGCCAGGTCCATATCAAACCCTTCGTTCCAGGATTTTGCATAGGGCATTTTTGAATAACCCCATGGCTCCACGTGTTCACCGATATAGCTGGCATAGTCTTCACCTTCGAAGTCAACATAACTGCCATCATTTCTCATCAATCTCTGTATTCCGTCGTAAAGCCGAAGAGAACCATCCTCACGGTCTACCGTTCCCAGAAAACCGGTATTGATCACACCAAGTTCTCCGATGACATCCATGTATTTTGCAAAGACATTGTTGATGGCAAAATCCAGGGCAAAAGTGGAAAAGTCGAGCAGCGTTCGGGTTCCTGCAAGCAGTTCTTTTCGTTCCGATTCAACCATCGGCTTGGCAAAGCCGCCGACAACTCCGGCAACAGGGTGAATTGCTTTGCCGGCAAACTTATCAAGCATCATCTGCCCGAGTTGGCGCATCTTAACAACTTGAGTGGCAAGCTCCGGAGCAGCCTTGACGACTCCTATTACGTTGCGAACAGAGTAATCCGCATCAGGACCCAGGACAAAATCCGGAGATGCAAGAAAAAAGAAGTGCAGAATTTTGTCATTGATATGCGCCATGACCTGACACATTTCCCGGAGTTTATAGCCGGTAGGAGTCGGGGTGACACCAAAGGCACCATCAACAGCCTTGTTTGAGGCAAGATGATGCATCCACGGACAAATGCCGCAGATACGGTTGACGATACGGGGGACCTCTTCCGCAGGTCTTCCTTCGATAAATTTTTCAAACCCGCGAAGAGACTGAATGTGAAGATACGCGTTCTCCACATTACCGTCATCATTCAGATGAATGGCTATTTTTGCGTGCCCTTCAATGCGGGAAACCGGTGCTATGTTTAATACTTTTCCCATTTCAACCTTCCTCCTTCTCAACTTGCTTTTTCACGGGACGCAGTCTGCCGTGTGCTCCTGAGAACCTTAGAATTGAACGACGATCTATGACTGATTTGTAATCAATGCCGTTACTTGCCAGGGCATTCATCATGTCAAGCAGTTGGTTGCCGTCTTTGCGTACAGGGCCAAAACAGCCACGGCACGGAACTCTGGCGCTGATACAGCTGGGCGCTCCACGCTTGGCACAACCAGCTGCGGTTACAGGACCCATGCACAGATACCCCTGCTCCAGCAGGCAGCGCATCTCGTCAATGGGGGCACCTGGTTCAAACGCAGCATTTTCCAGAAAACGCTTAACCATATCCACAGCCCCTTTGCCTTCTCTTTTGGTAGGGCAGGTGTCGCAGACGCTTTTACCCGGCAGGACCGGATCCCTTCCCTCGACGAGGGACATGATTACCTCTGCGATAAGTTCAGGATTCGGGGGACAGCCCGGCAGCTGCAGGTCAATCTTCACCTTTTCATCGCAGGCATAGACTCGATCAAGGGGTGCCGGAACTTCCACAGTGGGAATTTCCGCACCCGGGTCGGTGGTTATGGTATTAAAAATCCCTTTCCAGCTATCAGCCCGATCCTGACCGTTCATCAAGGCAGGAATGCCCCCGTGGGTTGCACAGCTGCCCAAGGCAATGAGCACCGTGCACTTTCTGCGCATCTCTTCCAGGACTTCAAGGTGTTCGTGATTACTGACTCCGCCTGTGACGATACCAACGACAGCATTCGGAATCGTCAGGGTAAGCCCTTCGCCGCACTGGCCATAATATTTGTGATCCATGAGAACTGGAGCGTGCACAATATCCAGAACTTCAGTTATAATTGGAACGAGATCTTCACCGATGTTCAGGATTGCGATTTCACACCCTGAACAGGATCCCAACCACTCCAAAGCAGTAGTTACTCCCATCTCTCTCTCCCTTTATGTGGTCTGGGCTTCTTGACTGTTTACAGGGCCTAACTTCTTGATACTTGAGGTCATCTCAGTTACGGCTGCAACAAATTTATCCGGTTCGGCAGAAGAGACCCAGGTCAACTTGACCCTCTCCGGTTCGTAGCCAAAATCTTCCAACAATTCGCTTACCATCTCAGAACGATCCAACGCTTTATAATTACCATCCAGGTAATGACATTCGCCGAGGTGTCAGCCAAGTATCATGACCCCGTCAGCCCCTTGAGATAATGCATTCATAACAAACTCAGGGTGGACCATGCCCGAGCACATTACCCGTACAATCCGTACGTTATGTGGGTACTGCATCCTGGCAGTCCCTGCGAGATCAGCTGCGGCATAGGAGCACCAGTTGCAACAGAATGCAACGATTTTAGGCTCAAAGTTCATGTGATCTACTCCTTTCATGTGAGTGTAGCTTTATAGTTCATGCCTGGAAGACCTTCTGTCGCCTCTGCGATACTGGCAAGGCTGGCCGAAGGTCTTCCGGGTTGTCCGTTTTTAAATTCAGGCTGCCAGAGCCGCCCGAATCTGAGCATTGATCTGATTCATTGTGAAGCCGGCAACATATACGCCTCTTTTGGGACAGGTACCCTGACAGAGTCCGCAACCTTTACACTGGGCTTTGTTTACCAGGATTATTTTACCTCCATCAGCACCATCATCTGTTTTCTTCTCCACAAGGGTGATTGCATGATATGGACAGACATCAACACAGAGGGCGCAGCCGTCACAATGTGTTTCATCCACAGTTGCCTTGATGGCATCCAGAGAGACTTCCTTTTTGGATAACAGGGTGACTGCTCTTGCGGATGCAGCCAGAGCCTGGGCAACGGATTCTTCGATCGGTTTTGGATAATGAGCCAATCCGGCAACAAACATTCCGTCAGTTGAAAAATCAACCGGTCTGAGCTTGGCATGTGCTTCCTGAAAAAAACCGTCTCCATCCACAGGAACTTTATAGAGTGCGCCCAGTTTCGAGGCATCTCCCATGGGGCGGATAGCTGTGGCCAGGATGACCATATCTGCGTTCAGTATCAATGGCCGGTGCAGGATATGATCCCATACCTCGACATCGATTACCTGGCCATTCTCGCGAACATTTGGTTTTCCATGGAGTTCGTAATTTATGAAAATCACGCCAAGCTTTCTTGCCTCCCTATATAAAGCTTCCCGCTGGCCATAGGTGCGCATATCTCTGTAGAGAATATAGATATTGCGTCCTGGGTTGTCCTTTTTCAGGGAAATGGCCGATTGAACAGAGTGGGTACAACAGACCTTTGAGCAATACATGTTGTCTTCTTCGCGAGAACCCACACACTGGATAAAGACGAAGTTCTTCGCCTTCTTCACATGAACTTCATTTAATTCATAAAGCTTGTCAAACTGGACTGAAGTTACAACCTTGGTGATAGAGTCATAATTGTACTCAGTGGGAATATACGGTTCAGCACCGGTGGCCACAATGCCGGCACCATGCTCTATAATTTTTTTGGAGCCGTCCTTGCCGGTGATGGTGGATTTGAAGTTGCCGACAAAACCTTCGACATGAGTTACCTCAAATTCTTTGTGGATAATGACCTTATCATGTAAGACAACCTTATCGATAAGTTTGGCAACTGCAGTTGGAACGTGTTCTCCGGACCAGGTATGCTTCAGGTGCAGAGCATTGCCGCCGAGGGTGTCGGTTCTTTCCACCAGATGCGCCTCGAATCCCTGCTCAGCCATGTTCAGGGCTGCCGTCATACCAGATACACCACCGCCTATAATCAGTCCCTTCTGGGAAATTGGTACGGAAATAGGTCTCAGGGAGTTACTGTAGGCAACCTTTGCTACTGCCATGCGTACCAGATCATTGGCTTTTGAAGTGGCCGCCTTTGGTTCTGCGCTATGGACCCAGGCATTATGATTCCTGATATTGGCCATCTCAACGAGATATTCGTTTAAACCGGCCGATTTCAGGGTTTCGCGAAAGAGTGGTTCGTGGGTTCTCGGAGTACAGGCTGCAATGACTATCCGGTTCAGATTCTGTTCCTGAATCCTTTTGGTAATCATATCCTGTGTATCCTGGGAACAGGAGAAAAGGTTCCGCTCTACGTAAACAACATCAGGGAGTGTGGCGGCGTATTCTTCCACCGCTTTTACATCGACGACACCGGCAATATTGGAACCGCAGTGACAGACGAAAACACCGATCCTTGGTTCCTCTGCTGACACATCTTTTTCAAGTGGAAAACTCGCTTCTGTAGACAACTCAAAACGGGCCGGTGCCAGCAGATCGGCAACCGCAGCAGCAGCTGCAGAACCTTCCACAACAGACTGGGGAATATCTTTTGGTCCTGCAAAAGCGCCACAGGTAAAGATACCTTGCCGTGAAGTCTGCACCGGTGAAAAATCTGAGGTAGCTGCAAAATTGTCAGCAGTCAGTTTGATGTCCGCCTTGTCAGCAAGTTCCAAGACATGTTTCGGCGTCTGCAGGCCAACGGAGAGAACAACCAAGTCGTAGAATTCTTCAACCTGACGGCCTGCTTCATTCACGTAGCTCAAACGCAGATCATTGCTGTCTCCATCTGTCTCCACGCCGTTTACACGACATCGGACAAAACGAACACCTGCATCCTCTTTGGCGCGTTCCATGTACTGGTCAAATTCCTTCCCATGGGTCCGCATATCCATATAGAAGATAGAGGCTCCCAGACCGGGAACATGGTCTTTGGCTATGACTGCTTCCTTGATGGCATACATACAGCAAACCGAGGAACAGTAGCCGTTGCCGCACAGGTTTTCGTCCCGTGAACCAATACACTGAAGGAAGGCAACCTTGTTGACAGGCTTTCCGTCTGAAGGCCGTACCAGATGTCCTTCGGTCGGACCTGAGGCAGAGAGATATCTTTCGAGCTGCAGAGAGGTTATTACATTTGGGAAAGTACCGTATCCCCAGACTCCTGCATCTTTGGGATCATACACTTCAAAGCCGGGAGCCAGAACAATGGCTCCGACATTTATCTCGTGTATCTTCTCAGTGTCATCAAAATTGATAGCCCCGGCATCGCACACTGTTTCACAGAAACCGCAGGCGCCGGGTTTTTTTAATCTGATACATGAGTTCGGGTCAATCTGGTACTTCAGAGGCACTGCCTGGGCATATTTGACATAGATGGCCTTGCGTTTGCCGGTTGCAGCGTCATATTCACTGTCTACCTTTTTCGGACATTTCTCCGTACAGGCACCGCAGGCAATACATTTGTTCACGTCCACATACCGTGGAGCTTCTTTCACAGTTACAGTAAAATCCCCAGCACTGCCGGCAATGCCGGCCACTTCGCTGAGAGTCATCAATTTTATATTTAAGTGCCGACCGCACTCAACCAGTTTTGGCGCGATAATTCACATCGAGCAATCATTGGTGGGGAAGGTCTTGTCCAACTGAGCCATAGCACCGCCAATGGCACCGGACTTCTCCACCAAATACACGTAGTATCCTGAATCAGCGAGATCCAAAGCAGTCTGCATCCCTGTGACTCCACCTCCTACAATCATTACCGACCCAACTTTTTTTGTGTCAAGCATGATAGGCCTCTCCTCTCTGTTTTTGAAAAAAACGTAACATCCAAGCCAGTTATCAATAGTAGGGTGTCTACTGTTTGATTTTCGCCTTAATTTCTTCGGCGATAACGGCTAATCTTCTCTATTCTAATGTTTCTCAGGTATAATCAGCGAATCAGCAACAAGTTGCCAAATGTACTTTACCTTTATGCCCAGATCATACTCATGATTAATGGATTTCATTATCTGATCGCGGCAATTGTGGCATGGCGCAATAACCAGTTCAGCTCCTGATTCCGTGATCTGCCGTGCCTTGATGCGAGCGTAGAATACCCTTTCGTCGGAGTAAGGCATGGCCCAGGCACCGCCACCGGCACCACAACAGTAGGCACCGTTTCTGTTGGGATTCAGTTCTCTTACGTCGTTACAACAGGCTTTGGTCACTGCGCGGCCTTCTTCAAAGTAGGCCTGTCCAAATGCCTTTAAGGACTTTCGACCGTAATTGCATGGGTCGTGATAGGCAGTCGCAATGTTGTGAATTGATTTGTCGAGTTGTATTTTCCCGTCAGTTATATATTCAAGGAGAAGGTCGAATACTGTTACGATTTTGAATTCTTTGAGTGCTTCGGGGTACCATTTGTTCAACCCAGACCGGGTTGCAAAGTAGGCGTGGCCTCACTCGGGAAGGAGGAGGACCTGACAGTTCAGCCTCCTCATGTTGTCAACAATTCTGCCGACAATTGTTTTCATTGCTTCATCGTCACCGGAAAATAATCCCCAGTTCACGCCTTCCCAGTATTCAGATGATATGGTCCACGATTCACCGGCGGCGTAGAAGATCTTCCACCACCATTTCATGTCGTCAGGTTCCCCAAACGGCTCTTTGGAATTCACGGTGACAAGGACTCTTGCGCCATGCACATCAATGGGAGTTACAAACCCCGGACATTCGTCAGCAGCCAGTTCTTCACCCAGTTCTTCGCAGAGAAACACAAAGTCGTCTTTGGGGATTCCCAGGTTGTTGCCTCGCTCAAGGCACATGGCGACACCTTTGTGAATTGGCCCAGGAACCTTGGCGCGATCACGGGTTCCGCGTATTTTTCTCATCAGAGCTATGATCTGAATATTAGCAGGGCATGCTTCTTCGCACTTCGCGCACATGGTGCATTTCCATGGCCAGGACGATTCAATCAGTTCCTTGTCCATGCCCAGGGCTGCCATGCGGACAATCTTTCGAGGATCGAGTCCGTCCACGCCGGAAATAGGGCATGCACTTGCACAGGTTCCACAGGTCAAACATGCATTCGCCCATGAAGAGTCCTGCGCAAGCTGGCTCTTCATGCCTGTAATGTTCAGGGGCTCAATATCGGCTTTTTCCAATGCTCCTAAAGCATCCGGGTTGACATGGTTTCCGGGGTGAACATGTGGTTCACGCCCAAATTTTTCACAGAGAATCTGGTATTCATGAAACTCCATAAGGTACTTGCGGCCGGGACCTTCCTTGGCAGGAAGAGTGCCGGCATTAATCCAGTTCCTAATGGTGTTTCGATGTACCCCAAACTCTTCTGCCATTTCGCTGACTTTAAATTCGTACATCATAAAAGGTCACCTCAATTAACGTTATCGTTTAGAATTCTTGATATATGTTCACATGCTTCAGTTACGGCGAGAGACATCGCGGACGAGAGACCCGGCTCAATTTCTTCCGGGATATATTTGACCTGGGCAGCAAGGATGAGAATCTTGATTCCGGTATGTTGCTCAAGTTCCTGCAGTAAATTTACGGTGGGAAATTGGTGAAGGGAAAAATCGTGAATTTTTTTTGCTGGGATGGTGTCTGGGAAAATTTGAAATACGTCACCAGGCTTGTGATCTGGAAAATCAACTGCATCGAGAATGATGATCTGATCAGGTCTGCCTTCTTCTGTCAGAAGATAATCAAAAAGATACTCACGGACGCATGTGCCTACATCTATGGCCTGAACACTATCCGGAAGATTGTAGTAAGCATTTAGCTTATCTACAACAGCCGGT
>Ga0180007_10007813_pt1 | contig 10002 bp, 13 predicted proteins | sample MM_PC_MetaG_FD_121122 | JGI IMG/M metagenome (GOLD analysis project Ga0180007, IMG submission 121122) | Groundwater microbial communities from the Aspo Hard Rock Laboratory (HRL) deep subsurface site, Sweden - MM_PC_MetaG | ecosystem: Environmental > Aquatic > Deep subsurface > Groundwater... | reverse complement strand
GGCGTTCCAGGCGGCGTCCCTGGCGGCGGCCCAGGCGGCGTCCCTGATCGATTCGTCGCCAGTGCGGAGATACCTGACCACCACCTCCGGGGCATCCCAGAGATGGATCACATCCAGCGCGCACCGCCGGGAGAATGCGCGGAGCACCTCCGTAGCGTCGTACCCCCACAGCACCGTCCGCGCGCTGGCGACCAATTTGTCGTCACCGTGGATGATGGTTCCACCGACATCGACGCGACAAACCACGGGCCCGGGCGAGTAGGACAGGGCGTCCATGACGGAGCGGGAGGCGTGGAGGCCCCGGGAACACAGCCGTAGGTCACCCTCTACGCGGAGCGTCTCACCGATAACCACGTGGGTCCCCCGCGCGTGCCAGGCACCGTCGTCTGAGATCGAGCAGAAGTGCCAGGCCTTCATGACACCATCCGGAGCAGGAGCCACGTCCCTGGCCCCGGGCGCGTCCAGTGGCCCCTCGCCTCGTCAACGAAGATGGTCGACGTGATGTGCTTGGTGGTGTCGTCAGGGATGAGCCCCACCCCTGGGCGGCCCAGCTTTGGGCGCGGGAGGAGGAGGCAGTCGATCGCCCCCTTGACGCCGGACTCGATGGCCACGGCGTCAGCCCGCACCGTGCCCATGCTGCACCGGTGGACGGCGAGCTCGACCTGGTCGGCCCACGGTTGCGGGTACCCTGCCCCGAGGGCGATTCTCACCTGGTGTTGCAGGAGGACCAGACATGCCCCCCGGAAGTTGTGCCGGACCATCGCATGCGACCGGTCCCACGTGTTCTGGGTGGGGGTCAGGGGGACGACGAGCTCGAGCCGCCCGCCAGCCCCGAGGGCCGCCAGCTCATCGAGGGGAATGAGCTGGCGGCCCGTCGATGGCATGAGGAGCGGGAGCTGTCGCGCCATGGCCACCATAGTGACCCGGTGGATCGCCCTCTCCAAGGACTTGGGGCGATGATCCCGGCCATGCCAACTTTGCGTTGCCTCCCCTTCGCGCACACGTCCCCCTTCCTCGGTGGATCTGAGTCCGCCGAAGTCACCAGCTGATGATCGAGATAGGGGTCCGCAGATGATCGGCCCGCATGCCCGCCCCGCCGGAGGGGAGCCAGGGGCGACGGATCGCGCAAAGGCCCGCCAGGGCGGGGGTATCAGCTAGTCTGTCGTTGCACGATTTCGGCGTTTCCGCCGAGCTCGTGGTTGGTGCACTGTCAAGACTGCGGCAGAGGCAATATGGCTGTCAACCCCCTTTTTTGCGTTTTCTCCGATTAGCAGCGTAACCGAGCGGGATGCTTTCGAATTCCGTGGAAGACTGCCCTGCTCGTACGGTCAGTATTGACTGAAAGTTTCCAGGATTTGTACATTTGATCCAGGCGATGCCAGCCGCGGAACGGAGAGAAAACCGGGTTCGCGGTCGTCGGCATGACTCGGCTATGCCCAGCGTTTTTTGGGGCGGGGGCCGTGGAGGCGCGACAAATGGGCGCATGACACCGACGGGTGACGTGCGCTTTTTTTTTGGGGGGGGAGAAAGGGGCGGCCCCGGTTGCACCAACCACGAAGGAGGCACCCGCAAGGGGCTCCAAAGAGTTGACCGGGACCGCCCCTAGTCTTCTACCGCAAGTTTCGGGCCAGCACCATACCCTACAATTTTGATGACCCACCAGGGCCCTCTGGCGGAATGCGCCACACTGGAGGGCCCTCACCGCCCTCGGCGGTGGGACTCGATGCGCTGTTTGACCGCCTCGATCGAGTCGGGTGCCGGGGCTGGAAGGTCTGCCCTCTGCTCATCCGGCGGCCGTGTCCGCCGCGAAGGGCCGACCTCGACGGCGTCCGTCGGACGACGGAGGAGGTCGGGGAGGTCCTCGTCTCGAGGGCAGTAGGGGCCGGGCTCGTCGTTGTCCAGGTCCGGACACCCGAACTCCCCACCCAGGTCTATCTGGGCCAGGAGGAGCAGGTCGGCGGCGGCGTGGGCGAGGTGGGGGAGGCCGCTCACGTCGCGGCGATGGCCGAGGCGCCAGGCGGTCAGGTGGCGGAGCACCTTGGCGAAGTAGACCTCCGCTCCGTCGGGGTCTTCGAGGTAGCCTCGGTCACCGTGTTTTTCCGCACCGCGCGTCATGGCCTCGGCGACCTCGGACAGGGGTCTCCAGGGGATTAGGTCCCACCGTGGTTTATGGTTGGTCATCGCTCAAGCTTGCGGCCTGAGCTCGCGTCGTCCTAGCGTCCGGGACCATCCCCCCAGGTACTAGGTGAGTCGGTCGGAGTGTGCCACCGTCGAGAGCATGGAAACAGTCGACCGAGTCCTGTGGGTCGTGAGAAGAAGGCTCGCTCACAACCTGGCCAAGAAGAGAGTATACCTCCTTCGGCAGTGGCTCTCCCTCGTCCCCCACGGGTGGGACGCCAGGGCCATCGTGGAGGCGTGGGCCGAGGACCTCAGTGCGGCGAGGGAGGCCCGGCGTGGATAAGACGGTCCGGAAGGTCCTCGCAACCCCATTCGCCAAAGACCTCATCAAGACGCGGCAGGGGCGCGGGGGGGGGCAGTGGAAATATGTGGAGGGCGCCCAGTACATCAACCGACTGAACGACGCCTTTGAGGGGGACTGGTCCTTCGAACTCGTGTCCCACCAAATTGGTCAAGACTCCATCGTGGTACACGGGAGGATTCGCGCCGGTGGGGTTGTGAAGGAGGCGTTCGGAGGTTCGGAAATTACCCGGCGGAAGAACGGGGACCTTCTCTCCATCATTGACGACCTGAAATCAGCGGCCACCGACGCACTCAAAAAGGCCGCGTCGCTCCTCGGCCTCGGCCTGGCCCTGTATGTGGACCGCCTCGAGGTGATCGACGAGGAGGCCCTGACCACTCCCCCAGAGCCGAGGGACGACAGGCACGAGACGCCGAAGGAGTCTCAGCTGTCGGCCATCCACTCCCTGGCATCGAAGCTCGGAATCAGCCCGGACAAGCTCGCTGCAACGAGCATTAAGGACTACGGCTCACCTCCGCCGCGGCTGTCGGTGGCGGACGCCCAGGACCTCGTCGACCGCCTCGCAAAGGCCGTCGTCAAGAAAGAAAAGGAGGAGGAGGCAGCGTGAATAAAATCAAGCGAAAGAAGGGGCAGGAGGTGGCGGACCTGACCCACCTCGTGGTGGTCAGGAGCGGTGGGAGGGGGTACATCGGCAGACCGGCCGGGTCGGAGCAGCGGGTTCTGGTTGCGATCGACGAGGGCCTCCCCCTGGTCCTGATCGACGCCGTCGAAATCGTGAGCGAGCGGGTCCCGGTTGAGATGCGGTCGGCGATCGCCCCGGGGCTCCCCCCTGGCCTCGCCTCAAAACACCTCCTCCACCTGGGAGGGGTCGACTTCGGGCCATTCGTCCGACGCATGCTGATGAGGGTAGATAACGCCTACTTCGTCCGCGACCTGCCTGCCCCCATCAATGACGGGGTCCGGGCCCAGTACATCCAGCACATGATGACCACCCAGGCGTCGGTCAAAAAGCTCCAGGAGGCGTCGGCCGATGCCACCGTCCAGGCGGCCCTCGAGGAGGCGAAAGCGCCCGAGGGCGGCGACGCGGCCCAGACCGAAGACGGGCCCTCGGTCATCGTCTCACCCTAATAGGTCTCTCCCTCGCACACGTCGAGTAATACGGGGGCTTCGCCGGGTTCGCACTCTCGAAAGCACGTCGATTGAACACATATGCCAATCCCGTTGATGTATGGGGCATTATCCCAGTCCGTGGGTTCGGTACCCTTGCAAACAACCCCACACGCTCCGCAGTTGAGCGGGTCGATATCCGTGTAGACACACCCCTCCTCAAGAGAAACCCGCTCGTCAATGACGCACCACTCGTCCCACTCGTCCTCTGTGCAGTTGTCGTCGCCAGACCCACCATCTCCTCGGCACGCACCGAGGCACAGGGCCGCGAGGACCAGGACGACAATGGCTGTTCGCATGGGTACCCCCTACAGTCAGGATAGCACAGGCAGGAGGAGCTGGAGGGCGACCACGGCGGCGGTCACGGGGGCGGGGATGTCGACGCCTGCCGCCTTGATGAGGTCCAGGAGGTCGGCGGCGAGGCCGAGGGCGTGGGTGACCCACCCAGGCCAGGCCATGGGGGTTTCCTTCGCCTCCTCCCACATGTTGACGATACCTTGGCCGAGCTCGAGCCCGGCGCGGGTGGCCGAGATGGCCCGGTCCGCGTCCTCGCCGTCGGGGACGAGCTCGTCGACCTGGTCGAGGACGGCCTGGGCTCCGGTGATGGCGCCGCGGGCGGTCTCCCATGGTGCGGCGCACCCCTGGAGAAGGATGGCCGCGGCGGCCACCACGACGAAAGCAGCAAGGGCGACCCGCTCCGGGTCTCTTCCCATGAGGATCATTCGTCTCCCTCCGTTGTCGCGCCGGACGGCCTCTGGGCCGCGGCGTCCGTCAGGGCGTGCCCTCCGATGAGGGTCACGACGACCCACTTGATCGCCTCGATGGCGCCGGCACGGTCCTCGACGCCGAGGGCCTGGCCACCGAGCACGACGGCGGTGATGGCCGCGATCCCTGCGATGGCGATCCAGAGCTTCCGGGACTGATACCAGGGGGTCACGGAAGCACCTTCAAAATGACCGCCGTCGTGACCTGGACGACGACGAGCAGGACGGCGATGGCCCCTGCCCATTTCGCCATGTTCACTCTGATGGCCACAAGCTCCTTGCTCATCGATCTTCGCTCCTCGCCGGCGTTGATCGCACGGCCCTCTAGGTCCTTTATTCGCTGATGGAAACCGCTGTGTTCCGTGCACAGGCGCGCAAACGGGGGCGGTGTGTCGGAGTCGTGGCTCATGATCAACTCCCTATGATTTTCATTGGCAAGGTGATCGCATTCCAGGTCTCGACCATCGGGTCGACCTGGTCGGGGGCGAACTCATCCGAGTCGAGCATCCGCGTGGTATACTCGTCTCCCTCGGCCCCTGGGTCCGCCACCGTCCCGTCGGCGCCGTCAGGGTAGTATCGGAACGGCTTGGAGGCGGCGTCCTGCCACCAGTCGTACAGGGTCACATCGGTCCAGTCGACGGATCCTCCCGCTCCGTCCGAGGCGCTCCCTCCCTCGTCGAGGGCCTCCGGTGTCAGAAGCCCGAAGGTCACGGGCACCCGTTGGTGGACGCCCTCGGAGGCGTAGGCTGTCATCGTCCCGTCGTCGAGGTCCTGGGTGCGCCGCACCTTTGTCCTCCGGACCGGAGGGTGAGCGGCTCCACACTGGGCATACCACCCGGATTGATGGCGCTTCGTAGCCGTGAGAGTCTTCGCCCCGTCGACCGTCTCGGTCCCGGCGAACCCAAGGAGGGTCTCGAGGGCGTCGTCCGTCGTCCCCCAGGCGGCGGTCCACGCGGCCGTGAAGGTGATCGATACAAACCCGTTGGTGGCGGCCATGGTCCACGCGGCCATCTGTGCGGTCATGGCCGCGTCAAGGGCGATGAGGACCTCGAGGATCGACCCATACGTACCAGCGGGAATCACTGCCGTGCGGGCTCCGGCATATCCCCACCCGAAGGTCAGGCCGCCCGTTGGGATGACGATGGAGGTCAGCATTTTTGGGAGGGCCATGTCAGGTCTCCACGAAGGTGATCCCGCAGAGCTCGACCGCGGTGGCGCCGTCATCGTTCTTAGCGCTCGGGACCAGGAAGTCGATGGCGGTGCAGTCCACGTCGAGGTAACCGGAATCGGCGGCGGTCCAGGCGGCCGACGGGAAGCTAGCCGGGAGGGCGGAGAAGGCCACTGTGTCGGAGGTCCCCGCGGATTCGACGGAGAGGTCGCCAACGTTTGCGCCGACCTTTCGGCCCTTCACCAGCACATCATATTGGCGCTCGGTCTCCGCCTCCCGGATGAGCCTGGCCGTGTGCGGAAACCCAAACCCGGAGGTCCCGAGGGCGGCGTCCGCGATGTTGACCCAGGTTGCAGCCGGCGCCGGCGTCACGCTCCAGGCGTCCGCCTCGGGGACGCACCACGTGAAGTGTCGCTTTGTTTCATCCCGTGCTGCTCGCGTGCCCTGGAGCAGAGCCTCGATCCCTGCCACGTCGTCCTCTGTGATACGCCGGCCCCGCTCGAGCCCCGCCCAGGCCCCGTCCCGGCGCGGGAGGACCGTGTGGCTCGCCGTGTCCAGGACCCGGTGGGGGAGCTCCCAGACGGACAGGGCGCGCACCTCGAGGTTGGTCATCTCGAAGACGTGCTGTTGGAGGCCGGTTGTCGCTAGCTCTGGGAAGGCAACCCACAGGGTCCAGTCCCCGAAGCGCGCCCCCGCGGCCGGCATCGCCGTTTCCCAGGTGACGGTGGACCCACTCGCGGGGGTGAAGTCGAGGGTGCCCGTCTGTGCTCCGGTGACCCCCTCGATGAGGGCGACGACCACCAGGCGGGCGGGGTTGTCGCCAGGTCGGTGGTAACACGCCCCGTCCCATGTGTCGGCAGGGTCCTCCCAACAACCGGAGTAAATGAGCCCGGCGCCGCACCACCCGAGGAGCCAGTTGAGCCGCGCCTGAGCCGGCAGGGCAAACGCGGCCGCGGCCGCGGGGGCGCGGATCGCTGCGGCCTGGGCGTCGAGGTGGCCCGCCGGGGCCTCTGGGATTCTCACGAGGGTCATGTATCGATGTGTTCGTAAACGTGGAGGCCGGCAAACCGCGGGCCCGTGCATCCGTCAGGGTTGTCGCCGTAGATCCACAGCCAGGCCATGTCGACGTGGACCGCCTCGTCCCCGTCGTCGACGGAGTACATGCTCCGGCAGGTCCAGATGCGGGGCGGGATCAGCTCCTGGTAAGTCTGCCAGTCGCAGGTCGAGGACCCCTCGGAAACCGTCCACTCCACCCAGGGGTCCCCCTCGGTCTCGATGGCCCGGGGGACGCGATAGTCGTCGGTCAGGACCCCGTATAGGGTAAGGTCGTCGCCTGTCCCCTCGGCCGCGAGCACGGAGACCATCAGAGATCGGAGGAGCCCGTCTCGATCCCACCGCATCGGAACGGGGATGGGCCCCATCACATACTCAAGGTCGGTCCCGGCGGGGGTCAGGTAGGCCGGCAGGATGACGCAGTGGTCCCACCTGGCTTCCTCATAGACGGCCTCGGCATTGCCGAAGATGCCCTCCGTGCACATGGCCGCGTCGAGGGAGTCCCCCTCGGAGACGGCGGCGGGACGGCGGACCCACCAGGTCCTCGCCATCAGGCCCACTCCGTCCCAGGACCGTCGTCCTGGATGAGTCCGTCCCCGCCGTCGGCGGCCCACACCCAGTCCTCGGCGGTCTGAGCCGCGACGCAGGATGCGCGGTCCTCGAAGACCATGAGCCACGGGCCGGCCGTGAGACCGGGCGCGGTGGTCAACACCACCTCGCCGGCGTCGGCGTCCACGCTGGCGATGACGAGGTCCGCCCAGGTGGAGGGAGCCTCGGAGTCGTGGGTCACCATCTTGACCACGTCCCCGGCCTCGAAGAAGTCGAGGTCCGTGTCATCGGCGTCGAGGTGATAGAGGTCCGTGTCGGCGAAGGTGAGGGTCTTGGAGCCAGAGTCCCAGGACGTGGCCAGCGCGGCGGGTGCGATGTTGCCCAGCTGCTCGTCGATGAGCATCACCTCGAGGTAGTCCACCCGTCGGCCAGGCCCACGGTCCCGGCTCCACCCGAGTATCCATGCCAGCTTTTCGTAGAGCCCCGGAGTGCCGGCGTACCGGTCGACGCCCGAGGTGGTGGTCACTGATATCACCTGGTCGATCTCGAGGGAGGACGCGGCCGGGGATACGGGCAGGCGCAGGACATCCCGAGGGCGACGACCGACGGCGAAGAGTCCCTGATGGACCTGTTCGTTTATCTCGTTTTCGAGCTCGCACGCGGGGCGGAGGGTCGCGTGGATGTGGAGCTCGTGCTCCCCGCCGGCGAGCTTCTTGAGGGGTGAGCTCGGGTCGGTCACGTCCCTGACGATCTGCGGGGCATACCGCTGGATGGCCCGCACATCGGCGACGTAGAGTGGCCGGCCGTGGTCGTCGTCGAGGTACTCCTGGCGGTCGGCCACCATCAGGTGGAGGCAGGTCGTCAGCTGCTCCCGCTCACCGTCCTCGACCGTCGGCCCCTTGCTCCCGTCGATGAGCGAGGAGGTCACGCTCTCGACGGCCTCTCCCCGTGCCGGGACACGGACACGGCGCCATGCCACGGTCCCGTCGTTCAGGACTACCGCATAGACCCCGGCCGTCAGAAACAGGCCGGTCAGGAGGTCCCTCACGGACTTCGGTTCGGTCAGGTGCCACGAGACACGGTTGAGGGGGTAGGGAACGCAGGTCCTGACGAGGTTTCGGAGTCCGTCCCAGTCCACGTCCCCGTCAACGAGGGCCTGGCCTGGGAGCCAGGTGCGGGGGATGTCGTAGGTCAGGGCGAGGCTGTCCGCGAACACCACCCCCGACCAGAGGGCGCGGACGGCGTCGGCGAGCTCGCCCTGGTGGGTCCACACTTGCCGGACCGTCGGGGCTTGTTGCCCAATGCGGATCAGGATGTGGTCGAGGGGCGGGTACCCTACCATGTGGATGTCGCCGAGCTCCAAGTAATCCGACCCGGTGTTGACGACGCGGACGTGATGGAGGGCGCTCTCGGTCTCGTCGTCCACATCGACGATGACCCCGGTCTCGGCAAACTCGGCGGCCTCGTCCTCCCGGAGATACAGACGGGGGTTGAAGAACCCGATGTTTGCCACCGATGCGAATATCTCAGCGGGTGGAAATGGAGCGAGGGCGGAGGAGGTCGTCGAGTTGAAGGTCAGGTCACGCTCGAACCCGAGGAGCTTCCACCCGAGACTCCGCTCCGTTATCCGGATCGAGACGAAGGTGGTGGCGCCGTCGAACCAGACACGGACGAATCCTTCGCCCGTTAGGTCCATGTGCCACCCGGCCTGAATCTCTAGGGTGTCCCTGGCGTCCTCGAACATGTCCATCCACGTGTCGTAGAACTGCGCGGCGTCGAGTCCTACGAAGTTGATGTCATGTTCGGTCGTGTCCTCGACGATGAGCCGCCCCCACCTCATCCACCGATAGTTAGGGACGTAGAGCCCACGGAGGCGCCCCTTCGGCGGGGCGTTGAAAACCTGTCCCTTCTGAAACAGGGAGAGGACGTGGTCGACGGGGATGGTCACGCGGCCGGGAACAGGGCGCTCCTGGCGGGAGACATACCCCACCCAGATTTGTTCCGTCGCCGAGATGTCCCCGGTCAGACTGTTCCGCTCGGCGGCGTAGAGAACGACGCGGCGTCCTGTCAGGTCGCCTGGGCCGTCCATCACCTCGGGCTCGATGGGGGGGAAGACGTTCGTGTTGAAGGTGTGAGCGCGGGCCTGAGAACCGTAGTACCCGCGGGTTGCGGCGGCGGCGCCCGTGCCGATGGTCGTTGCGGCCACGGCCGTGTAGTGGATGGCCTCCTGGTCGAGGTAGACCACACCAGGAGGGGCTGGCAGTCCGGCGGTAGAGGTGACGTTGATGACCCCGTCGCTGGCGGCGACGGAGGCGGTGAGGGCGGACCGAGCCAGGGCCGGCTCGCTCTTGAGGAGGGCGAGGAGCTCGTTGTCAGGATCGTCGACGACGAATGAGGTGGCGCCGATGCGGGGCCACACCTCGGTCGGATGAGCTCGGACAGCGAGGCGGATGGACTCACTCCGGAGCCGCCCGATGACGCCCTCGAACCCGCCGTCCGTATACCAGCTATCGGTGGGCTCGTCGTCGCAGGTCGCGGGGACGTAGGGAAACCCGTCGATCCGGAGAAAGAACTCCCAGTCTCCCCACCCACGGGCCAGCGCGTCGGAATAGGTCATCAGGCCGCCTCACGCCGCCGCGCCTCCAGGATGCGTTCGATCTCGTCGGCGGCATCGGTGGAGGTCATGACCCCGTTGTTTTCGATGACCACCCGCGCGCCCGAGTCTCGGTCCCCGTCACGCCGCGCGGCCTGGGACCACTCCGGGCGGTGCATTGGGGAATACCCCCCGGCCCCCGCCCCCCCCCCCCCCCCCCCCCCCGCCG
>Ga0180007_10007812_pt1 | contig 10004 bp, 8 predicted proteins | sample MM_PC_MetaG_FD_121122 | JGI IMG/M metagenome (GOLD analysis project Ga0180007, IMG submission 121122) | Groundwater microbial communities from the Aspo Hard Rock Laboratory (HRL) deep subsurface site, Sweden - MM_PC_MetaG | ecosystem: Environmental > Aquatic > Deep subsurface > Groundwater... | reverse complement strand
TGGCGCCGGGCCGGTGCAGCTCGCTCTCGCGGAAGGCCATCACGCCGCCGGCCATGTGCAGCTGGCTCACGTTGCCGGGCAGGTCGGTCACCTGCTTCAACGCGCCGCCGCGCACGTCGGCGTGGAAGACGTTCATGTCGCGCCCGTCGGCGACCCGCAGGTAGATCCGCCGGCCGTCGGGCGACCAGAAGGGCGGATCCGCGGGGGTCGAACCGGACCCCGACAGGCAAAGCTGCGTCTCGGGGGTCAGGTTCCGCGTCTCGCCGCTGCTCAGGTCCCGCACGAAGAGATGCTTGAGGTTGAGATAGGCGCGCAGGTCGTCGGCGCGGTCCATGAAAAAGGCAAGGCGGCTGCCGTCGGGGCTGTGGGCCGCCAGGGAGGCGTGGCGGTCCGGGTCGCTCACGAGCGTCAACGCGCCGCTCGCGGCGTCCAGCAGGCCGACCCGCTGCTCCTCGTCCACCAGGCCGGAGAAGCGTTCGTTGTAGGTCACCGCCAGCGATCGCCCGTCCGGCGCCCAGGCCAGGTGCTGGGGATTCAGGGGGGAACGGGTGAGCTGGCGGGGCTCGGTGTCGGCGGGGCCGTCGGGCAGGACGTCGACGAGCCACACCTGGTCGAAGTCCTCGGGGTGCTCCAGACGGTCGTACACGGTCCAGTCGGCGTGGTCGTCGTCCTCGTCGTCGGCGGCCTCCTCTTCGGCGGCCTCCTCGTCGTCGTCGGATTCCGCAGCGGCCTGTTCGTCTGCCGGGGGCGCGAGCACCGCCAGCGACGCGCCGTCGGGAGCCCACCAGTACGCGCTCAGGCCTTCGGGCAGGTCGGTCACCGGCCGCGGTTCCGAACCGTCGAGGGGGTTGATCCAGACCTGGGACGTCTCGCCGCGCGTGGCGAGAAAGCTCAGGGCGCCGTCCGGCCGCCAGGCCAGGCCGGAGATCCGCGAGCCGTCGAAGGTGATCTGGCGCGCGGCGCCGGTCGCCACGTCTGCGATCCACAGGAAGTACGCGTAGGCGTCCTCGGCCAGGTCGCGGCCGCGGTGCAGGTACGCCACGCGCGCGCCGTCGGGCGACACCGACGGCGAGGTGAGCACGGGCACCTCGAGGAACGCCTCGATGGTGAACGCGTCCTGTGCGGGGTCGGCCGCGGCGGCGAGGACCGGGGACATCCCCGCCACGAGCAGTGCCGCGGTCCAGAGACAGATGCGCACGCTTTTCATCGTTCCTCCCGGAAATCTGCATGTCCTGCCGGAAAACGACCGATCCGCCCCACAGGATAGCGCCTGGACATCGTCGCTGTCTTTCCCGAAAAACCCGGGCAGGTATGAAAGGCCGTGACACCTTCGACATCACCATCCCCGACACCGGAGCCCTCGACGATGCACCCGGAGCGGGGCGGAGTCGCCGTTCGAACAGACCGGGAGCATCACTCGCGACGGGGATCCGGGGCGGCCCGGGTCCCTGCCCGTTTCAGGCCACAGCATCCATCGGAGAGCATCATCACGCACAAATACCGCGCACGAGAGAAATGTCCGCTTGCTTCCATATGGCATATATTGCTGAAATGATATTCATGTTGAATATTCGAAATGATTATTGTACGATGGATAGACGACCTCCATCGCGCCCGCATCTACCTCGGGAGGGTGATATGAAAAAATCGACAATGTATGTCCAGTTGATCGCGATCCTGGCGATATGCATCCCGGCCGCGTCGGCGCTGGCCACCACGGAGGACTTCGACGGCCTCCCGGCCGGCACCGTCGTCGCGGGTCAGGAACCCGGCGGCGGCACGGCCCCGGGCACCGTCTTCGCTGATTTCACGTTGTCGGTGACCAACAACGGCGGCGGTCCCCACTCGCTGATCATCTTCGACTCCGACGATCCCACCGGCTGGGACCAGGATCTCGGCACGCCCAACGTGGACTTCGGCGGTCCCGGCGTGGGTTCCGGGGGCAGCGCCGGGGCGCCGGGCGAGAACTCCGTGCCCTACCACAACCTGTTGATCTGCGCCGAGGACATCGTCGACGCCAACAGCAACGGGCTCGTGGACGATCCCGACGACGAGGCGGGCGGCTGCACCGTCGTCTTCGACTTCGACTTCGTGGTGGACCTGAGCTACATCGTCATCGTGGACATCGATTTCGAGACCGTCGACTTCGACCTCTACGAGGACGGCGCTCACATCGGCGGCGACGAGGGCGTCGATCTGGGGAACAACTCCGTGCAGGTCGTTGACCTCACGCCGTTCTCCAGCATCGATCGCCTGGAGGTGGAGTTCAGCAGCAGCGGCGCCATCGCCGAGCTGGAATTCTTCCCGGCGGCCGTCGCCGACGAGGATGCCGACTGGGGCGGCGTGAAGCGCATCTACCGTTGAGCCGCTTCCGCACGCTACCCTCGCGAAAGGACCCGGGAAGCCCCGGGTCCTTTCGCTGTCCGTGCCCCGTCATCTGTAGATGGTCTTGATCCCGCTCCAGGTCGACGACTCCCCGGCCACCGGGCCGTCCGTCGTGATGACGAGCCGCGGCGGGTAGACGTGCGGCGAACCGCCCACGTAGATGCGGTCCATGCGGCCGACCTCCGAGTAGACGCCGCAGAGGAAGACGCCGACGCGCGCGGCTCCGTCGTCGATCGCGTCCTGCACGTGGCCGGTCACGCTGAAGAACAGGTCCACGTTGGCCTGGGTGGGCGCCACGATGTCGAGCGCCGTGTACATGTCCAGGTCGGCGCGGGGCAGCGGCACCTCGTCGCCCGTCGCCTGGTAGGCGAAGGCCGCCACGTAGGGCAGGCCCTCCTCGTGGCCGGTCTTGCGCGCGACGAATTCCGCGGCGAGGATGGTCTGTCCGGGGTTGAAGGCGGACAGGTCGAACTCGGCGGACACGCCCCATTCGGAATCGCAGCCCCAGGCGTTGCCGCCCACGTTCAGGCTGTAGGCCGTCGAGACGGTGCCGGCGACGAAATCCGGCTCCTGGGGGCATTCGCCGGTCCCCTCGACACGCTCGTCCTCGCCGACCTGCAGCAGCGGCGCCAGGAACTCCTCCGCCGCGCAGGCCGCCGACGCCGCCGACAGCGCCAGCAGGAATGCCGCGATCGTGATCGACCGGGATCCGCGGTCGGTTGTTCGCCACGATGTCATGATGCCCTCCTTTGACTATTGTCCGGTCGACTACGCCCTCGACTGCTGCTTGGCCCAGCTGTCCTTGAGCGAGACGGTGCGGTTGAAGACCGGCACGCCCGGCCGCGAATCGCGGCTGTCCACGCAGAAATACCCGTGGCGCATGAACTGGCACCTGTACCCCGGCTCCGCCGGGGCCAGGCCCGGCTCGAGCTTGCAGCCGCGCCTGACGACCAGCGACTCGGGGTTCAGGGAGTCGGCGGGGTCCGCGTTCTCGTCCGCGCCCGGAAACGGATCGCCGAAGAGATGGTCGTAGAGGCGCACCTCGGCGTCCAGGGCGTGGGCGGCGGAGACCCAGTGCAAAGTGCCGCGCACCTTGCGGCCGTCGGGCGTGGCGCCGCCCCGGGACGCCGGGTCGTAGGTGCAGCGCAGTTCGACGACGTTGCCGTCGGCGTCCTTGACCGCCTCGTCGCAGGTGACGTAGTAGGCGTGCTTCAGACGGACTTCGCGGCCCGGCGCCAGACGGAAGAACTTGCGCGGCGGATCCTCCATGAAATCGCTGCGCTCGATCCACAGCTCGCGGGTGAAGGGGATCGGACGCGTGCCGTCCGCCTCGTTCTCGGGGTTGTTTACGCAGTCGAAGTCCTCGGCCTTGCCCTCGGGATAATTCGTGATGACGACCTTCAGGGGATCGAGCACCGCCATCACCCGGCGCGTGGTCAGGTTCAGCTCCTCGCGCAGACAGTGCTCGAGCAGCTGGATATCCACAGTGCTGCTGGCCCTGGCCACGCCGATGCGATCGCAGAAATCGCGGATGGAGGCCGGCGTGTAACCGCGCCGCCGCAGGCCGCTGACCGTGGGCAGGCGCGGGTCGTCCCAACCGTCGACCACCCCCTCGTCCACCAGCCGCAGCAGCTTGCGCTTGCTCATCAGGGTATGGGTGAGGTTGAGCCGCGCGAACTCGATCTGCTGCGGGTGATAGGCACCGAGCTGGTCGAGGAACCAGTCGTAGAGGGGACGGTGCACCTCGAACTCGAGGGTGCAGATGGAATGGGTGATGCCCTCGATGCTGTCCTCGAGTCCGTGAGCCCAGTCGTACATGGGGTAGATGCACCAGTCGTCGCCGGTGCGGTGGTGCGTTGCGTGGCGGATGCGGTAGATCAGGGGGTCGCGCATCAGCATGTTGGGCGCGGCCATGTCGATCCCGGCGCGCAGGACCTTCTCGCCGTCGGCGAACTCGCCGGCGCGCATGCGGCGCAGCAGGTCCAGGTTCTCCTCGGGCGTGCGTTCGCGGTACGGACTGTCCAAACCCGGCAGCCTGACCGTGCCGCGCGTGGCCTTGATCCGCTCGTCGTCCTGGTCGTCGACGTAGGCCTTGCCGGCCTTCACCAGCTGCTCGGCGCACGCGTACATGCGCTCGAAGTAGTCCGAGGCGAAGAAGAGCCTCCCCTGCCAGTCGGCGCCGAGCCAGCGCACGTCCTCGATGATGGCGTCGACGTACTCCTGCTCTTCCCGGGCCGGGTTGGTGTCGTCGAAGCGCAGGTTGAACTTGCCGCCGAACTTCTCGGCCAGGCCGTAGTTCAGCAGGATGCTCTTGGCGTGGCCGATGTGCAGGTAGCCGTTGGGTTCGGGGGGGAAACGCGTATGGACGCGGCCCTCCCACTTGCCGGTGGCGTTGTCCTCGCGGACGATCTCTTCGATGAAGTTGGCGGCGGTGTCGGACATCGTATCGCGATCCATCCGGGTTGCGGGTGCGGCGTCGACGGGCGCCGTTCGAGCATATCCGGAAACGGGCGCCGCGTCGATGCCGTTGTCGGCGGGCGCTAGCGCGCGAGGAACGCCGTGGCCAGTTCCACGCTCTCGGCCGGTCCCACCTCGATCCGCTGGTCCGCCAGCCTGCCGTCCTCGTCGATGATCCAGTGGGAACGGATCACGCCCCGGCAGGTCCTGCCGTAGAGCTTCTTCTCACCCCAGGCGCCCCACGTCTCCAGGACCTCGTGGTCGGGATCGGAGAGCAGATCGAAGACGAGCCGCTTCTGCGCTTTCCAGGCCGCGAGTTGCCCGGGACTGTCGGTACTGATGCCCAGGACCACGGCGCCCCCGGCGTCGATCTCCGGCATGGCGTCCGAGAACCCGCAGGCCTGGGTGTTGCAGCCGCCGGTGTTGGCCTTGGGAAAGGCGAAGAGCACCACCTTGCGGCCCTTGAATCCGCTCAACTCGACCTTCTCGCCGCGCTGGTTGAGCAGGCTGAATACGGGGGCTTCCTTTCCGATTTCCGGCATCGTTCTCATCTCCCGTCCCGTGGCGTATGCGTGTCGATGGAACCAATCTAGACGAGACCGCCGCCAGCGACGACAAGGTGCGGCAGCGTACGGAAAAGCCCCGCCCGGCGCTGGAGCCGGACGGGGCGAGGCCGATTCGGCTACCGGGGCTAGGACGTCGCCTTGTCGGCGAGCTTGCCAGCCTCGACGGTCTTCTCGTCGAAGGCGGACTTCAGCTCGTCGGCGCTCTTGCCGCAGCAACCCTTGCCGGCTTCGAGGGCTTCGGCGCAACACTCGTGCATGTCGGCCTTGGCGGCGAACCGGGCCTTGGCCTGGGCGACCTTCTCGGTGAAGGCGGTCTTCAGCTCGTCGGCGCTCTTGCCGCAACACCCCTTGCCGGCCGTGAGGGCGCCGGCGCAACATTCGTGCATGTCGGACTTGGCGGCCGCACAGGCCTGTTGGTCGGCGAAGGCGGCCTTGACGGTCTCGGCGTTCTTGCCGCAACACCCCTTGCCGACCTTGGCGGCGGCGACGCAACACTCGCCCATCTCGGCCGAGGCGGACGCGGCACAGGCGGCGGCCGACTTGACGCCGGCGCCGGCGCCGGCCTTGTCGGCGGCGCACTGGGGGCCGCCGGCGACGGCGAGGCCGGACAGCGCGGCCACGGCCGCGACGAGCATCACCGTGGTGATCAGTTTCTTCATGATCTGGTCCTTTCTGAGCGGATCCGAATCCGGCGCCGAGGGCGGCCCGGCGTGTCTGGCTTCATGGGTATAGGAGTAGAATAGTTTAGTTTTATTACACGAAACCTGCAAGTCCCCGGCGCTCCCGGCGAAAGCATCAATCCGTTCAATCATAAGATCTTCAGTGAAGTTGCGGAATCAACACCGGGCGGAGACCGGGCTCCCGGCCAGATCGACCAGGCGACGGTCGAGACGGTGGAGCGTGACGCTTTCGTCCGACAAGCCGGCTTCCTTGACGGCCCTGGGCATGCCGTAGACGACGCAACTGCCCGCCGACTGGGTCAGACAATGGCATTTGCCGGCCTTCAGGAGCCTGACGCCCTCGCAGCCGTCATCGCCCATGCCCGTCATCACCACGGCCAGGATGCCGGCCTCGTCCCGTATTTCGCTGAGGGAACGGAACAGCACGTTCGCCGAGGGACGGCAGTTGTTCAGGGGAGGATCCATGTTCAAGGCGATCTTCGACATGTCGCCGATGCGCCTGACCGTCATGTGCTTGCCGCCGGGCGCCAGGTAGACGGTCCCGCCCTCGAGCCTGTCGCCGTCGTTCGCCTCGACGACCTTGACCGCCGATTTCGCATCGAGGTCCCTGGCCATGATTTCCGTGAAGAGAGGCGGCATGTGCTGGACCACGAGTATGGGCAGGGGGTAGGTGGCGGGGAGCTTCGGGATCAGCTTATCGAGAGCCACCGGTCCGCCCGTGGACACCGCGATGGCCGTGGCCCAGAAGTCGAAACCGGGCGCCGATCTCTTCGCGGGCAAGGTGATGTCCTGCGGACGATGCGCCGGCCGCGGACGCCTGGGGGTCGCGCGGGGTTTCGCGGATCGGCGAACGGGTACGGCGCGGTCGTTCCGCGGGCTGCACAGCAGACTGCGTATCGTTTCGATCAGGTCGTCGGCGCCGCGCGGCCCGGGCCTGGCTATCACGATCCTCGCGCCGCACCTGTGCAGATCGTCGGCCGCTTCGCCGGCGACGTCCGCTTCGTCCACGACCACGACGATCTGCAGGTCCGGCTGGGCCAGCTTGAGGGTCAGCAGCAGGGTCCGGCCCAGCATGTCGGGCAGTTCGGCATCCAGGACGATGATGTCGAACCTGCCGTAGGCGGACAGGCCGAGGCCCTCCCGGCCGCTGGCCACCGCTGCGACCTCGTCGATTGCGAACAGGTTCTCCAGCGCGGCCTGCACGGCCTGCCGGCAGGACCGGTCGCCTTCCACAACCAAGGCTTTCAAGCCCATTCATCATCCCCGGGCGAAGGATGCAACGGATTGACGCGTCGTATCGACGACGCGTCGCGGATCCCCATGGTTTTCGGCAATTCATGGATTCGTCTTGAGACATACCTGCCGGCCGGCGGTCGCGAGCTCGATCCCCACCGGGCAATGGTCGGAACCGTGGACTTCCGGCTGGATCCAGGCGCGCTTCAGGCGCGGGCGCAGGGACGCGGAGACGAGGAAGTAGTCCAGCCGCCAACCGATGTTGCGCCGGCGCGCATCCAGTCGGTAGGTCCACCAGGTGTAGTGGCCGCCGCCGCTCTCGAACTCGCGGAAGGTGTCCACGAAGCCCGCCGCGACCAGGGCGTCGAAGCCGGCGCGCTCCTCGTCCGTGAAGCCGGCGTTGCGCGCGTTGGCCTTGGGGTTGGCCAGATCGATGGGCTTGTGCGAGACGTTGAAGTCCCCGCAGACCACCACGGGCATGCTCTCCTCCAGACGCCGCAGGAAGGACAGGAAGTCGGCGTCCCACCGCCGGCGGTAAGCGAGCCGGGCCAGTCCGCGCTGGGAATTGGGCGTATAGACATTGACGAGGTAATGGTCGACGAACTCGAGGGTCAACACGCGTCCCTCGCCGTCGTGCTCCGGCGCCCCCATGCCAAAATGCACGCCTACGGGTTCGCGCCTGGTGAGCGTGACGACGCCGGAGTAGCCCTTGCGCGCGGCAGGATTCCAGTGGGCGTGATACCCCTCGGCGGAAAGTTCGACCTGCTCGGGCAGCGCCCTAGTCTCTTGCAGACAAAGGACATCCGGACTCTCCGCTGCCAGGAAATCGTCGAAGCCCCTGGTCTGGGCCGCCCGGATCCCGTTGACGTTCCACGAAAGAAATCGCATCGCCGCGCACGCCTTCGACTGGGGCTCGTTTCTTGCTGCCCGAACGGGTAGAGGACGCCACACGAGGCATTCCGATACTTCATGAGGATCGTCGGGTCACGATCGATCCATCCGAGGAACTACAGCGACCTCGATCAATCGGGAAGGTTGCCATGGGAGCTTGCAAAAGGCACGCAACTAAATCCGTCTTCATCGCCATCCTGTTGGTCGCCACCTCCGCCGCAGCCGACGACGCCTTGCTCTACGGCACCATCATGGCCGCGGCGGCCAGACCCGACGCGCCGGGCGACTGGCGCTACGAGATGCGCGTGACATGGGAGAACAACTCCCCGTTTGCGCTGAGCCACTTCAACCTGAAGCTCGACGACGGGACCAACTGCAACGACGAGGACATCAGATCATACCTGATCTGGAATTCTCCGGCGGGGGTAGCCCGTTGCTTCGGCGTCAACGCCGCGATCTACTTCGACGCGGTGCTCGAGATGGGCGGCGACCCCTCGCTGGGGATCGATGTGCCCCTGATCAAGTACGAGCCCAACGACATGAGCGAAATACGTCCCGGCCCGAACGGCGTGGGCGTGTTCGTGTTCTGGTCGAACCTGCCGCCGTGGCCGATCGACAGGCCGAACGTGCTGCTCAGCGAGAAATTCGGCCAGCTGCACAGCTTCGGCCAGATGGACGGCGTCTTCCCGGCGCTGCCCTGCGATCCGATCGCCACGGATCAGTCGAGCTGGGGCGCCGTCAAGGCGGGATACGGACACTAGCGCCGGCGACCGACCGCCCCTCGCCACCTTGCGGGAGAGACGACTTCGGATCGTCTCTCCCGCCTGCCGTTCGACCGGCACTTCCCGCATCAGAGAATCTCAATTAATCCTGCAACTTGTAAACTTTCGCGAAATAGTGTAAACTCCCCCTAACTTACCGGTCTTTCAGCGGAACCGTGAAGCGCCGTTCGCCGGCGCCTCACACCCCGTCGGTTCCCCGAGTGTCCGCCACAACCAGGGAGATTCGCTCAATGATGCACCAACGATCCTGCCATCGCGCCACACTGGCCCTGCTGTCGATGCTGCTCCTGCTGTCTTCGGCGGCGTTCGCCCACGACGGGAGAATCTACAACCCCGACCGCAAGGCGGACGCCCCGGCCTACGCACCTTCCCGTCTCGACCTGATGAACGAGAGCTTCGAGACCGCCGTGCCGCCCGCTGGCTGGGCCATGCTGAGTCTGGGCAACGCGACTCAGGAGTGGTATCAAACGGACGCCGGCGCCCGCACCGGCAGCTATAGCGCCAGACTGGATTACTGTCCCATCAGCCAGACCATGAACGAGTGGCTGATCAGCCCCGCGCTGAACTTCACCGGCCTGACCGACATCAGGCTCGACTTCTACGAGGACGAAGCGTACTGGACCGACTATGGCGACCATCACTACGTCATGGTCAGCACCACCAGCCAGACCGACACCGGCACCTTCTCGGTCGTCTCCGACATGACGCCCGCCACCCACAACATCTCCGGCTTCACCGGCTCCGCGGTCACCGTCGACCTCTCGGCCTACGCCGGCGAGCCCACGGTCTACGTGGCGCTGCGCTACACCGGTTCCGACGCGGACATCTGGCTCGTGGACGACGTGCGCGTCTACGAACCCTGGCTGCACGACCTCGCCCTCAAGGACATAGCTCCCGACGACTGGCAGTTCGCCGGTGGAGCGACCCTCCCCATACAGGTCATCGTCAAGAACATCGGCCGCAGCACCGAGGATTTCGACGTGCAGGTGACCATCAGGAAGAACAGCGTC
>Ga0180007_10007811_pt1 | contig 10004 bp, 6 predicted proteins | sample MM_PC_MetaG_FD_121122 | JGI IMG/M metagenome (GOLD analysis project Ga0180007, IMG submission 121122) | Groundwater microbial communities from the Aspo Hard Rock Laboratory (HRL) deep subsurface site, Sweden - MM_PC_MetaG | ecosystem: Environmental > Aquatic > Deep subsurface > Groundwater... | reverse complement strand
AAACAGGTCCCCGAGCAGGACCACGATGTCGGGTTTTTCAGCCTGCACCTGGTCGATGCGTTCCGCCAGCCATTTTTCATCGAGCAGGGTACCGACATGCAGGTCCGACATGGCAATGATCACCGTATTATTGAGCTCAACCGGCAGGTTGTCTATCTCGACCTCATACTTCTCCATCACCGGTGCCTGCAGCCCCTGGAAAAGGGCGAATGCCGCAAGCACACCCCCGGCGGCCAGGGCCGCCCCTCTTAACAAGGGCGCCAACCTGGGCAGGAATAAACCAAAACCGGTGACGCAATCCGCGGCCAGAAGCGAGACACAGATCAGGAAGAGGGTCGCCATCCAGTTCATGCCTGCAAACTCCAGCATCACGGCCAGATCACCGGAATTGCCGTGGCCATAGACACGACCGGCAACAAAGAGCGTCCACAGGAGGATACCGATGCCGGCCACATATTTTCCCGGCAAGAAACGCTTCAGAATCGGCACGGAGGCGGCACGCCAGAAAACATAGACATGCATCACGGTAATGAAGAAAATCAGAACAGTTCCAAACATTTGCTTTTAAAAAAGATGAGTTGACTTTTTTCCCTGCTCAACAGCCGGGGTTCATGAGCAGACTTGACCATTTTTCCCCAGTATATTCAACAAGTTCACAGCCCCCCGGGTTCCCCTGTTGTCAGAGGTTAAAATTTTGCCGGACTTACAACAAGTTAAAAAAACAATAAATTTATTTCATTCCGCGCAGTTATTTTACTTTACAGGCAAATTCCGAAGGAGTAAAAATGTAAACTTTATACCCTTACACTTGAGGGAAGGGTTCGGAAACAAATTCATCTTAGGAGGAAAGATAATATGTCGCCCATTAAAAAAATTTTCGCCCTTGGTGTCATCTCCCTGCTTGCCAGTGGACTTGTTGCCTGCAAACAAAAAGAAGAACCGGTGGCAGTGACCCCGGTTGAACAGCATGCCGTACAGCCTGTTGCGACAGAGGAAGAGCAGACCCAGGCCATCGAAGAGAAGGCAGAGGAAACCGTACAGGCCATCGAAGAGAACGCAGAGGAAACCGTACAGGCGGTCGAAGAGAACGCTGAGGAAACCGTACAGGCGGTCGAAAAGAACGCTGAGGAAACCGTACAGGCGGTCGAAGAGAAGGCAAAGGAAGACGTACAGGCGGTCGAAGAGCATGCTGCCCCGCCGGCTGAAGAAAAACCGGCACATTGATCGGCTGAAATCAATTGATCACACCCCCCTGAAGCAGGGGTACATCCCTGCTTCAGGGGTTTTCTTCTCTCCCCACACCAACACGTTGATCCAGGGGCTGGCAATACCCCGGCCCGCTACACCGCCCCGCCCTCGGGGCTGTTTTTCGAACAGGCCTTTTACGACAAGGGTGAACTCCAGGAGTATCTCTCAGAAATAAGCAGCAAGCCCTGAACCGGGATGCTCCCAGCGCAGCACTTCCCGCGGGCAGGGGGCATGACTCGCGGCCCCGGCCGGGGTCGAATCGGGGCCGGCATCTCTCATTGCCAGAATGTATTGGACGGTCGCCGGGGCGAGCAGGAGTTCATCGCTCACCTGCCGACGCTCCGCAATTATCTTGCGGCCGTGATCCAGGCGAATTTCCCTATACGGGTTCAGATAGCTGACCGCGTGTCGAAGTGCGGCTGTTGAGTAGGTGGCATGAAACGTGAACCGGTCCTGGTCGGCCAGCGCCAGGAGTCCGGGCACGCATGCGAGCCGGTCTTTCCTGCTGTTCAAAGACCACAACTCCCGGCCCTGATCCTTCTCCCTGAACACCTCCGCAAGCGCTGCCAGCTGGGCCGGTTCTCCACCCACGGCAAGACTCCTGATATAGCCTGCCTCGGTGATCTCCTCGTGAGGCTTGCGGACCACGCCGGCGGCCCGGCGCCGGGAGCCCATGCCCTGATAGCGGTGGCGGTAGATGAAGGAGCAGTAATTGACGGCAACGGCAAGCTCCTCGTCGGCCGCAAAGCGCAGCATTTCAAGGGCGGCCTGCTCCGATTCGAGCACCGTGACCTTGGGCCCGTGCAGGAAGGTGTAAGGCCTTGCCGCAAGCCGCGGCCGGTTGTGCACGGTGCAGCGCAACTGATGCAGGTTGAGATGATTCACTCCCAGGTCGCTCATCTGCCGGAGGCGGTCCCTGAGAAGCGCCGCATCTTCGGGGATGGCCGGGATCTCAATGGTGACGCAGGGGATGACACCTACGGCCAGGCCGACCTTGTCCAGGCTGTACTGATCCGCGCTGATATCGAAACGGATCTCGTTGAGCCCGGCATTCCTGAGGCGCTTGAGCTTGTCGGCGTCCAGGAGCATGCCGTTGGTATACATCCAGACATGCATGTCCGCTCCGAATTTTTTCCTGATCTTTTCAATATACTGCAGGGTCCGGTCCAGGGTCAGCAGCGGCTCCCCGCCGCTGATCCCCGCCCCGCGGAACAGGAAGGCCTTGAGGTAATCGGTATAGTCCCGGACCGCCGGGAACTGCAGGGTATTGGTGGTGGGTTCGCCCTTGCCGGCCTGTGCGGTCGGGCAGTAGAAACAGCGCCCGTTGCAGATGCCGTTGATGAACAGGCAGGACCAGGCCCCTTCGGTGCACAGCCGACAGCCCGGCGCCAGGCTGCCGGTATAGAGCTTGGCGCCGTGGCAGCAGCTTTGCACCTTGCCCTGCAGGCCCGCCAGCAGTTCCCGTCGCTGTTCCGCGGCCGCGGCCGCCTGGTCGGGACTGATCCAGTTCATGACCTCATAGTCCGCGCCGAATTCCGCGCGGTTGGCCGTTATGCAATCCTCCAGTTCCTGTTCCGTTTCCATGCGCGCCTCACCCGCTGCCGCTTACAAATTTGCAGAAAGCCGAACCGGGCGCTGGATCCACTGTAACCGCAGACGCGTAAGCCCTGACCGGGTCGGCATCGCATTTAGCATACAACCCTGCAAAAATTGCAATAGTTTTCAGAAAGGGGCTGAATCTCATCGCGGTTTATGTATCCTTACTATGCCCTGCCGACCGGACAATTCCGCCGGCGCGCAATGCCGGGGACACGCAAGAGCGCGGGATCGACGGAAGTACCGCCTTATTGCCGGCCTTGTTGTCTTGATCTGATTTTCTGCACTATCCGAATACTCGCAAAGAGGAAAAGGGCGGTTAGTGCGCTGCCGCCATTACCGAAAAAATCAAGCAGCAATAAAAAGATCGCCGAGAAGAATAACGGATATTTTATCCAATGCAGCCCTGACCAGAACCGGGAGGAGATGTTCAAGATATTCCTGACTGATTTCCTGAAGAGAAAATGCAGGATCGCGGTATCAATAAAAAGGAAAAAGGAAAAAAACAGGCCTGCCCCCGGCTTGTAATCTGTTGAGATAGTATAAATGCTGTACATCCAGACCAGGGGGATGGAAATAACCGCCACCTTCCATCCCCAGCCGGCAGACCGCCACAGGCCGATACAGATAAGGATATTCAGGATGGTGCTGACTGCTACATCAACATGTTCAAGGATGGTAAATGTTTTTTCGATATCGGAAAACAGCACAAGAAGATAGAAACCAAAACCAAGGGCGGCGGTCAGCAATGACCAGATTGCGATAATCCTGAGCCATTTCTTCTCCTTTTCAACAGCAGGGACCAATTCCTGGGACATGTATGATTATTCCCCCTCTGCGGGCCGGATTTCCGCAACAACTCTTGTTTTACATGCCATGGCAACATGGCTATCCATTTACAGGCACCCTGTCAACAATTAAGTGTTGTGACCCTGGTTGCATCCCCCATTACCAGTTGTCGCCTGTCATTATACTGTTCCCTTTCCCGCTTCTGCACTCTGCATTGCAGCAGAAAACCGGTTTGTCAGATGCGCAGGCCCGCCCCTGCCTGGTTTTCCTGATCGCTTTTAATGATCCTGGTTGCAAACAGGGTCAGGCCGAGGACCAGGATGCCGATCAGCGGGAAGGACCAGTGGAGACCGAACCAGTCAGAGGAAACACCCGCGCCGATGGCCCCGATAAAGACCCCGCCGCTCATGGCCAGGTTGAACACCCCCATCATTGTCCCCTGACCGTATTGCCGCCCCTCTTCCGTGGCGAGCGCGCCCAGGGTCGGCCAGATGATTGCCTCGCCGCTGCCCAGGACCACGAACAGCATCAAGAGGACCCAGAAATTGGCGGCCAGCGGGACGAGACACATCACGCCGCTGATAACCAGGCAGCCGAGCCGCAGGAAACGGACCTTGTCCACCCGGTCGGCCAACCGGCCGCAGGGGGTCTGCAGCAAGGCGTTGACCAGGGTCCGGGCGGCGATCACCAGGCCGATCTGCATGCCGGTGGCCTGGAACCACTGGTGCATCAGCAGGGGCAGAAAGGCCATGGTCGGGACCATGATGATCATGGTCGCCAGGCGGGCCAGCAGTATTCCGGCAGTGCGGGGGGTTGCCAGCATCTTCCGCAATGACCTGATCACCCCGGCCCCGCGTCCCGCCATTTTGGTGGGCATCGGCGAGGACGGCAACTGCAGCAGGATCAGCATCATGGCCAGGAAACTGAAACCCGCCATGACATAAAAGGCCGAGGCCATGCCCCAGAGATCGGTAAAAATCCCGCCGATCAACGGGCCGCTGCCGATCCCAGTAAAAATAGCGATATTGAGCAGCCCCATGTATCGACCCTCACTCCCCACCGGCGCCAGGTCACTGACATAGGCCATGGCAACCGGTACGATCATGGCCGAACCCACCCCGTGCAGGGCTCGGATCAGGAGCAGCATACCCACCGAGGTGGCTTCGGGTATCAGAAGGCCGACCAGGGCATAGACCGCCAGCCCGCTTATGAGAAACCCCTTCCTGCCCCAGCGGTCCGAAAGGTTGCCCACCAAGGGCTGACAGAAGCCCCGGGTGATGGAAAAAGCCGCGATGATAAACCCAAGGGCCAGCCCTCCGGCCCCGAGACTCGCCGCAAACACCGGCATCACCGGGACAATGATCCCGATCCCCAGAAGGGCGATGAAGACGGAAAGGAGTAAAGGGATCAGGAGGCGGCGTTGCATGGGGGAACAGGACACATATGGAGGGTCATGCCTGACATTTTGATAGTACCGCGAGCTCGTTAATGCAACGTTACACTTCTCAATGGTTACTCAGCCGAAAGGCAACAAACAATACCATAATGGAAACTTCACACAAACGCCACACCTCGAATGTCGATAAGCTTGCCAGGCCTGTAATGACGTGGCCGCCACATGGTATGCCGCTGTCGCCCTTTCAAAAAAAGGACAGGAGTCCTATAAACAAAAAAGGCCCTTTCCTTATCCCGGAAGGGCCTTTTTTGTTACCAGTTACTGAAAATCCTCTGCCGGTTTCCTCATCTAAAAGGGGACAGATTGACCTCCATCTCTGACTTTTGTTCCTGGAGATAACAAGCTAAGAAACAACATCCCCTCATTAGTTTCCAGGTCCACTCTGTTGAAGCTTCTTTGCTTCCAGCCTCTTGCCTAACTCCAAGAGGCTGTTTATCGAAAGTTCCAATGACTCTTTCTGCTGCTGCAAAGTTTCCAGGTATTCAAGTTTCTTTTGGTGATCGTCCAACAGTGCGAGTTTCTCTTTATCCGAAGATAGTTTCTGTACGGCCTCTGTCAACCCTGACAACTCATTGCTCAAAGCGGTGCGGCGCTCGCTCAGTGCTTGCAGGGCGGCTTCCCCTTCTTTTATTTTGTTCTGCAAATCTTCAAGCCTGGCCTGCTGCTCAATCCCCTCCTTTGCAGCGAGATCTTTCAAATCCTGGATATTTTGCTCCAGCATGGGTTTTTGTCGCTGCAAAAACGCAATCGCGTCAAGCACACTCTTTTTATTTGCAATGTCATCCCTCAGCCGCTGATTAGTTATTTGAAGGATATCACTCTCTTTCGTTAATTCCGCCACGTTGTTCCTGCCGGCTGAAACCTGCTCATTCAAATCTTTAAGCTCTTGATCTGCCTGGCTCAATTCCTGACGCAGCCTTGGAAGAGCCGCATCAGCACTCTTCTTCTCTTCATGTAACTTTTCAAGTGCATCTGTCATGCTGGCCGCCTGTTGCTTCAGGATTTCCACCTTTTTCGTAACATCCTGCAGAGAGCCGCTTGCTTCTTCCAGGTGTTCCAATTTCGCGCCAGTCTGTTTGACCTTTCCGGTAAGCTCCGACTGTTCAGCTTTCCACTTTTTGTATTGATAATGGTCGCTAAAGGCAACAATCACAAATATCAGCACTGCCAAGGCAACAATAATTTTCGGTAACTTGTGAATCCACGAATCTTCTTTTTTGACTTGATCGTCCATTTTTGTCTTTCCTTATAAAATGGTTTTATCATCCGTGACGATTCCTGCCATCACAAACAGGATACCCCGGATACTATCCTTTATGGCGGTTCCAGGTGAATCGGGTACGTTCATTTCCCTTCCCGCAAATTGGGGTTGACTGCTGAGAATAGTAGTCAGTGGGGGAAAGAAAAATCAAGAAAAAGGTGTGAGCAGCTCCGGGGTCAGAGCACTTGACCTCTTTCGCTCCTCAAAAGGCCCACGGAGACTTCGGACGAAAACGGCCCTGGAAGAATCGCAGGACTTCCGGCTCGTACTCGAATTCGAGCCCGGAGATCATCTCCCGCTTCTCGTAGAGACGCTTGATCCCGTCGACCACGAAATCCATGTGCGAATTAGTGTAGACACGACGCGGGATCGTACAGCGCACCAGTTCCAAAGCCGGCCGATAATTCTCTCCGGTCTTGGGATTGCGGCCCTTCGACACATTGCCGCGTTCCATCGTGCGCACGCCGGTCTCGATGTAGATCGCCGCAGCCAGCGCCTGAGCCGGGTATTCGTCCTGGTCCAGGTGCGGCAGATAACGCCGCGCGTCGATGAAAATCGCGTGCGACCCCGGCGGCTGGACGATCGGAATGCCCACCTCCTTCAGCTTCTGCCCGAAAGCCTGGGTCTGCTCGACGCGCATCCGGATGTAGCGGTCGTCCAACGAGTCGAGCAATCCGCGTCGCAAGGCTTCGATATCCTTTATATCGAGCCCGCCGTTGCTGACGTCCCCCTCCCACGCCCTGAGCATTCGCTGAAACTGCCCGGCCAGTTCGTCACTGTTACAGGCGAGCACCCCGCCCATGTTCACCAGGAAATCCTTCTTGCAACTGATCGTGCAGCCGTCGCCGTAGCTGAGCATCTCGCGCAGAATCTCCTTCACGCTCCGATGGGCGTAGGCCGGGTCGCTGCGCAGGATCATGTACGCGTTCTCAACGCACCGCGTGGCGTCGAACATGATCGGGATGTTGTGTTTCTGGCAGATCCGGGAAATCTCACGGACGTTGGCCATCGAAAAGGGCTGCCCGCCGGCCATGTTGACCGACATCTCGAAGCTGACGTAGGCCACATTCTCAGCGCCGACCCGCTCGATCTCGGCCCGCAGCTTCTCCGGATCGATATTCCCCTTCCAGAGAAAGTCGCTTTGCGAATCGTGGGCCTCGTCGACGATGACATCCACAAAAATCCCGCCGGCCATCTCCTGGTGCAGCTTGGTCGTGGTGAAGTACATGTTCCCCGGCACCAACTGCCCCGGGCGGATCATCACCTGCGACATGATGTGTTCGGCCGCGCGGCCCTGGTGCGTCGGCAGAATATGCTCGTAGCCCAGGATCTCGCGAAACTCCTCGACAAAATTCAGATAACTCCGGCTCGTGTAGGGCGTGTCGTTCGTGTTGGTCATGCCCTCCCATTGAAAGCAGCTCATCGCTGAGGTCCCGCTGTCGGTCAGCAGGTCTATGTAGACATCCTCGGAAGGCAGCAGGAAGGTGTTGTAACCCGCCCGTTGCATCGCGGCACCGCGCTGTTCCTTCTCGCGCAGTCCGATCGGTTCGATCACGGCGATCTTGTAGGGCTCGAAGACCGGCTTCGTTCGCCGTTGGTCTCCCAAATAGCTGACAAAGAGCCGCTGGTTTTCCGGCTCGAAACGCGCCTCGTCGACGAACTCCGGATCGTTCAGCAGCCGGAGACCATAGACGGTGTCCCGGTTCTCGTAGAGTTGCACGACAACCGCGATGATTTCTTCGAGTTGGTCCCGCGTATAGGCGCATCGCGGGATCTCCAGGTGCAGGATCCTGGCCGCGACGCTCGCATGGTGGCGCCACGTGCCGTCGATGCGTGCCCGGATGCCGCCCAGGATGTAAAGGGCCGCGGCCAGGACGAACTTTGGATAATCCTCGGCCTTCAGGTGCGGCAGCATTTTTTCGACGTCGAGCGCCACGCCTTTGGCACCCCAATGGACCGGCACGCCCTTTTTGCGGAGTTCCTCATACACGAACTGGATCTGTGCCTGGTACCACTCGACAAACTCGGTGCGCCGGAGTTCCTCCAACCCGACGGCGAAAACCTCCATCGCCCGTCCGGTCATGCCGCCGTAGGTGTGCAGCCCCTCGTAGACGACGACCTGGTTGCGCAGCGCCTCGAACCGGGCGTCCTCCACGCTGGTCACAAACCCGCCCACGTCCGAGCGGCACCCCTGGCTGGCGTCGATCATCACCAGGTCGGCTTCGGCGACCACGCGACGGGCAATCTCGATCAGTTCGCCCTGGCCGCCGAGTTCCGCACGCCGGATCCAGAACGCGTTTTCCATCACATTGGAAATATCGACCAGAAGCGGCACCGAACACTCCCGGGCCATTTTCGCGGTCGCCTTCAGGTTCGCCAGCGAGACGGGCTGTGAATGCCAACCGTCCGGGCAGGTCTCCACGTGGATGTACGCGACGACCTCCGGCCCCTTCTCCTTCAACAGGTGCTCGAGCTTCTCCAGATCGACATTGGCGCCAAAACATGCCGGCGGATCGTGTTTCGCCGCTTCCCCGCAGGTGATATCAACCGGCAGCCCGCCGTTGCCTTCGACGAGCCCGCCGATCAGGCTGCGGTTGTGCAGGACCATTTGCCCCTTGTTCAACAGCGTCGTCACGACCAGCTTCTCGGCACCGATGCCGTTGTGGGTCGGCACAATCCGCTGCAGCCCGAAGATCTCTCGAGCCGCCTCTTCGAGCCGCGCATAATTCCGGCTCCCGGCGTATGCCTCGTCGCCGACCATGTACGCGGCCTTCTGGAAATGGGTCCACGAGGACATGCCCCGCGCGACCAGGTCGAAGGTCACATGATCCGAAGGGATTCGAAACGTATTGAACCCGGCATGCTTGAGAATATTCCAGCGCTGATAAGGTTCCAGGAACGGAAGGTGCTTGACCTCTTTGATCTTGTAAGGCTCAGAAAGCATCGGGTGCTCCTTGGGAAATAACGTCTGATCGTTATACTTCTATGTTAATTCATTCATAATACCGTTATTTATATAAGAAGAGTCAAGAGCTGACCTGCCCCCTTTTGCTCCTTTCGGGCGACCGTCCTGACCCCCTTGTCTCTTTTGAGTCAGCCGAAAGTCCATAGAGAAGCAGACATCTACAACCAAGAGATTAATGTCTGCGTTCACTATGTCACATTGGCAATAGCAGGTTTTCCTGAAGTCGAAAACTATTCAGAGATAGTGTGAAGTGAATGTTTGGATTTTGCCCGTAAAATGTAGGATGTTTCATGGTTGCCATACATTTCTGTGCAGATGTTCAGGTTATGACAATGGCAAGCTCTGTCAAAATAAAGACTCTAAATCCCTGTAGCCACTCAGTATGCGAACTATCTCAACCTTACTGGAAACGACTCGGTAAAAGAGTACGTACCGTTTTATTGAGAAGCTTCTAGTGCCTGGCAATAGATCTTCTCTTACTCTACCCATCTCAGGAGACGAACAAAACAGTTGGCATTGCTCTAATACAGAGTCAAGAAATCTGTCAGCTACTTGGGGAGAGTCATTGGCAATATACAACCAGATATCTTCTAAGTCATGAGTCGCCTGCTCAGATATGTTAAGCTGATATTCTTTCATACAGCGAACATTTTCCGAGCATCATTTTTTATTTTATTAAGAGTTCTTTT
>Ga0180007_10007810_pt1 | contig 10005 bp, 8 predicted proteins | sample MM_PC_MetaG_FD_121122 | JGI IMG/M metagenome (GOLD analysis project Ga0180007, IMG submission 121122) | Groundwater microbial communities from the Aspo Hard Rock Laboratory (HRL) deep subsurface site, Sweden - MM_PC_MetaG | ecosystem: Environmental > Aquatic > Deep subsurface > Groundwater... | reverse complement strand
TTTGATTTTGTTATTTTTTGGGATCTGAGCCAAATAAGCCAGAAAGCGTTTCCATAAAATCAGACGGCGTAGACGACTTGACCTTTTCGCGAGCATTTTGTAAACCAGCACAGTTTTCCCAAGTCTCCTGTGCCCTATTCCGTGCGCCCATAGTATTCAAAAAGCGCTTTGATACCAGCCAAATTCCGCTTCCATTCAACAGTCTCATGAGTTTGAAGCTCCACCGTAATCGCCGGAATATTGATTGAAGCCAGCCATCCTTCCGCATCGCCGGTTACTTCATAGCTGTCAAATGATTTGATAGCCGGATAACCGGAGGCCTTTGAGTACGCGTTCATAATATCAAGCGTCTCCGGGAGGATGCCTGCTTCACACTCTGACGCATACACGGCATTGGACTGACTGTGCCAAAAGATAACAGCATCCGGCTTGTTTTCTAAAACAAAATTTCTAATAGCCACAGTTTCCGGCTCGGAAAACGGCACTGTTCCGCCACTTACCTGATTTCCTTTCCACATACTCTCCGGCTTCCATTTGCAGTCAAAATTGCGATTGAGGTCTACACCGTTAGCGTTAAAGCGACCCTCCTCTTTGCCTATTGCCTTATACGCCCCATCGGGATTAGCAGACGGAATCACGGTAATAGTCAAGTTTGCAGGAATAACTTCCGGATTGGCATCAAGATAATCTATAAATTTATATGCCAAAAGCACACTGTTCCACTCATAGCCACCGTGTATACCGCCGACAAACGCCAAATGTGTTTTTCCGCTTCCATAAGTATACGACTCTATCTTGCGCCCTCCCACGGATAAGCCGATAACATTATGTTTAGGAAGAAAATTATTTAATTCAACTAACTCAGTAGATGCGAGTTTATCACTATCGTCTCGCAAAAGACAAAAAACTAAAACACTCCCTCCGAGCGCGACAACAACAAAAATGGTTGCAATAACCTGCTTTGTAAAAATGGTTCGCATTATTTTGCGTAGTGCAGAAGTAGCGCTTTGATGCCGGCCAAATTTTTATCCCATTCAACATCCTCGTGCGTAGAGAGAAGAACACTGATTGCGGGGATTTTTTCTTTGGCCAGCCAGTTTACCATATCTCCGGTTAGTTTATAGAAATCAAAACTGTTGTAGGCAGGATAACCGGATGCCCGCGCATAGATATTTGTGATGATGTCAGTTTCAGGCAAGATACCGTCATGGCAATTTGACGCAAATACGCCACCGGCGGCGCTATACCAAACCACCACCGCTTTTGGTTTTTGAGTTTCAATATAATTTTTAATCGCCAGACTTTCCGGCTCAGAAAATACCTGACTTCCGCCATTGACTGCAGTATTTTGCCACATAGCGGAGGGTTGCCAATCACAATCAAAATTGCGATTGAGGTCTATATTGTTTGCGTTAAAACGACCGGATGTTTGGACATCTTGCGAAGGCGACACATCTGCCACCGTAAACCGTTCAACCGTGCCGACAACCTTAAAGAGACCGTCAGGATTCAATACCGGAATGACCGTTACCTTTATATTGTCGGGAGTAATGTCGGGATTCGCTTTCAGGTAATCCATCAATTCGTAAGCAACAAGGGCCGTGTTCCACTCATAGCCACCGTGTATGCCACCGACAAATAAAATTTCCGTGTCGCCAACGCCACCCGCCTGTTGGCGAGGCAAGTAATGGTACGCGATAATATCACGGCCTTCAACCGATTTTCCTATGACCGATTTTTCTTTGTTTTGTTCCGTAACTTCTTGTTCCACAACCGGTGTCTCATCCGCCGGCTCATTGCTCTGTGGCTGAGTTGTGGCAGGTATTACATCCTGATTTTTCTGTGTTATGAGAAAATACGCGCTTAGACCAACAATAATAACAACTAAAAGTATAACAATGATGTTTTTCATGATGGTCTTAATATAGCATAAATATAAATTCGAGAGAAGTGCCCGCCCACTTGACTTGAGAACAACGATTTACTATAAATTAAAAAGAAAAACGGGAGGAAAAGATAAAGTACCAACTGATTCAAACATACTCAATAAATTTATGATTTTTGGTTTATCCACACTCAATCTATTGACTTTTTTTACCAATTTGTTAATATAGAAACATCACGATGAAAAATGCCCTTTAAGGTCTTGTCCTTACTGGGTTTTTTTCTTTTTATACTCCAGTTTTTTGCGCAAATCAGAGACAAAAGCCAAATATTCAGACGGAAACTTTTTAAGCAGAGCCGAGTATCGTGACTGGCTTGGTATGAGAAGTTTCTTTAATTTATTTTGTTTTATAAAATACTTAATCAAACAATGAAAATCACCGTCGCCAGTAACAATTAGAGCTTTATCATAATTTTTATACTCAATCATTGCTTGTAAAACTAATTCAGCATCACAATTGCCTTTTGTCTTTCCTTCTTTGTACTCAAGCGTTGGTTTAAATATCAAAAGATAGCCAGCTTCCTGCAAATTCGTATAAAGATCTTGATTGTCTTTTACGTAACCGATAAACAAAAACGCCTTTGAAACATTGTATTTTTCTCTTAGATATACACGGAAACGATAAAAATTAAGACTCCAACCGCAGTCTTTTATAGCCAAATTAAGATTGTTGCTATCTATAAAAACATAATTGTTTTCTTTCTTTTTCACACGATCAATTTTAACAAATTACCGGTTGTCGGCGAAAAAAATCCGAACTTTTTTTCGCGAAAATCCTGACGCTGAATTTTGATAATTTTCGCTTGGGAAAGAAAAAAAATTGTTACTTAGAATACTACTCCATAATCCGAAATAGGGAATATTTGACCATCTTCTTTCTTTAAATCATAACGCTTGCATAAACCATTTTCTAAATCTTCGCGTTTAATTCCCTCGTCTTTGTCTCTTCTGAGACATATAATTTCTGCCACAACATCATTCATGCTAATCCCTTCTTTTTCCACTTCTTCTGTTTATAGACAATAGAAAAGTAGATTGCAAAAAATTTAATTTTAAAGTCAGCCTAATTTATTTAATCAAAAATATCGGCGAGGTATGCATCGATTTCTCTTTGGTCCGCGTCATAAAAATTCAGATTTTTGTTATGAAGATAGGTGGCAAGCTTTACACCCACAAAGCGCCAGTGCCATGGCTCAAAGGCATAATAGTCGTTACCTGTTGGATATGAAAGCTCAAAACCGAAACGATAAGCATTGGCGAGGAGCCACTGGTAGGCTTGGGTACCGTCAAAACCAGTAACCTGACCACCAAGCCCGGAGGTAATGAAATCTAGTGTCGTTCCAAGCTGGTGTTCCGAATAACCTTGGTCCGCGGAGAACGAATTAGCGGTACCGACGCCGTAGACAACAGAGTACAAAGATTTAAGCGATTGTTGTTCCGCAAACGACCGGTAAGCAGATTTGACATAAAGCTCAACCCCGTCGACTTTTGCCGTATCAAATAGATTTTTCAAAAACGGCCAAGCCTCCGTTAGAAATTGTTCAGGAATAGTCGTGCTGTATATATAATCAGCCGGTATGTCGATCAAATAAGTCGGCGCATAGTTTTCGTTCAGGAAATAAAACTTAGAATATTTTTTGAGCAATTCCTGATCAATCTGTGAGAGTTTTTGAAGAGTGCCAACGGCGCCGGAAATGGAGCCAACGGTTTGTTCAACACCGCCAACTTGTGTTTTAACGGCGCTAATATTTTGTTGGGCGCTAGAAAGCGTATCGGAAAGCCCGAGGGTCTCGGAACGAAGATCCTTAAGATTTTTTGCGAGCTGGTCCGTATTCCGTAATAACGCCGTGGTCGTAGATGCCAACTCCGTAGATTCTATCGCAAGAGACCTTGTCTGTTCCGTTAAAACAGAGAGTTGCATAAAAGCATAAATAAGAAAACCGCCGAGCGCAACAAACACAATCCCCGCAGGGATTATATACGGCCAAACACTTTTGGTATCTTGGTACTCCATTTTATAACCACTTGCCTTTATTCTCCCACAACTTAAGACCTTTTTCCAGCCTTCGGAGACCTATTCCATCAAATGGAAACAAAAAACCCGCCAACATCTTTGAAGTTGTAGCGGGTTTAATTTTGGATATTTTTCTATCCTAACCCCAGATCTTGTTCGGGATCTTCCATCAATTTTTCCATAAACTCTTTCGGAGTGATATCCTCTATTGAAACCCCCCTGGAAGTCGTTATGGGAAAACAAGTATCCACGCCGTAATAAAGTTTAGGATGTCCTGCCTGGCTCCATTCCCCTGTAAAATAAGCTACCTTGGGACCACTTTGGGGGAGATGCACAATAAGCAACTGCACACCCCGCTTCTGAATAATATTTTTTATGTCTTTGTAATTCTGGGTTTTTTTATCTTTCAATTTTTTTAATTCCTTTTCAAGTTCTCGTTGTCTGCTCAGCAAACGATCCGGTTCCGGATTGTTAATTATCTCCCAAAGGTCATCAATTTTTTTCAATCTTTCCTCGTATTCCTCAATTAAATAATCTTTCTTTTTGCTCATTTGACCCTCCTTTTTCAAGCAACTATTATTTTCTCATCCCATCCTTACACAAAATCCCCCATTTGAAAAGCCCAAGTTAACTTACAAACCGAGACTTTGATAAGAATCCAAAAATTGGGGAATCACAAACATCAACCCGATAAGTGGCAGGATGATAACACTGGCGGAGATAATGAGCGTCCAAAGAAAATATAAACGCAATCGTTTTAACTGCTTGGCGCTTTCGTCTATTTTCTTCTCCAAATTGTCTATTTTTTTTATTAATTCCTGGTCCATGTTTTTATTATACCACAAACTTATTTAAAAATCTTGGTGCTGTATGTGGCCTTATGCAACCCGTGTGAAATCAAAAAAGCATTTTTACCATCCATTCGCGATCGTGGTTATACGGTAAAAATAAAAAAACCGCTGATTTAGTCAGCGGTCTTAAATTTAAATCGATTTTTACAAATACGGAGAATCTGAAACATCTATTATAGTTTCCGGATAAAAAGGCGACCACATAAGAAGATTTGTTCTCTCTCTTAATTCGGAACATGATATATCAAAAACGTTGGAAATATAACGTAAAATGTCTCCTCTTCTTGAAACATAAAGACCATCAATCACGGGATGAGAACATTCGTTGGGATAAGCAATTGCTTCGCCCTTAGGAATTTCCCCCGAATAAAATCCGGCTAAAAATGGGTTGCTCAAACGTAATTCAATTACAGACAGATTAAATTTTTTGGCAAGTTCTTTCCATGTTTGGGGTTTTTCCAAAACAAGAATTTTTATGTCTTTTGCAAGTTCTTCAATTTTATCTTTTTCACACGAAAGAAGATTAAAGAAAATACTAACCCCTTGGAGATACTGAAACGAAACGCGCCTCAAGGTCGGGCGTTTAGCTCTCTCGGGGCCATCGTGATACGATTGTATCATTAACATCTTCAAATAGGGTCCAGAAATTTCTCCATAATATTCCATCATTTCCTCTTTTACAAACTTCAAGTATTTCACACCGGCTTCAATGTTGGCGGAAACATCCGTTCCGTAAATCTCCATATCTTTCTTTGTGGCTGGCATCACTTGCATTAAGCCCTTGGCTCCGGCGTCAGAAGTTAAATTTTCATTTCCTCCGCTTTCATACATGGCAATGGATAATATAAGAGTAGGATCTACATCGTATTTTTTTGAGTATTTCAGAATTTCCGGATAAAAACGCATGGCTTTTTGGTAAATACCTAAAAAAGAAGGCGATAAGTCTGATTTTTCTTTGGCCTCAGATACACCGTAGGCGCAAAAAATTATCATAAGCAAAATAAAAATCACAGCGCCTATAATATACGCCCATCTCTGCACTACCAACGGTATCGTTATTTTTTTCATTTGAATTCCTCCCCTAAATCATCCGCTCAACTTTGTTGATCTAGGATGATCGGGCGATCCCGCCTTTTGCGGGATTTAGCCTTTTTTTCAAAAAACTCCACCTACAAAAAAAGTTTCTACTAATTCCATGGAAACACCTCCTTAAGTTATTTTTTATTTTCAAACTGCCATCACAAACTAACCTAACATTGCGTGATACAATCTGTCAAGCTTTGCAGGCACACAAGTTATTCGTCTTTCTCCGGATCCTTTTCAGTCTTTTCTTCTTCTTTGGAACGATATTTTTTTGAACTTTCAAGGTCTTTGCGATATCCTGTTCCGGCGGGAATAAGACGGCCAATGATAACATTTTCTTTCAGTCCCCTCAGCTCATCTTCCCTTCCTTCAATTGCGGCAGTGATAAGAATTCTCGCCGTGTCCTGAAACGAAGCCGAGGACAAAAAGCTGGAAGTACTCAAAGACACTTTGCTAATACCCATAAGAAGCTGACTTGCGGTCGCTTCCTCTTTCCCTTCCTTTTTTGCCAATTCATTCCTTTCCAAAAAGAGAGATTTCTCCACAATATTGCCAACATTCAAATCTGTATCTCCCGAACTTGTTATTTTAAGACGAGAAAACATTTGCCTGACAATTATTTCCAAGTGCTTTTCATTAACATTAACGCCCTGTATCGCGTACACTTTGCCAATTTCATCCATAATATAATTCTGCGCGGCTTCTTTGCCCGCAACCTTGAAAATGTTTTTTGTGTCTATGGGGCCCTCAAACAAGGGGTCTCCCACTTTAACATGGTCTCCTTTTTTGACTAATATTCTTTTACCGAAGGGGACATTGTATTTTTTCGATTCTTTGCCTTTGACGGATTTCTTTGTCTTCTTGTTTTTAATAGCGCTTTCTTCGTTGGGAAGAATAAGAATGACTTTGTCTTTTCTTGGGCCAACAGAAGAATCATCGTCTTCAATGTCTAAAACAACACCATCAAATTCAGCAATGGAAGCCGGACTTGCGGGGGTCCTAATTTCAAAAAGTTCTTCAACTCTGGGCAAGCCTAATGTGATATCCCCGCCCCTCGCGGCAATGCCTCCTGTATGAAAAGTCCTCATTGTAAGCTGTGTCCCCGGTTCGCCAATAGCTTGAGCGGCGACAATGCCAACTGCTTCGCCCAGTTTAATCAAATCCCCTCGTCCCAAATCACGGCCATAGCATTTCTGACAAATACCGTGCTTAACTTGGCACACAAGAGGAGAACGAACATAAATTCCATTCTCGCCTATTTTCTCATTTATTAAATCCGCATCCTCTGATGAAATTAAATGTCCCATTTTGAACTTGGTCGTTTTGTCCAACAAAAAATCACGCGCCAAAACACGCCCTTTTATTTTAGAAGAGATATCACCGCTACGCCCATCTTTTGTATTCTTTTGTACCAAAATGCCATCTTTTGTTTTGCAATCCTCTTCCGAAATAACCACATCTTGAACCACGTCAACCAAACGCCTCGTCAAATAACCAGCCTTGGCTGTTTTCAAAGCTGTATCAGCCGTACCTTTTCTGGCTCCATGAGTGGAAATAAAATACTCCAGCACATTAAGTCCTTTTTTATAAGAAGACAAAATTGGAAAATCTATAATCTTTCCGGCAGGGTTCATAACCAGCCCTTTCATTCCCGCCATTTGGTTTATTTGATCCCACGAACCCCTGGAACCGGAGTGAACCATGCTAAAAACAGGGCCGAATTGGTCAAGCGTGGGAGAAACTATTTCATCAACCTGTTTTTTAGCATCTTGCCAAGTTATAATTGATTTTCTATATCTCTCTTCTTCCGTTAAAAGTCCTTCATTAAATTGATTATAAATCTCTCTGTCCTTTTCGCTTGATTCTTCTATAATCTTCTTTTTCCCCTCGGGTTCCATTATGTCTTTCATGCCCCAAGAAATTCCTGATTTGGTTGAATATTGGTATCCAAAATCTTTTATTTTATCCAAAATAGGAGGCATCTTATCCACGCCGTATCTTCTTATCAATTCATCAACTACCTTGACCAAGCTCTTTTTTATAAACTCTTCATTTATAAACGCAAAGTCAGCAGGCAAAACACTGTTGAAAAGCAGGCGCCCGACGGTTGTTTCAATAATTCCTTTTTCAAAAACTTTTTCATATTTGGAAGTTTTTTTGACAAGAACTTTAACCATCGCCTGAAGATCCACCAAACCAAAATCATACGCCATGATAGCTTCGTTGGGAGAAGCGAAATATTCTCCCTCGCCACGCGCGCCCGGTTTAGTCCTGGTCATAAAGAAACATCCCAAAATTATATCTTGCGACGGATTAACAACAGGGTCGCCCGTTCTGGGTATCAAGAGGTTCTTTGTGGCCGCCATAATCTCTCTCGCTTCTTCTTGCGCCTCTTCGCCCAAAGGAACATGAACGGCCATCTGGTCTCCGTCAAAATCCGCATTAAAAGCCGAACAAACTAAAGGATGTATCTGGATGGCATTGCCTTCAATAAGAATCGGCTTAAAAGCCTGGATGCCCAAGCGATGAAGGGTTGGCGCTCTGTTCAAAAGAACATATTTATCTTTAATTACCTCTTCCAAAACTTCCCAAACATCGTCTGTTTTTTCATCTATGAGTCTGTTTGCTCCTCGGATATTGTACGAAAGCTCTCTTTTTATAAGCTTGGAAATAACAAAAGGCCTAAAAAGCTCCAATGCCATTTCCTTCGGCAACCCGCACTGACTCAATTTCAAATCAGGCCCAACAACAATAACGGACCTTCCTGAATAATCAACCCTCTTGCCCAACAGATTTTGTCTAAAGCGGCCTTGCTTGCCACGAAGCATGTCTGCCAACGAACGAAGTGGCCTGTTATGGGACTGACTTACTGCCGAAGACCCCTGAGAACGACGAATGGAGTTATCCACAAGCGCGTCTACCGACTCTTGGAGCATCCTTTTTTCGTTTCTCACTATAACTTCAGGAGCATCCAGTTCAATTAGCCGTTTCAAGCGATTATTTCTGTTTATTACTCTGCGGTATAAATCATTAACATCAGACGTGGCATGCCGACCTCCGTCAAGTTGAACCATCGGTCTCAAGGCGGGCGGAATAACGGGTATGGCAGTCAAAAACATCCACTCAGGTCTTATCCGGGATTTATTCATTGATTTAACAATCGCAATTTGTTTGACTATTTTTTTACGATTCTGAGGAGTCGCCTCTTCGCACTTTTTCTCAAGATAATGAGAAAGCTCGTCAAGATCTATTTTTTTGCAAATATTATAAAGAACTTCGGCGCCTGATCCCGCCTCAAAAACCTCGCCATACTTCAAACCCAAGTGTCTAAACTCTGTTTCGTCTAAAACCTTGCTTAATACTATCGAGTTTACTTCGTGCTTGGCGGCTGTAAGAGTCTTTTTTAATTCCGCTTTGTCCTCCTTTGAAGAAAAATTTTTTAGTTTTATTTTGTACTCTTTTTCCATCGCCAAAATAACTTCTTTTTTAGCGTCTTCGTTCACTTTTGTAACTACATAACCGGCAAAATAGACAACCTTTTCCATGTCCGTAATAGACATATCCAAAACTAATCCCAATCGGGAGGGAATGCCCCTTAAAAACCATATGTGAGAAACAGGAGTAGCAAGAGCTATATGTCCCATTCTTTCGCGCCTGACAATTGAACGGGTTATTTCCACTCCGCACTTCTCGCAAACAATCCCTTTGTGCCTGATTCTGCGGTATTTGCCACAATAACACTCGTAATCCTTTTCCGGACCAAAAATTCTCTCGTCAAAAAGACCCTCTCTTTCCGGGCGTTGTGTTCTGTAATTTATTGTTTCAGCCTTTGTTACTTCCCCGCGAGACCATGATATAATGTCTTCCGGCGAAGCAAGCTTAATCAATATTTTATTAAAATTTTTTGTTTCCATAATCAAAATAAGTCATCATGACTGCCAACATTGATAAGAAGTAAAACTAAATTTTTGTTGTCTTTTTTGTAAATCAAAAGAAGATTAGATTTAATATGACATTCTCGGTACTCTGACATACAACCCTTAAGTTTGTGGTCTTGGTATTTTTTGTTAAGCTTCTCACCCGAAGCAATAATTCCAACAATTTTGTTTACT
>Ga0180007_10007809_pt1 | contig 10007 bp, 6 predicted proteins | sample MM_PC_MetaG_FD_121122 | JGI IMG/M metagenome (GOLD analysis project Ga0180007, IMG submission 121122) | Groundwater microbial communities from the Aspo Hard Rock Laboratory (HRL) deep subsurface site, Sweden - MM_PC_MetaG | ecosystem: Environmental > Aquatic > Deep subsurface > Groundwater... | reverse complement strand
GGGCCGGCACGCCGAACTGGCGCACTGTTTCACAGCAGGCAACCCCTGCGGCCAGGGGCAGCAGGCGGCTTATCTCCGGCAGCAGGTTATTGACAAAGACCATGGTCAGCCAGATCCCCCCCACCGGGGCATGCCAGTAACGTCGGAACCGGCCTTTACCGCCGGTCAGTTCCTCGGCCAGGATAACCAGGCCGCTGGGAAAGGAGCGGGCCTGGCGCTCATGCTCATCAATGAGCTGCCGGGCCTCATCCATGCCCCGCTCCAGACTGGTATAGGTGTGAATGCGGGAGCCGGCAATGGCCCCATAACGAAAAACCGTCTGCACCCGGTTTTCGGGCAACAGACGGCTTCGGCGTTCGATCTCGTGGGTGCTTATATAATGTTGGACAGCAGCGGGATGCGGAAACGGATTTATTCCCATTCAGCTTTGACGCGGGTTATGATTTTTTCAATCACCGGCAGCTTGTCAGGCGGACAGATGCCGATCAGCGGTTCGCCCTGATCAACGGAAATGCCCGGCTGGAAATAGACGGAATGGATAATGCCGGGCGCTCCCTGGTAATAAACCGGGGTGTCCCGTTTCATAAGCGACATGGTGAACAGCTCATCCCCCGGTTTGATGGACACCGACCGCTGCCCGAACTTTTCGATGCGGGCCTGAATCTCCATGGAGAAGAAATATTTGGCCCGTTCCGGCGCCTGGAAGGGCAGCAGGACCTGGCGCAGGATCTGTTCGATGATTTCCCGCTTCTTCAAGGGATGCTTGATGGTGATGATTTTCTCGGCTGCTTCGACAAACTGGCCTTCCAGGTCGTCACGGATAAAGGAGACCACACCGTTTGAGGTGGAATGTATCGACTTGTTGTTCCGTTCCCGGCGGAGGGTGAAGAGCTGCGTGCCGGGTATATGATGCCACTTGCCCGTGGTTCCCTCCACCTTGTCGTCAAGCCGCACATGCAAACGGATCTGCCCGGTATGGGATGAGAAAATATCCACATAGCCGTACGGGTCTGAGCGGTATTCGCGGAGGATATGTTCGTAATCTATGTCGTCGTCGTGCATTTTGTTAGTCTTATTAGTCCTACTGGTCTTACTGGTCCGATTAGTCCGATTGGTCGGCTGGTCTTGTTAGTCTGATCTGTCCTGTTTTTGACCAGTAAGACCAATAAGACCAGCAGAACCAGTCAGACTATCTATAATATAAATTCCTGCCGCCCATGGTCAGCAGGGCCTTGTGCAGATTGCGGCGGAATTCCCTTCTGTCCCAGATGCCCTGAATATGGCCTCTTTTCAAGGCATTCTTGGCGCTGTGATAGCCTGGAGGGATATCCTCGCCTGTGGTGTCCCTGATGACCTTGGGGCCGGCAAAACCGACCCGACTGGAACGGATGGCAAACTGATAGTGGGAACAACCCAGGAAACTTGCCACTGGTCCGGCATAGGAATTGTTGTCATACACCACAATATACAGCCCGCCTGAATCCACATATTGCCGCACAGCCATGGTGCATTTAGGCATCTGCACCACGCCCAGAGTGCCTTCCTGGATGCGGATACCGCCGGTGGTATGCACATAGGCGAGCAGCGGCCGGCGTTTGAGTTTCGCCAGCTCGCAGGCCTGCACGAACTTCTCCCCCTCGGCGGAACCCACGGTGCCGTTGCGGAAATCGCTGTAAAGCATGGCCACCACCAGATCCACCCCGACAACCCTGGCCTCGAAGGTAATGATGGCGCTACGCCTGCCGGTTTTGGCCTTGGCCGCTTCCAGCCGTTTTTCAAAACCCGTCACGGACAGCGGATTGCCCGAGGCTATTTCGCCGTTGAACTCCTTGATCGTGTCACGGTCAAAGAGATGCTTCAGATACCACTCATATTCCAGGGGAAAATGGTGGCCGCATGTTTCGCAAACGCCACAGAATTCACCATACAAATCAGGTACCCAGAGATCCTTGCAACCATACTTTGCCGCATTGGGACAGCTGACGGTACGGTCCTCATTGGCCAGGGGGCTGGTGTAGGTGTCGCCGAACTCGGTGGCCATGGCCTGCTGGTTGCTTACCGATGGTTTGGCCTGCCTGCCGTCCTGTTTGGAGGAAATAAAGTCATAAGCCGCGGCGATGGGAGCGGAAACCTGCTTGAGCAGCACGGAACCCTCGCCGGAAACGTCCTTGATGACCTGCTTCACCTGTTTATGCTGGCTGCGCAGGACATCATAGCGGAAGGTATAATAGACCTTGCTTGATTTCTCTTTCATCCGCTGGCAGAAAGATGAAAAGGCGGTAGGCTTGCCGGAGAACCCGCCCAGGGCCATCTCCCGGTATTTTCTGTAGCGCAGCTGCAGGAGACGCTTGATTTCATCATTATTGAGATCCCAGGAGATTTCGATCAGGTGGTCTTCCGAATTAACGACCTCATTTTTCTTGAGTTTCAGCTCATAGGCCCTGAAGGCTCTGAGGCTTTTTGTCTTTAATACCACCTCATCCGTTGCCCGGATCATCTCGAACTTCACCCTTTTGAAAAAGGCAAAATCATCCCGTTTGGCGCCAAGCAGCGGTTCATCAACCACCCGGTCGATGGTGCCGAGTTTGAGATTATCACTAGCGGTAATGCGCAGCCACTTGGCACAATCCTCCAGTAGCTGCTTCGGTATTTTTTCACCTTCCTGGATTTTTCCCTCGATGGCGCCGGCGCCTTCCGGCGAGATGACCGAATAATAGCCGTGGGAAAACATCATACGGAAATCCGCCAGACCAATGGCCTCCGCGCCGCCGGATCCACCTTCGGAAATAATGGAAATAAACGGCACCCGCAACTTGGCCATGGCATAAATGTTTCTGGCGATCTGCTGGGCCGCGCCTGGATAATCTTCCACAGGAAAAGAGCCGGGGGTAAAGATATAGGAGTGGATGGGAATGCCCTCGGTCTGGGCCACCTGCATGAAACGCAAAGCCTTTTCATTACCCCAGGGCTTACAGCAACCGCCGTTGCGGTATTCCTCGCCATGTCCCTTTTCCTGGCCGATGACCATCACCTGCTGGGTGATATTTTTGTTTTTCACCCGCCGGACAATGGTGGCCTTGGCGGCAACCATGGAGGGATCGATACTGGCCTCGTCCTGACCGCCGAGTTCGCTGAAATCCTCATAGACGTTTTCCAGAATATCCTGCAGGGAAAAACGCAAGGGACTGCGGACGATTCGCACCCTCTCCATGGGGGTGAGATTTTCCTCGCAGCGCTGCTCGAGAAAGGAAAGTCCCTCCTCCAGGGTACAGACCTGCTTTTCAAGTTCTTCTTCAGGAACATCGTAAAACGAATTCCTGACAGTATCCAGTTTCTCCTGCAGCCCGGCCAGGTTGCCCCAATCCATCCCGTCCCGGATCTGGCTCAGGTACGAGATGCGTTCCGTGCTCTTCAGAAGTCTTTTTCGTAAATCTTCCATTTAAAATGTCAACAAATTATCTATATTATCTTTAAGATAGGCGATATTGGTCATAATAGGATCACCTGCCCCGTTTGTTCCTTCAATGATCACTTCATTTAAAAATTGACGGCCCCGTTCTTTAGCCTCGCTAATGGAATTTCCCCATACAATGGCCAAAGCCAGGTTCGGGTCATAATCACTGGGAATCACATAGGAACGATCAAAGGGAACATGGGTGTAAACAGCTGCCCACTCACATTTTGGAAAGTCAAAGCGGGAAATTGTGCCGATCCAGGGGGCAAAGCCGCGGCGCGGGTCCTCCGCAACAATCCTGAATTCAATGCTGGCCCCCGTGAAATTTATTTTTTTCTGACTATAGCCGATTCTGTCTCCCAGGGCCAGCCGGATCTGCTCCCGGATCAGGTTCGGCTGTTTATTATTGATGAAGCTGATGCGCGCGGAAACGTCATTTTCCACCTGGATGCGCGTATTGACCTCAAGCAGATAGGGCTTGCCCGATCTGCTGACGATCCATTCCCAGGTGCCGATATTGTCATAACGCACATGGGCCGCAAGCTTTAACGAATATTGCACTATTTTGTCAAGTACATCTTTGGCGTTAAATTCATAGGAAAAGCAGGTTTCATCAAATCCAGGCGCCGCCTCAAGCCGCTTCTGCCTGCCCGTGCTTTGAATGGTGCAGTTTCTTGTGCTGAAATGGACTCTTTCCCCATGCCTGCTGCAGAGCAGCTGCACCTCAAGGTGATTGTAATCGCGCAGACACTGCTCGATCAGCACCCCGGCATCGCCGAACTGGCGTTTGGCATAATTCTGCACCTGACGGTATGTCCGGCGGAATTCATCTATCCGTTTGACCTCCTCAATACCCATGCCGCCGCCGCCGGCCGCGGCCTTGACCAGGATGGAGGGATCCTTGATTTTCTGGGCCCGCTGCTCTTCCAGGAGCTGTTCGGCAATGTCCTCGGCCTCCATCTCGTTATAAATCGGCCCGTCGGTGCCCGGGATGGTCGGAATGCCGAGTTTGTTGGCAACACGCTTGGTGTTGATCTTGTCGCCCAGATCCCGGATCACCTCCCATTTCGGACCGATAAAGGTGATCGGCCTTTCACGGATGGTCACCCGCCTGGCAAAACGGAAATCCTCCGAGAAAAAACCATACCCCGGATGAATGGCGGTGCAATTGGTATGGTCGGCAACGGAAATGATATCATTGGGATCAGTGTAACTTGCCACTTTCCAGGCCCGTTTTTCAGCTCCCTGGTTCTGCAGGAACTGATAAACATGCTCGGAGTCCTTGTCCGCCTCAGTATAGATCATGACAAAATCAAGACCCAGATCTTCACAGGCCCTGGCAATCCTGATGGCAATTTCTCCCCTGTTCGCTATGAGTACTTTTTCTTTCAAACCCTAAAACCTGAATCGGCAAAGCCGTAATTTAAATATGAATATTTTTGACTGTCTCGGATTTAGCGCCTTGGGTATTCATGCCCTTTAAGGACAAAAACCCTCTCGACAGCCGCACAGTGCATGATAAGTTCCTGATTGATCGTCACGGAAATTCCGTGCCTGGACTTTTTACCCACAAGGGGTATTAACACCCGCTAGGGGTATTAATCCAAAGCCTTCATTTTTTGCAGTATACGAAAAAATTTGACTTTAGCAAAAGACTTGAATTAAAGGAAATGAATTCATTGTTTGATCAATGCAATTTTTTTGGTTAATATTGTTTTTTTAAATCTTATCCTTTTTTAAAGCAAGATGCTTATAACGATTTCCCAACAACCAGTCAATTTTTTTTCTTGGCTGCAAAGGCCCTTTTCAGTAGCCAACCATAGGATAACAATGAATTTTTTCCGTCTGACCAACAGCTTTACAGCCACACGAAAAAGCTATTAATTACCACAATGGACAAAGAACAGCCTCCTTCGGAACCGAATCATTCCTTTCTCCGCCGCCTCCTGCAATTTTCAAGGCTCTCCCCGCAACCCGATACCCCTGAAGACCTGGAACAGGAAATCCAGGAGCTTATTGATGAAGGGGAAGAGCAGGGTCTCATCTCAAGCCATGAAGTCCAGATGATCAGCAGCATCCTTGAATTCCGCGATACCCTGATCAGGGAGGTCATGACGCCGGCAACCGAAATTATCAGCGCCTCCCTTGCCGCCACTCCCTCTGATGTCATCCAGTTGATCACCAGCAAGGGGTACAGCCGTATTCCCATTTACGACGGCAGCCCGGACAACATCGTCGGATTTCTCCATGCCAAACAGCTGCTCACCTGTTCCCCGGATACGGAACTGCCCCCCCTGCAGGAACTGCTCAATCCCCCTTTCTTTGTCAGGGAAAATGACAAGATCGTTTCCCTGCTCCTGGAGTTCCAGTCCCAGAAAAAACATATGGCCATTGTCACCGATGAATTCGGCAGCATCCGCGGCCTGGTAACCATGGAGGATATCCTGGAAGAAATCGTCGGAGAAATCGCCGATGAGACGGACATGCAGGTTGATGAGTGGCAGGTCGTTGATGACAACACCGTCATCACCTCGGCCAAGGTCGATATAGAAAAAATCGAATCCTTTTTCAATATAGAGTTTCCCGAAGGGATATACGAATCCGTTGGCGGATTCATCATCAACCAGTTGGGCAAAATCCCCGAAACCGGCGAAAAAGCCAACTTCGGACCTCTCACCTTTACCGTGCTTACTGCCAGCAAGCGGCGGGTCAAAAGCGTCAGGATCAGCCGGGAAAGTACATGACGGATAAAGGAGAATGCAGACGCAGAGCGCTGTTGCCGCCCATTCTCCTTTCTGCGTCAGGGGACTTAATCTAAATCCCATGCCTATTCCCCTGCTCTTTTTACTCAGCTCCCTGCTTCTCTGGCTGTCGTCCCCGGGACCGGGACTGTCCTTCTGCGCCTGGTTCGCCCTGGTGCCGCTGCTCACCGGCTGCGCCATGGTCACCCCGAAAAAGGCCGCCCTGCTGGGCTTTGTCAGCGGGCTGGTTTATTACCTGCTGCTGATCTACTGGGTGGTCATCTCCCTGGGCACATACGGCCATCTTCCCTGGTGGCTGTGCGGTCTCGCCCTGCTGCTGCTCAGCGCCTACATGAGCCTCTATCTTGCCTTTTTCTGCGCAGCCTGCAGCTGGAGCATGCAGGCCGTGGCGCCGTTATGGAGCGCCCCCCTGCTCTGGGTGGCCCTTGATTTTATCCGCGGCCTGCTTTTCTCCGGGTTTCCCTGGCAGGATCTGGGCTACTCCCAGTTCAACACCCCGCTGCTCATCCAGGTAGCCGATCTGGCCGGCCATCACGGCATCACCTTCCTGATTGTCATGGCCAACTGCCTGTTGTTCACTCTCTCTGCACGCTGGCGCAAAAAAGACGCGGCCTGGCGGCCGCTGCCGACCCGCCTGCAGACCACCACCGGTCTTTTGCTCATTGCTGCGGCCCTGGCCTATTCCGCAGTGCAGCTCAAGGTGATTTCCCGCGACCTGGCATCCGCCCCCGGATACCCGGTGGCAGTGATCCAGGGCAATATCGAACAGGACCAGAAATGGGTGGCGGAAAAACAGCGGGAGGCCATGGAAACCTATATTGAGCTGAGCAGCAAAGCGGCTTTGCAGCAGCAGCCCGCGCTGGTCATCTGGCCGGAAACAGCCATGCCCTTTTTTCCCCCCACCAGTCCGCTCTTCCCCCAGGTGCTTGCCCGCACCGTATACAGTCACCACTACTTACTCCTTTCCGGCGCCCCTTACTTTGTGGAAAAGGAAAAGGATTACGACCTTTACAACAGCGCCCTGCTCGCCCGCCCCGACGGCAGTCAGACCCTCTACTTCAAACAGCACCTGGTTCCCTTCGGCGAATATATCCCCTTCAGCGACATCCTGCCCCTGCCGGGTCCGGTGGTGGAATCGATCGGCAACTTCTCAGCGGGTAATAGTGCCCGGCCGCTGGCCGCCGGCAAGGCGCAACTGGGGGTTCTCATCTGCTTTGAATCCATTTTCCCGACTCTGGCCCGCCAAGAGGTGGCAAACGGGGCGAATCTGCTCATCAACATCACCAATGACGCCTGGTTCGGCAGATCCTGCGCCTCCATCCAGCACATGGCCATGGCGGTGTTCCGCGCCGTGGAAAACCGCCGCAGCCTGGCCCGCGCCGCCAACACGGGTATCAGCTGTTTCGTTGACCCTGCCGGCCGCATCAGCCAGGCAACTCCTCTTTTCACCACATGTTCGATTAACGGAAGTCCTGTTCTCTTTGCGCAACATACCGTATTTACTCGATTCGGCTATCTCTTCCCCATTGCCTGTCTTATTTTCTTGATTCCTGTGGCATTCTGGATCAGGATAATAAGAATATCATTTTTAAAACAGCAACAAAATCCGAAAATAAATTGAATTATCTCCATATATTCAGTATGTTATATTACTGAACTCAGCAAAGAGAAACCAATGCGCCTAGGAATTCGCGGCAAGCTCATAACGATCTTTATTTTCATCAAGGTCATTCCCCTGATCCTGCTGGCCTGGCTGGCCATGAACGAGGTGAACAAACTCGGCATCTCGGTCAGCAGCCAGTCAGCCCAGATGGCAAAGGACACCAAGGATATTGTCGGCCAGATCGGTGGGCTGGCCACCGCGAATTCGATCATCGCCCTCGATGAAAAATCACGGGAGAGCATCGAAAGATTGACCACGGATACGGCCCGGGATGTAGCCTCTTTCCTGTATGAACGGGATGAAGATATTCTTACGGCAGCAAACCTTTCCCCCTCCGCAGAAAACTATCAGAATTTTCTTACCCCGCGCAGACATCCCACGGTTTTCCACGCTCCCTGGCAGCTCAGTCCTGACGGCGCAAGCTGGGTCCCCCCTCAGGAACATGACGATTCCCTGCCGGTCACCGCCCGGAATCCGGATAATGAAAAAGATTTCCACTACCGCCCGCCCGAGGCACAAGGCATCACGGTGGAAAAACCCCTCTACCTGGAAATGACCTTCATCGATCTCGCAGGCAAAGAAAAGGTAAAGGTAACCACCACGGATTTGCTCCCGCAGACATTAGGGGACGTTTCCTGCAGAGAAAACACCTGGTGCAGAGCGGAGACCTATTTCTCCGAGCTGAAAAAACTGAAACCCGGAGAAATTTATGTCTCCGAGGTGATCGGCCCCTACCTTCCCTCTCCCCTGATCGGCCCTTACACCAAAAAACGCTGCGAGGAGATGGGCATTCCCTTTGAACCGGAAAAAGCCGCATACGCGGGCAAGGAAAACCCGGAGGGCAAACGATTCCAGGGAATCATCCGCTGGGCCTCGCCGGTGACCAAAGCAGGACGGATCATCGGTTATGTGACCCTGGCCCTTGATCACACCCATATCATGGAATTCACCGATCATATCGTCCCCACCGAAGAACGCTACTCGCCCATTTCCGACGCCGCCAGCGGCAATTACGCCTTTATGTGGGACTACAAGGGCCGCAATATCTCCCATCCCCGGGACTACTTTATCGTGGGTTATGATCCTGCTACCGGTGAAGAGGCGGTCCCCTGGCTCTCCAGCGAAATTTACGACATGTGGCAGAAAAGCGGGCTTACCTTCGGCGAGTTTCAGAAAACCGCTCCGGTCTTTCTGGAACAGCGCCTGGCAAAAAAGCCGGCCGCCAGCCTGACCAAGGCGGGCATGGTGGGGCTTGACGGACGCTTTCTCAACTTCGCTCCCCAGTGCAGCGGCTGGCATACCCTGACCCAATACGGCGGTTCCGGCTCCTTTGTCATCTTCTGGAGCAATCTGTGGAAGCTCACCACGGCCTCCACCATACCCTATTACACCGGCATGTACAAAAACAGCCCCAGGGGATTCGGCTACGTGACCATCGGCGCCAATGTGGACGAGTTCCATAATGCCGCAACCCAGACCGCCTCACAGATCGCCGCCATCGAAAAGAATTTTGAAGGAAAACTGCTGGCGAAAAACGCCGCCAACCAGAAGTTCATGGCCGACGCCCTTGAGGACACTGCCCAAAAACTGTCTCTTTCCACCCTGTTCATGATCCTTGTGGTGATCCTCATCGCCATCTGGATGGCCTCAAGCCTTACCGGAAAAATAACCCACATAATCCAGGGCATCAAACGTTTCCAGGACGGCAATTACGATCATCGCCTTGAAACCAGCAGCAGCGACGAGATGGGCCAGCTGGCCCGGGCATTCAACAACATGTCCGACGTCATCCAGGAATCCCTCAGACAGACCAAAATAGCCCGCCACAAGGCGGAAGAGTCCGACCGGGCCAAAAGCCTGTTTCTGGCCAACATGTCCCATGAAATCCGCACCCCGCTGAACGCCATCATGGGCCTGACCGACCTGGTGCTCACCTCCGACGTGGACCCGAACCAGAAAAAATATCTCCATGCGGTGAAGACATCATCCGACCGGCTGCTGTCGGTTATCACGGATATCCTGGATTTTTCTAAAATCGAGGCCGGCAAACTCGAACTCGTTGCCATCCCCTTCAACCTCCACGAAACCCTGGACAGCGTGCTGCAGATCCTCACCGTGAAGGCCCAGG
>Ga0180007_10007808_pt1 | contig 10007 bp, 12 predicted proteins | sample MM_PC_MetaG_FD_121122 | JGI IMG/M metagenome (GOLD analysis project Ga0180007, IMG submission 121122) | Groundwater microbial communities from the Aspo Hard Rock Laboratory (HRL) deep subsurface site, Sweden - MM_PC_MetaG | ecosystem: Environmental > Aquatic > Deep subsurface > Groundwater... | reverse complement strand
CGCAGCGACGAGTCGCGTAGGCATATCCTTGACATACTGCCCGTCCTCACCGACGGTCTTGATCATCAGGGTGATGAGCGACTCGGCGGTGCTCTCGGTCAGATCGACGTCGGCCCCTGGGCGGTTGGCGCCAGAGCCGACAGGATCGCCGGCGAGGGTGTGGGCCGTCGCACACAGGGTGGCAGAGTCGTAGTCCAGTGCGGTCGTGAACGCGTTGTTGAACATCGCGTAAACGTCGGTCTGGATCGTGTTGGACACGATGCCGGCGAGCGCCGGGGCGATGTCCTTGATCAGATCGAACTTGTCGCGGCGACGCATCTTGCGCGTGATGTTGAAGCCGATACCATACGTGTTGAACGTATGGGTAACCGACTTGCCCTGCTGCATCGCGTAGTAGTTGATGGCAGCGCCTTCAACCACCTCGGGAGCAGTCGCTACGCCGGTGACATACTCACCAAAGCGGACATCAGTCTCGCCAGGCATGTCGTCGATTCGGCAGACCTCGTTGAGCGCGTTGAGGTCGCCGGCAATGGCCTTGTCCCAGTCCGCCAGGAAAACCGCGTTGAAACGCTTATCCAGGTTGTTGGCAAGGGCCGCAGTGAGGGTTGCACCCATCTGTCAGACTCCTTATGCCGGGGCCAGCGAGTGCGTGTGAATCTTCACAAACACATACGCGGCGTTGAGTTTCGGGTCGCGGTTGACGCCGATGTCCACGACCTTCAGCACGTCGACAGCCGACGCGCCGAGGTTGGCGTAGAACACGTTCGACGTAACGACCAGGTCAACGATGTCGCCGACGATCGCCTGCACGGCCTCACCAGAGGCGTCACAACGGCACTTGAACACGGTATCCAGGCCATCGTACACCAGGATGACGTCGTTGGCGGTGCTGGAGGTGCACGGCGAGGCCGCAACACCGAGAAGGGCCGCCGAGGCCGCGCCAGCGATCTCAACGAGCCCCGAGGAGTTCAGAGTCACCGGGTCACCGACCTCGATGGTCTGAGAAGCAGCCAGCTCGTAGCGGTTGACCCGCAGATCACCGTCGACCGGCTGAAAATCCATAGCCAAATCAAATCCCTCCAATGAGATTTCCCGGCAATCCCGGGCCAAAACAAGGGGGCCGCTCCCCAGCGGCCCCCGTTAGCGTAGGGCGGGCAGAAGCGTTACTGCCTGCGAACCCTCTTCTTCGATGGGACGAACTCAGGTTCGGACGCCTGATACTCGCCATCCCCACGATCCGAGCGGGCCTCTGTGACCTGCTTCTTGGCCTCTTCGACGACCCAGGACTCGTACCGCCTGGCATGGCCCTCGGGGCACAACATCAACACGTTGCCACCGCGCTGTTGATCCTCGAGTCCAGGGATCCCGAGATCCGAGGGCTTCCGATAGCCGCGGTTGGTCATCATGTCGTGAATCCGTGCCTCGTCACTGGCCACCCAGCGCGGGCGCAGTTGCCCGCCAGCCCGGTACTTCTCCTGGACGTCGTAGAGGTTCTCTTTGCCGAAGATGTCGGCGCTAATGAACGCCCCAGACTTAACCTTCTCGGCAACGAGCCTCGCGACCCGCTCCTCGTCAGTCTCGTCCTGCCCCTTGGGTGAGGCCTTGACCTCGGTAGCCAGGGATGCCTCGATCTCAGCATTCGGGTCGGTCATCCTACCCTTCGTCGTGTTGGGCTTCATGCGGAGTCCCTCCCGTAGTATCGGAGCGCGTCATCCCTGGACATCCCAGTGGACATCAGCCACTTCATGTCGTCCTCTGGGACCTCTGGGGACCCCTTCGGATTCCTGTTGTGCCCAGATGGAGTACCAGGAGCCTCAGGGGGTGGCCCTGCCGGCGCCCTGAAGAGGCCTGCCCACTCCGCCTTGGCCTTCATCTCGTCAACATAGGTCTTCAGGTCAGCGTGAACCGTTGGGTCGAAGTCGGCCATGAAGGCTTCAACGACCTTCGGATTCGTGTTGACGAGGTCCATCGTAGTGAGAGATGCGGTAGTCCTGGCCAGGTGGGCTTCCGACGCTCGCGTCTCAGCGAGCGCCTGAGCTTCCGTAGCAGCCTTCCTGGCATCAGCCAAGTCAGCCTCGAGCCTCTCCTTCTCGGAGAGCTGCTCACGCGCTAGCGCGGCCTCACGCTCCTCAAACTTCTTCAGTGCCTCGTCGCGCTCCTTCTGGACATTGCTCAGCGCCCCAGTGACGCGTTTGAAGTCCTTCTGGAGTTTGGCGAACTCCTCTACAGACACCGCCAGAGGCGGTGCTGGGTCGGGGTTAGCCTGCGTTCCCGCAGGCGGTTCATTGCCATTCGGCGCAGATGCCGGATCAGTCTCAGTACCCAAGAATCCTCCGTTGTTGTACTCTCGGTTGTTAACCCGGTGAGAGGTCCGGGTGGGGAGGGCTGGCATGGCCAGCTGGAGGGATTATCTGACAGATTTCTGCCGGATGGCGGATCCAACCGCCTCAAGGATCGCGTCCTGTATCTCGTCGGCCACCTCTTCTAGTTCTCCGACTGAGATGTCAAACATGTCTTCTCGTCCATCATCGGCGGCCTTGTCGGCCGCCTCTGAGTTCACCGCCCTGGTGAACCCGATGAGCACAGGTCCGGTGTTGGAGTTGCACCCACCCTTCCAGTCGCGCCAGAGTTCGCCCCTGTTCGACAGGATAAAGCGGTGGTGCGACAGCCCGGCCTGCTGCCGGTACTGTCGGTACCCGCCTACGTAGTAGGCAAACCTTACCGACATCCCGCGCCCCAACTTTCCCTTGGTTGGGATGATCGGCTTTGTTCTTGCTGCTCCCGGCCCGTCGGCCATCAGCAGTGGGTTGGTTGAATACCCCTTCAGGACGCCGTTTGGCCCGCGGCCCTGGGTACCAACCCTGAATCTGATTGTATTAGCCAGCGTGGCGGCAACCACCTTGCGGATGGTGCCGCGCAGTTTGAACACATCGCCCAGGCCGGACGAAAGTGAAAAACTGATGGTGATGTTCACAGCCGAGCACCACAGTGTGGGCACTCGGCCATCTCAGACGACTCTGCACAGGCCCCGCAGATGCAGTCAAGGTCGTACTTACCACAGCCGCAGTGAACCCACGGAGCTGCGCACCTCAGACACACTCCAGCCACGGACGAAATGCACAGCCCATCGTTCCCGTCGCAGTCGAAGAACACAGCCTCACCAGGTGGTATACCCTCAGTCAGGTACCCCATGAATGAGTATTTGATGTCCTCTTCTAGACTCACGCTGGCTTGTATCCCCTGGCCTCGGCCCACCTTGCGGAAACCGGGAGCCACATGTGGCGGCAGTTGTAGCCGCCACGGTGGATGCGTACATTCGGCGGAACGTAGTTGTGTAGTTCGGGGTGGCTGTTCAGCTGTTCAATGCCAGCATCAGTGTATACACGCTGCATTCTAAGAATGCTGCGGCAGAAGGGCCTAGTAATGCCATCGCGCGGGCCCCAATAGATGTAATGGCTGAGCCCAGTATCTTCACCGATCTTGTCCTGTACCTGCTGGTCCCAGGTCGCCATCGCGGTCTTGATCTGGGTCTCAAGTTGTCCAGTCGAGAACAGTGACGAGCTGACAGAGGCCCTCACCGAGTCAAGGATCTGTCCATGCGTTACCGGTGTCCTGGACAGATTGGCCGCTAGCATGTTGGCCCGGATGGAGTCGGCCGCCCTTCTGGAGTGCGCCTCTATGAGTCGCATATTGGCTGTCCGCATGGTGCGGATAGCAGACGCGGCCACCTCCGGTTCGGCCCCGGTCTCCCTGGCTATCTTGCGGACCATGCGAGCCCTCTCCTCATAGGGGAGGGAGTCTACTATGTCCGCCAGGCCGCTATCGATGAGCAGCCTGAATGTCAGCGTTGCGTTGTTGTAGGCGTCTGGATCGCCAGGCGCCCTAGCCAGAAACTCCCGCTCCACCCGCTCGAGGGCCTCCCTGAGGCCTTCGTCCATGCCGTCGATGAGCGCCTCGCGCTCGGCTAGCAGGTCTTCTAGGGACATGCCCCTACTTCCCGATGACCTTGTTTCCACTGGAGGCTGTCACGTTGCCTCCAGTCTTGTTGGCCGGTCGGTCCGGGTTGGTCGGGCGATTGCCTGGCTGGCCAATCCTCATGGTGTCGTTGTCGGACTCCTTGAGGATCCGGCCGAAGGCCGGCTCTGGGGCGTTGTCCTTCTTGTACTTGAGGTTGGCCTTATGGATCTCCTCGGCCTCTTCCCTCGATATCCGGCGCTCAACCGCGATAAAGTCGGGCGGGATATTGAGGCCCATCTCAACCCGCATGTCCTTTTCCATCTGGTCAGCAAGCGGGTCCGGGACGGTCCCGATCTTGCCGAACACCGTCTTTAGATCCCACTCTGGCTTGGACCCGGGGAACATGTCGCGGGCCAAGTACGGCAAGCGGAACTCAGCATCGCTGACGAAGGTATTCCACACGGCCGACCGAAGCCAGTAGGACTCTCGTTCGAACTTGTCCCAGAGCTGAATCTGGGCCTCGCGGAGTTCCTGGGTGGCGAGCCGGTTCTGGGCCCGCGACACGCCCGAGACGACCTTGCTATCTGGGTCGATAAGCTCAGGATCGAGCCCCTTAGACCGTGCGAACATGCGGGCCATCTTGACGATGGCAGACATGGTCTCGCCGATTGGGGCCGCCGGGTGGGCAAACTCCAGGGCGGCACCGCCGTCGCCCTCGCCGTACTGGCGCCTGTCCATGAAGGCCGCAGCCGGGCTGAGGACTACGCCATCAACATCGGCGGAGTCGCCCACGTTCACGATCGGGACGGCGAAGCCCTGCCACTGCTGGACGTGGTGGAGCGCGGTCATGCCGCGGTCCAGTGTCTGGTTCATCTGGACCAGATCGTTAGACCCACATCGGTACATGACCGATGAGGGCTTGTCGTGCATGACCTGGATGGGCTTGATGGCCCACCCCATCTCATCCTTGTTGGCCGGGTTCGGATGCGGCCCAGCTGGGTCTCGTTCCCAGTACGGGTTGATCTTCGGGCTGCTAACGATCTGGCCGTTTGCGTCCTCTACCCAGTACACGTTCTGGTGCCATACCTGCCACAGGCTGGTCTGGTCGTAGTCTGTGGGCAGCGAGATGGCAACCCGGCAGTCTGGGTGTTGCAGATCGGCGGGGGCGTCCTGGGACGCCTGCACAACGACCTCGAACGGTGCCAGGTTTCGGTGTTCGATCCGCTTGCGGCGTGGGTTCCAGCCGTAGTACCAGAAGGCCGTGTTGAACAGGTAGACCCAGTGCGCGAAGATCTGACAGATCTCGTGGAAGTTGGCAGCGCTGTCAATGTCCGCCAGGAGGTCCGACTTTGCTTTGTGGCGTTGCCCGTTCTTCTCTAGGACCCGCTCTGGGCGGGCGTCATAGACGACCTGGAGATTGTTGACCACCACCTCGGTAAACGGGATGCCCACCGGCTGGATGACAACTTCCTCTGATGCTACGGGCAGCATAGCCCGGATGTCGGCCCAACCTGGGCCGCTCATCGAGGCGTTCCACTCGTCGACCGTGGGTGGCGACGGTACGGTATTGACCGTACCGTCGTCGTCCCTCAGCGTGAGGGCGGAGTAGTCCTGTACGAACTGCTCACCATTGTAGTAGGCGAGTCTGACGCGCATCTCATCGGCATACGCGCCCATCTGCTGGCGCTGGTACTGCTCGGCACCGTCCCTGATGAGGTCTTCTGACATGCTCTGTGGATGCACTAGTACCCCATGCGCTTGGCGCGTGAGCGCGGGACGTTATCGTATCTGATCATCATGCGGTCTACCGTCTTACGATCAGCCCGCTGAAGCAGGTAGAATATGGCGTCGATCGGGTGTTTCCACTTCCGCATCGTCTCGGGTGTCGGCTTATCCTCGAGGAGTCCCTCCTCGTCTGGGACCTTCCGCAACGAATAGTTACGGAGTGCATTGACGACCCCTAGTGACGTCCTTGAGCGCGGCACCAGGCGCTCGTTGATGAGCAGCCTACCGCGCTCCAACAGCGACGAGATGTAGTCCTCGCGGAGCCTCAGATTCCTGGTGATGGGGGCATTGGCCCCGGCGCTAGGCACGGGCCTCACGCCAAGGACATCACGGATGATGTCCATGTCGGTCTTCTTGGTCTGCCGGTTCTGCTTGCGTGCGTCTACGTCGATACACAGTCGACTGATGTTGTGCCGACCATACCCTCGCCGCTTGGCCTCGAGTGCAGCCTCCTCGGTGGTCATCCCGCGGACCACGATCTCGTCGACCAGCCACCACTCGTCGCTCTTGGCGGCGTGCCAGAACATGAGCCAACTACCGGTGGCGAACCCAGGGTCAACTCCGAAGAAGAACTTGGCGAACTTGTTGGTGGGGGAGATGTTCATTGGGATGCAATGAACAGCTGTGTCGAACACCTTTGCGAAGCGCTGTCCGCCGGCCCCCTTCACCCACTCTCCCTCGACCTGCATCTTGATGAACTCGGAACTTGCAGTAGTCGCAACATCGGAGAACCAAGAGTCTGGCAGATAAGGGTTCTCATAGGACGATGCGGTGAAGACCTCGCAGTTGTACCCGTCTTCATCTGAGGCTCGCGGTATGCCTTCAGCCTCAAAAAAGAAGTCGAATAGGAAGTGGTCAACCTCCGGGGTGCCAACGACCGCCTTTTGCAGCAGCCGTGCCCGTGTGTCGCGGACACGCTGTGAGAGCCTGTTCCAGATCGACGCTCGCGAGAGCATTGTGCCCTCGTCCACGAAAACGCTGGCCGCGTCAGTGGCGACCGCGGACGATTCGTTGTGGAGCGACTCAAAGGTGATCCTGACCCCGTTGAGGCAGTCCTGGTATGGCATCCCCCCGCCATAGAACCCGTCCTTAGCCCTGCCTGAGTAGGCCCTGATGCGTCTGCCACTCATCCGCTCTAGGCGGTCCAGCCACTGCCTCACGCCTGGCATCGTGCGGTTGTGGAGGTACTTGTGGTTTGGGGCCCCCACAATGAAGATCAGTGGCTTGTAGCGAGCGTCTGCCCCAAGACCCTCCCACCACCCATCCTGCATGGTGACGTTGCGCGCCACCTTGGCACAGAGCACCTCTGACTTGCCGAATCCAGCGCCAGAGAACAACGCCACGTTGGCGGCGTTGGAGTGAAAGAACTTGGCCTGGGTTGGGAAGAACGCGAAGTCACTCGTCGCGGTCATTCCAAACAACCTTCCGTCGGTGCTCTATAAGCTCTTGGTCAGCGCCCCGCACGGGGATGGTAATACCGGTGGGCTTCAGGCCGAAGTCCTCGTCCACCTTGTCCTGAAGCTCAATCAGCTTGCACTTGATGCCGGATGTGTCCTTGACAGCCCTCATCGCCAGCGCCAAGCGCTGGTTGATGTCAGCCTCATCAAGACCATCGGTGTTAACGGCGCGCTCGAACGCTATGATGGATAGGGCCGACATCATCCTGACGTCGCCCTCTAGGTTGTCCGAGCAGGCAGATGCCAGATCAAGCAGCTGACGGACGTGCCCCGGGAGTCGGCCCCTGAAGTCGGCGAAGTCGCACAGCGCATGGCTGCCCGGCTCTATGGATACTGGCACCATTGTAGCACAGATCGTTAGCACCCGACCATTGACATGTCAACGGTGTTAACATAGATTGCAATGGTTCCGTATACACTATTCATTCGGAGCCACGATGCCGAGTATCCCTGCTAAGCGGCTTACATGGTATCTGCGCAAGCTAGCGCTAGCGTCAGAATCTGGACAGTACTCCCCGGTGTACACTGCCGGAGAGGTGCACGACGCATTCCGCCTAGGTATTGCAACGATAAAGGCTGACAGCCGAGCGCTACGGGACGTGTATGGCATCGAGCTGGTGCCGCTGGACGTAAGGCGGTACGAGGTCAGGCCGAAGACAGGAAAGGCCCTCCAGGGAATCGTTGAGACAGTGTTCCTGCTACCGCTGGCCGGCGAGTACACGGTCCACTGGAACGCCCGAGACGGTGCCCGTGAGCACCGGGCACTGGCGCGCTACTACGACTCGTGGGTGGTGAACGCACCCAACCCTCGGCGCATCAAGCGAGACAGGGTCACCGGGATCGTACCAACCCCACCTGACTACGAGGCCGACATCGATGTCACCCATTGGCGCCACCGTGAACTCGATGAGATCATCGCCAAGGCCGAGGAAAAGGCTCGCCTTCGCGGCCTTGGGTGACTAACATGGTGGTCCATGGCCAGCGGAGGGATCATGCCATTCATCCAACTCGTTGAAAACGTTGAGTGGGTTACCGACGTGCATAGCGCGCTGTCGTGCACGTCCATCACAGCACGCATCGACGGAAGATACATCGATACCGTCTGGGTTGAGAAGTGGTTCAGCACCTGGGACGTCTACTCCGACGGTCGCCTGGTGAAGAGGTACGCTACCATGGATGAGGCCAAGCGGGCTGTGCTGGCAGAGATCGGAGTCTTCTGGGTGTCTTCTGGGGATCTCAACTGCATCACAGCAGACGACCATGGACCAGTCGGCTCGTCGGAGGACCAATGACGGTTGGTGAACTGATCGAGACGCTCCGCAACTTCCCAGCGGACATGCCGGTTCTGGTAAACGGCTATGGGGGTGGCTTTGATGAGCCCGATGCGCCGCTGATCAAACGCGTAGTGCGCGACACGTGCGCTGGGTATTACGAAGCGGCGTACACGTCCTGTTTTGACCCGGATGAGAGCGTCGACTCATTCGACGCATTGTGTATCAGACGATGACCGACACCGCTGCCCGCTGGGCCTCATACGTAAGGGCATCAACCAAGGAGCAGAAGGACTCCGGCCCCAGGCAGCTGTTGGCCATCAACGCATGGGCCAAGCGGCACGGGTACTCCATCAAGCACAGGTTCGCTGACATCGGCGTCAGTGGACACATGTACTTCGCCGACCGACCCGGCTCGGCTGCGCTCATGGAGGCCGTCACCGACGGCCAGGTCAACCGGGTAATCGTTGACGACTTCACGCGCCTTGGGCGCGACGCCGTAGACTCGCTCTACACGCTTTCACGCCTACAGCGTGACTACGACTGCCGGGTCTACATCCTCGGGACGAACTCCAACTCGAGCCTGCTGCTTCCCGTCGACATGGATGACATGGCGTCGTTCACCTTCGCCTGGGGGCTCGCCCTAGTGGCGCAGGTCTCAAACATCAACCGCCTGTCGTCGGCACAGCGCGGCCGAGACCGCAAGCGTGCGATGGGGCGGGTGGTCGGCATCCCGCCGAAGTTCTACAAGTCGGTAGACGGGATGGTGGTGCCTGATTTCAGCCAGCGGCACCGGGTGATGGCCATCCTAGACGGGTTCTCCAGGGGCCTCCCGACCAAGACGATCCGTAAGATGAGCAGGGTGGCTGACTCAACGCTCATCAAGATCCGCGACCGGTTCGACACCTATATTGAGCACTTCGACCTAGTAGACATGGGGTTCGAGATGCACCCCTATCATGCAGAGAAGGCCGACCCATCAAGGGTCAAACAAGTAGTAGTAGGAGCGTAGATTGAGTTGTTTCGTGACGATCGTAGGCAATGTGGGCCAGGACCCGCAGAGCATCCAGGGACAGCGTGGCAACGCAGCTTCGTTTTCCGTTGGCGTCTCCTTCGGTGGAGGGCAGAACAAGACGACCGAGTGGTTCGACTGCACCGCCTGGTCCGACAAGCAGGCTGAGAGTATCTTGCAGTACGTGTCCAAGGGAATGCGCATCACCGTCCTCGGTGACCTGACGTTCCAGGAATACCAAGGCAAGCAACAGAAGAAGGTCAAGATCCACCGGTACCACACCATGGGTGGTAGCCAGCCCCAGCAGGGCCAGCAGCAGGGACAGCAGCAGGGCCGGCAGCCCGGTGGCTATCAGTACCAGACCCCGCCACAGGGGTACGCCAACCAGCCCCCGCCACAGGGGTACCAGCAGTATAACCAGGCCCCCCAGGGCCAGTACCAACAGGGGCCCCCGCAGTACCAGCAACCCAATCAGGGGCAGCAGTACGCTGACCCCGGGTTCGCACCTCCCCAGCAGCCCGGCGG
>Ga0180007_10007807_pt1 | contig 10008 bp, 17 predicted proteins | sample MM_PC_MetaG_FD_121122 | JGI IMG/M metagenome (GOLD analysis project Ga0180007, IMG submission 121122) | Groundwater microbial communities from the Aspo Hard Rock Laboratory (HRL) deep subsurface site, Sweden - MM_PC_MetaG | ecosystem: Environmental > Aquatic > Deep subsurface > Groundwater... | reverse complement strand
TGGTTTCTGGCATAGAAGGGCTGCAAGTATATTAAAGCAAATATACATAAGAGGAGTTGTTGGAGTGAATAGATTAAAAACAAGATATGGTGGGAAAAAAGAAAGGGGGGCAAGGCCAAGTGAGTTTAGAAAAGGTGGGGGAAAAATTATAAGAACAATATTACAGCAAGCAGAAAAAGCAGGACTTTTAGAAAAATCAACAGGAAAAAAATCCGGAAGACAATTAACAAAAACAGGAATTGAATTCATGAATAAAATAGCTGGAAGTTTAAAGGAAGAAAAAAATGAAGTTGTATAAAATAGGAGTTGAAAGAAATGGAAGAAAATGCGAAACTCATTATTATGCTAATGGAACTGAAATTCAAATATCAAATTTTATAGGAAAAAATCAGCCATTAAAAATGGAGGGGAAGAGATTACTTAAAATTCTTCTTGAGGATGGAAACCTTCAATCAGTAGAAGGTTGGGCAACAATATAAAAGGAAGAAAAAATGAGAAAAACACAAAAGAAAATCAAATTAAGCAAAGCAGGAAAAAGAACAAAATGGGCTCCGTTTTGGACTGTATTGAAAAAATTCGGAGCAGGAAAAAGAGTTCATCCATCAGCTATGACAAGAATAAAAAGACATTGGACAAGAACTAAATTAAAAATAAAACCAAGAAGAATGAAGAAAAAACATTTAGGATAAAATGGAAACTGAAACTATTAAACTTGATGAAGGAATAGGAAAATGCAGAGAGCTTGGTGGTTGTTGGGCTGTTCGAAATAATGAAGATGGAAAATATTATTGCCAGTTTGAAGAAAAACAAGATTGTGCAGAAGATGAGAAAAGAACAATAGAAGTGGAGTGGTATAGTGCTTGGGAAGGAAAATCAAAAACTAAAAGAGAGCATTATGTTTGTGGAGTTAAAAATGGATAAAGATAATAAACAGGAAAAAACAGAATTAGAAAGAGAATATATAGTTCCTCTTAGAAAGAAATTTCTTAGAACGCCAAAACATAAAAGAATTCCAAAAGCAATTAAAGCTCTGAAAAAATTTATTGCAAGGCATATGAAATTAAGAGATGATGATTTAAGAAAAATAAAAATAGACAAGTATCTTAATGAAGAAATATGGTTTAGAGGAATAAGAAATCCTCCTTCAAAAATAAAAGTTAAAGTTAAAAAACTTGAATCAGGAGATATTCAAGTTGAATTAGCTGAAATGCCTTTAAAATTAAAATACAAAAAAGAAAGAGAAGAAAAACATAAAGAAGAAAAAGAAAAGAAAAAAGAAAAAAAAGTCGAGGAAAAGAAAAAAGAAATTAAAGAAGAAGCAAAACCAGAAGAAGAAAAAAAAGAAGAGGAAGAAAAAGAGAAATCTTCAGTAGAATCAAGTTTAAGGCAATCAGAACAAAAACATAAAGAATTAAAACATCAGGCTCAAGTAGAAAAAGGTCCTAAACATCAAATTAGAAAAGCTTTGAAGAAATAATTATCAGATTTTTCTGTTAGATTAAACAAATACTGAAGATATAAAATCTCCTACAAAATGAGTTATGATTATTATTCCAATTGTGATAATTATGTGCTGTAAAATAATCTTCTTTGGATTTTTATTTTGGTTTTTTGCAATAATAAAACTAAAAAAAGAAATTAAAATCAAACCCCAAATTATGCTAATCCAAATTGCGGTTGTTAAAGAAAAAATTAAGACTGGAATAATAAAAGTTAATGCAAAAATAAATTTAAAAAAGAAAGTAGAAATTGTGGATTTCCATAGAGTTTTTTCAGTATGATTTTCACTAAATTCTTGAGATATATGGATGCCAAATGCATCTGAGAATGCATCTGCTATAGCTATTGTTAATATGCCTCCAAGAACAACAAGTCTTGAGTGTGTACTTGAATTCAAACCAACCATTAATCCAAGAGTTGTAATCACCCCAGAAGTTAATCCAAAACTAAGCCCTACTTTAAATGCATGCTCCATAGAATAAATATCAAAAATTAGTATAAATACTTTACGCAAATATTACTTAATTTATTTTATTTAATAGAGAAACATAAAAATAAGAATAATTTTAAACTCTTATTCTGTTATTTGATGATGCTAAAGAAACTTGAATCTGAATTAATTAAAAAAACAAATCCAGAAAAAGCTAAAATTCTTCAAAGATTTTTTAAAACAGGAAATGGGCAGTATGGAGAAGGAGATATTTTTCTTGGAATCATAGTTCCTGAACAAAGAAAAATAGCAAAACAATTTAATAATCTTTCAATAAAAGAAATTCAAGAATTATTAAGCTCAAATATTCATGAAAAAAGATTAATCGCACTTCTTATTTTAATTGATAAATACAAAAAAGCTGATGAAAAACAAAAACAAGATATATTTGATTTTTATTTAAACAATGCAAAAAACATAAATAATTGGGATTTGGTTGATTTGTCTGCTCCAAATATTATTGGAGATTTTTTATTAGAAAAAGAAAAACAACTTCTTTATAATCTGTCTAAATCAGAGAATTTATGGGAAAAAAGAATAGCTATTGTATCAACTTATAAATTTATTAAACAAGATAAATTTGAAGACACATTAAAGATTTCTGAAATTTTATTAAATGATAAACATGACTTGATTCATAAAGCTGTTGGGTGGATGCTAAGGGAAGTTGGAAAAAGAAATCAAGATGTTTTAGAAAATTTTCTTAAAAAATATTGCAGAAAATCCAAAGGATTTTCTGCTTCTTCTAATATAAAAAATAAATCAAATATTAGAAGATATAAAAACATGCCAAGAACAATGCTGAGATATGCAATTGAAAAATTTGAGGAAGAGAAAAGGAAAAGATATTTGAATGGAAAAATATAAATAAAAAAATGAAAAAACAAAAATCAATACAAGAACTTCTTGAATTTGGAATTATAAATCTTGATAAACCTTCTGGTCCAACAAGTTTTCAGACAGATGAAAAAGTAAAACATCTCCTTGACTTAAGAAAAATGTCGCATTTTGGAACACTTGACCCAAAAGTAACAGGAGTTCTTCCAATAGCTCTAAATCGTGCATGCAAACTTACAGGTTGGTTTATGAAAAAAGAAAAAACCTATGTTGGAATTATGAAAATTCATAAATCTATCACAGAAGAAAAACTAAAACAAGAAATAGAAAACTTTGTTGGAAAAATAAAACAGCTTCCTCCTGTGAAAAGCAGAGTGAAAAGGCAGGAAAGAGAAAGAGAGGTTTATTTTTGGAATATTTTAGAATTTGACAAAGAAAAAAATCATGTTTTATTTGAAACAAAAGTTGAAGCAGGAACATATATTAGAAAGCTTATTCATGACTTAGGATTAAAAATAGGGGGGGCTCATATGATTGAATTAAGAAGAACACAGGCAGGAGTTTTCTCAGAGAATGATAAGAATTTCATTAATCTTTATGATTTAGAAAAAATTAAAGATAGCAAAGATAAATTAAAACAAATTATAGTTCCAGCTGAAAAAGCAATTAAAGAAATTCTGCCGGTTATAGAAGTCAATGAAAGTTTAGTTCAAAAACTTTTAACAGGCAAACCAATTTTTAAAGAGGATATTTCTGAGAAAACTGGAATTAAAGAAGAGCAGAGTTTTGCTGTTTTTTGTAAAGAGAAATTTATTGGTATATACAAGATGGTAAATGAAAAAGATATTATTGCTAAACCAGAATTTGTTTTTAATTGAGATAAAGAATTCTAATCCCCCCATTTCAAACTTGCCATTCTTTTTTTCTTTAGATAAATTAAATATCTTATTTCATCTTCATTTACACCAAGTTCATATAAAATGGAAATTTCTTTTTCAATATCAAATATTTCCTTTATTTCAAAATCTAAATTATATGCCCTCATTTTTTTTTCAAACCCCAGAATAGGCTGTTGGCTGAAAAATAATGCTTATCAGCCTTTCTGGGGAAAGATGTGCCAACCCTTATTATCGAAGGTTGAAAATGAAATTTAACTTCAAAAAACTAAAGAAAAAGCCTTATAAAGCACTTGTGAAAAAACAATACAGAATCTAAGTATAGAGTTAAGTTCCATAATCTTTTTAAATGAATTTTTTTATTCTTAAAAGTGAAAATAGTTTTTACACCTGATTGGTTTCTCAGCGGAGATGTATTTGTTGAAATATTTAGTTTTGCAATCCTTTTTTTATTTTTTGTTCTTTCAATTAGAAGTTATAAATTAACTAAAAATAAAAATTCTTTTTATCTTGGCTTAGGATTTATGTTAATTGCATTAGCAGAATTAGCAACAATATTAACAAAACTTGTTCTTTATTATGATTTTTACACTATTGCAATTCCAAACATAGGAAACTTTATTGTGGAACAACAGATAATAAATTCTACAGATATTTTTTATTTTACTGGTTTTTTCTTTCATAAACTTTTTACTTTAATTGGTTTTTATTTAATATACAGGCTTACATCAAAAGAAAAATTATCTGGGGACATTTTGCTTGTTCTTTTCTTTATAACAGTCTCAACACTATTTAGCAATACTTTTTATTATCTTTTTCATTTAATTGCATTAATTTTACTTTTTTTGATAATTAACAATTACGGCAAGATTTACAAAAAAAATAAATCAACTAATACAAAAATTTTAATCATTGCATTTTCAATCCTTACTTTAAGCCAAATGATATTCTTAATTTCAAAAGTGAAATTTTTATATGTTGTTGCCCAACTTAATCAATTAATAAGTTATATGATTTTATTAATCCTAATAATAAGAATTTTAAAACTTCCGAATTCCCATGTTTATAATCCATAATTATAAAAACTTCAATTTTCAGTAAAATTACATGGAAAGAAAAAGAAGCAGAACAGACATAATATCCGATATACTTCAAGTTATTCTTGAAAAATCTGGGAAAATTAAGCCCACACACCTGATGTATAAGGCAAATCTTTCTCATAAACAAATGAAATTATACTTGGATGAGTTAATAAAAAAAAGTCTCGTTGAAAAAAATTCAGAAGACCAAAAAAAATCTATGATAATTATCACAAAAAAAGGAAGAGATTTTTCTGCAAAATATTTTCAGATGAAAGAATTTGAAAAAACTTTTGGACTTTAAGAAAAAAGGGAAGAGTTAAGTATAAAAATATAACTAATTTGTTTTAATGATGAAAAAAGCAGTAAGAATCTATGTTTTTGGAATTGTACAGGGAGTTTTTTTCAGAACATTTATAAAAAATCAAGCTAAAAAATTAGGAATTAAAGGTTATGTAAGAAATAAAAATGATGGGAGTGTTGAAATATGGCTTGAGGGTGATGGCAAGAAAATTGAAAAAATGACTGAGATATGCAAAAAAGGACCAGAACATTCAGTTATAAAAAGACTGGACATAATTGAAGAACATCTTCAAGATTTTAAAGAATTTAAGATTATGAATTTTTGAGTTTCCTTTAAACTAAAAATATATAAACTATTTTTTTCTAAATATCTTATGACAAGACAGGATGAAATTGTAAAAGAGAGGTTAAGAAAAATAAAAGAACTGGAAAAACTAAAAATAAATCCTTATCCTTATTTTTTTGATAAAAAAACAAATTCTTTTGAATTGCAGGAAAAATACAAGAAACTAAAACCTGGTTCTGAAACAGAAACAAAAGTGAAAACTGCTGGGAGAATTATGACTATAAGGGATATTGGAAAATTAATTTTTGCAGATTTGCAGGATTCTTCAGGCAGAATTCAGATACAACTCCAAAAATCAAAAACTCCTGAAAAACAAATAGAGTTTTTTAAAAAATTTGTTGATTCAGGTGATTTCATAGGGGTGGAAGGAATGATAATTAAAACAAAAAGGGGAGAACTAAGTGTTCTTGCTGATAAAATTGAAATGCTCAGCAAATCAATTCTTCCTCTTCCAGAAAAATGGCATGGCTTGCAAGACAAGGAAGAAAGATACAGAAAAAGATACCTTGATTTGATTATGAATCCTGAAGTCAAAGAAACTTTTAAAAAAAGAGCAAGAATAATTGATTCAATAAGAGAGTTTCTAAAAGAAAAAGGATTTTTAGAAGTTGATACTCCTTATTTGCAGACAGTTTACGGGGGGGCAGAAGCAAGGCCTTTTGAAACTCATCTAAATGCTTTGAATATGAAAATTTTTCTTTCAATATCTCCAGAGCTTCATTTAAAAAGATTGATTGTAGGGGGAATTGATAAAGTATTTACAATAGCAAGAAATTTCAGAAATGAAGGAGTTGATAAATGGCACAATCCAGAATTTACAATGATGGAAATTTATGAAGCTTATGCTGATTATAACTCTATGATGGATTTGTTTGAGTCAATATATGAAAATGCTTGCAAAAAAGTTTTTGGAACAACAAAAATAGAATATCAAGGAAAAACTTTGGATTTTAAAACACCTTGGAAAAGAATGACAATGGCAGAAGCAATTAAGAAATATGCAAAAATAAATGTTTTAAAAATGTCTGAAAAAGAATTAAAGAATTTTGCAGAAAAAAACAATGTTGAATATAAAGAAGATAATTGGGGAATGTTGGTTGCTGGAATATTTGAGCATTTTTGTGAAGAGCAAATAATACAACCGACGTTTATAACAGATCATCCAAAAGAAACAACTCCTTTGTGCAAGGTTCATAGAAAAGACTTGAGATTAATTGAAAGATTTGAGCCTTTTTGCATGGGGACAGAATTAGGAAATGCTTATTCTGAATTAAACAATCCAATTATTCAGAAACAGCTTCTTGAAGAACAACAGCAAAAACTCAAAAAAGGAAATAAAGAAGCAAATCCTTATGATTCAGATTTCATAAATTCAATTGAAGTTGGACTTCCTCCAACAGGCGGACTTGGACTTGGGATTGATAGAATGATTATGCTCCTTACAAATCAGCCTTCAATTAGAGATGTTATTTTGTTTCCTTTTATGAAGTCTGAAAATTAAGAGAGGTAAAAATGAATTTAATCATAAAAAGTAAAATAAAAGAAGCTGTTCCAGAGATTAATGTTGCTGGAGAAGTTGCAGAAGCACTAAACAAAAAAATAGAGGAATTGCTAAAGCAGGCAGCTGAAAGAGCAAAAGCAAATCAAAGAAGAACTTTATATGCAAGGGATTTGTGAATATTCTTATTATATAATAATCTAAAAAAGAGGCAAGATAAAAATGTCAAATAAGTCTAAAGGTTCAAAAACAGAGAGAGAGTTATATCAAATGTTTATAGAAAATTCTTATCGTGCTGTGAGAGTTGCGGGAAGTGGTATGATGGAAAATACAGCTTGTGATTTAATTGCAGGAAAAAAAGGGAAAAAATTTTGTGTAGAAGTAAAATCAAGTAAAAAACTTGTAAAATATATTACTAAAGAACAAATAGAAGAGTTCATTATTTTTTCAGAAATATTTGGATTAAAACCAATTATAGCAATAAGATTTAATAGGGAGGGGTGGTTTTTTTTAAAACCCCAGGTTTTGAGACAAAGTGGAAAATATTTTTCAATTAATTTAGAACAAGCAAGAAAAAAAGGAAAACGATTTTCACAGATGTTTAGTTAATAGTCAAATCTTTTTAATTTTTGTAATTTTTCTAAAGAAATGCCCACCCAAAATAGTCTTTAGAAAAATTAGCATTTCATAGGATTTGACTTATGCCAATGTTTAGTTAAATTTAAATTCTTATTTTTCTTATTTTATTAATGGAAAAAGAGGCATTGTTTTGGATAAGATTAAATAACAAAGAAATACAATGCCAATTATGTCCTCATTTTTGTGTTTTGAAAAACAAGGAATTTGGAAAATGCAATGTCAGACAAAATAAAAAAGGAAAATTAATAAGCTTGGTTTATGGAAAACCTTGCAGTCTTTCAATTGACCCAATAGAAAAAAAACCACTTTATCATTTTTTTCCTGGAAAAAGAACACTAAGCACAGCAACTCCTGGGTGCAATATGAAATGCAGATACTGCCAGAACTGGGAAATATCGCAGGCAAAGCCAGGCAAAGCAAGACTTAAAATAAGTCCTTGCGATATAGTTAAAGAAGCAAGGTCAAACAAAATAAAAATAATTTCTTACACTTATACAGAACCAACTATTTTCTATGAATATATGAGGGATATAGCAAAGATTGCAAAAAAATTCAAAATCAAAAATATAACTGTAACAAATGGTTTCATAAATCAAGAGCCATTAAAAGAATTGTGCGAATTTTTAGATGCAAGCAATATAGATTTAAAGAGCATGGATGATGAATTTTATCAAAGAGTTTGTCAAGCAAAACTTAAACCTGTTTTAGAATCAATAAAATTAATGAAGCAAAATAATGTTTGGATAGAAATAACTAATTTGCTAATTCCAGGATTAAATGATTCAACTGAGGATATAGAAAAACTTGTTATTTGGATTAAAAAAGAATTAGGAAAAGATGTTCCTTTGCATTTTACAGCATTTTATCCTTGTTACAAACTATTAAACTCAGATTCAACAAATGAAGAAATATTAAAAAAAGCAAGAAAAATTGCAATAAGCAAAGGGCTTAATTATGTTTATACAGGAAATATTGAAGATGAAGAAGGAAATAATACATATTGTCCAAAATGCAAAGAAATTGTAATTAAAAGAAAATTTTTTGAAATAATTGAAAATAAAATTAAGGATTCAAAATGTTCAAAATGTGGAGAAAGAATTGCTGGTGTTTGGGAATAGTTTTCTTAATAATAATCTTTTCTTTAAATGTTTCAGCAATTCGCATCAATGAAGTAGAATTAAATCCAAAAGATGATTGTTATGATTGTACAGAATGGGTTGAATTATATTCTGAAAATGAAATTAATTTAAATGGATTGAGCATAAAAGACATTGATAATAATACTTTTTATTTAAATTCAACATTTAAAAATTATTACATAATACAAAATCTTTCAATATCATTAAATAATAAAGATGAAAAACTTTTTCTTTATAATGATGAAGAATTAATTGATGAAACTCCTGTTTTAACTGATTCTAAAAATAATGAGATTACTTGGTCTTATTGCAGTAATGGGTGGATATTTACAGAACAAACAAAAGAAAAAGAAAATTTTTGTGAAAAACAAGATGAAAATTTAGAAGAAGATAAAAGTTCTGAAACTCAAATTATAAAGCAAGAAGAACAGCCAGAAAAATCAGATTATGCTGACACCCCTGCTGATAATTCTGCAAGCAAGAAAAACAGCACTTATTCAGATGCAAATTATGAAAACAAAATTATAAGTTTAAATAATTTAAAAAATACTAAAACAAAAATTTCAGAATACAAAACAAAAACACAGCATATAAAAGAATACTTAATATATGGGTTTGCAGTATTTTGCGTTTTTATTATAATTGTGCTGATTATTAAAAAATTTTAATGATTAGAATAGATAATTTTTTAAACAAAGCTAAAGTGATAATATTATGGCAGAAAAAGTGCAGGCAATACTTATACTTGAAATTATGGGAAAACCAGCAGAACATATAAGTGAAACATTAAACAAAATAATTGAAAATCTTGAAAAAGAAAAAGATACTAAATTAATAAACAAAGTAGTTGCTGAGCCAAAAGAAATAAAAGAGCAAGAAGGGATTTTTTCAAGTTTTGCAGAAGTTGAGATTGAAACAGATATCGGGCAATTATTGCTTATTATATTTGCTTATATGCCCTCTCATATTGAAATTCTTGAGCCAGAAAATCTAAGAATAAAAAATTCAGATTTAAATATTTTCTTAAATGAATTATTAAAAAAACTTCACCAATATGATGAAATGGCAAAAGCATTTATGATAGAAAGACAGATTCTTTCAAAAAGAATTGAAAATGGTGAGATAATTATAAAAGAACAAAAACAAACTAAGAAAAAATCTTCTAAGAAAAAGAAATCTAAAAAAACAAAAAATAATAATGGTGTCTCTGATACTAAAAGAGACAAATTCTTATAAAGTTGGTTTTCTATAAAAACTAAGATGGGATTTAAATTACTATCA
>Ga0180007_10007806_pt1 | contig 10009 bp, 11 predicted proteins | sample MM_PC_MetaG_FD_121122 | JGI IMG/M metagenome (GOLD analysis project Ga0180007, IMG submission 121122) | Groundwater microbial communities from the Aspo Hard Rock Laboratory (HRL) deep subsurface site, Sweden - MM_PC_MetaG | ecosystem: Environmental > Aquatic > Deep subsurface > Groundwater... | reverse complement strand
TTAAAAAATTATCTGTGAGTATCTGTGTAAATCAGTGTCTAAATATCTCTTCTGTGTTCACCCCGTTAGAAATACCAGTTTTATCCCAAGAATAGGACATAATTTCTAACGGGGTTCATCTGTAGCTAAATATTTCCTCAAGATTTTGAGTAATTGCCTAAAAATGAAAGATAAAAGATTAGAAGAAATAGCGTCAGGGGTGTGTATAGAGGTAGATATTGGGATGGAGGATGCCATTTATCTGGTAGCCTCTCCATTCTTTGAACTTTTGTTCTGGGCAAATCTTATCAGGGAGAGATTTAAGGGCAAAATGATTGACACCTGCAGTATCATCAATGCCAAGAGTGGCAGATGCCCAGAGGACTGTAAGTTCTGTGCCCAGTCAGCCCATTATAAGACAGAGATACCCCAATATCCGCTTATAGATAGAGAAAAGGTTGCTGAATCTGCTCATTCAGCTAAGTTTTCTGGTGCAAAGCACTTTGGAATTGTAACCAGCGGCAGAGGGCTTGGCCAGAATGAGATAGAGAGGGTGTGTGAAATGATAGAGGCTATAAAAACCGATATCTCACCCTGTGCCTCCCTCGGAAGGCTTACTGAAAATTATGCCAGCCAGCTCAAATCAGGGGGTTTAGTAAGGTATCACCATAACCTTGAGGCAGGAGAAACCTTCTTTGCCCAGATTGTTAGAAGCCATACTTATAAAGAGAGAATAGAGAGTATTGAGATAGCAAAACAAGCAGGCTTAGAAGTCTGCTCAGGTGGAATATTTGGTGTTGGAGAAAGCTGGCAGGATAGGATTGAGCTTGCTTTTAAGCTCAGAGAGCTTGAGGTGGATTCTATCCCCCTGAACTTCCTGAACCCTGTTCCTGGCACACCCTTAGGAGAGCGGGAAAGATTGTCGCCTTTTGAGGCATTGCGGATAGTAGCTTTATTTAGATTCATCCATCCAAAGAGGGATATAAAAATAGGTGGTGGCAGAGAGGTAACACTGAGAGACCTGCAAGGCTGGATGTATTATGCTGGTGCAAATAGCGTTATGATTGGAAACTACCTGACAACCCTCGGTAGACCAAAAGAAGAAGATATGAGGCTGATAGAAGACTTTGGGCTTTATGTTTAATCCGAAAAGTCTTAAATGGTAACGCCAACATCTTGTCGGCATACAGACTGAAAGCCTGCATTACGGGTTTTTCGGATAGGCTCTTATACCAAGTTGCAATCAAAACGATAACAAGGTGGCAAGGATAAGCCGTGACGAAGCCAATTTTAATTAGCGTTTGAATGCGACTTGGTATTAGTGTGGGTCCCTGCCTTTGATTATCTCTAAGATATGGCTTAAAGTTTGGCTGATTATATCTAATCCCTCCTTCACCCCTTTCAGACTTCCAGGTAGGTTGACAATAAAACTCTCTTTTCTCACCCCAGCGGCGCCTTGTGAAAGATAGCTCATCTTAGTAAATTTGGCACCCTCTGCTCTGAGCATTTCAGAGATACCTGGTGCCTCCTTATCAAGCACCCTTTTTGTGGCAGCTGGTGTAAAATCTCTGGGAGCCAGGCCTGTCCCTCCAGTGGTCAGAATTAGCTCACATCTATCATTATCTGCCCAATCTATCAAGTGTTTTCCTATCTCCTCTGGGTCATCAGGGATTATCTTATATCTTACAGCCTTTCCATTTATCTTGGGCAAATAATCAATGATAAACTTACCGCTCTGATCCTCTCTCTCGCCCTTTGAACACCTATCGCTTATCGTCAATATGCCTACGGAAATCTCCACTCTTTCCTCCACTCTTTTCAAGAAGCATAATATCCGTTATCTCAATGGTCTTATCATACATCTTACACATATCGTAAATGGTGAGGGCAGAGATAGCACAAGCAACCAATGTCTCCATCTCCATCCCTGTCCTTTCTGTGCCAGAGACCTCAGAGAGAACCCTTATTCCTTCATCAATAAAGGAGAAGGATATATCTATCCCGGTTATCCTCAAAGGATGGCAGAGTGGAATAAGCTCTGGTGTTTTCTTTGCCGCTAATATTCCAGCCACCTTTGCTTGCTCAAAAACATCCCCTTTTTCTATCCTACCCTCTTTAATCCTGTCTATCAGCTCTTTTTTCAGCCTAACGACAGCCTGAGCCTTTGCCTTCCTTTCTGTCTCTTTCTTTTTGCTTACATCTATCATACCCATACAACTCACATTAAGAGGCGTGGCGAAGAGATTTATGAGAAACAATTGACGAAAATCTTTGTTCCACTCACAAAAACTTGCTTGTCAAATATAGATAGAATAAAGAATGGCTCCGCGGGCTGGATTCGAACCAGCAACCTAGTGGTTAACAGCCACCCACTCTACCGTTGAGCTACCGCGGATCTTAAATTTATAGTATAGAAATTTCCTTTTTGGGACGCAGATGAACGCAGATTTTCAAGATTTTAAACATAGAGAATTGACTCAAAAATTAATCCTGATAATCTGCGAAGATCTGCGTCCAATTAACTTGACCAGACCTTCCAGAAAGCCTTCTTTTCTTTCCACAACATATTTAAATGTTCCATATCCCTTAATGTGTCCATGCATTCCCAGTTAAGGGAATGTTCATAGACCATAAGCTCACCTGAAGCAGCTAATTTTTCTAAAGCATCTTTTTCAAGGTCGCAATCTGGTCTTTCCGTAAGTGAGTTAAAAATCTTTCTATTGAAAACAAAGAAGCCTCCATTTATAAGCCCTTCTGACACCTGCGGCTTTTCTGAAAAAGAGACCACTTTTCCATCCTTTGCTTTTATCTCTCCAAATCGAGAGGGAGGTCTTACAGCTGTAATTGTCGCCATCTTTTTATGGGAATTGTGGAAAGAGAGGAGCTTGGTTAAATCTATGTCTGCCACACCATCCCCATAAGTGAGCATAAAGGTCTCATCTGGTATATACCTTTCAAGCTGTTTTATCCTTGCTCCTTTCAAGGTATCTTCCCCTGTATCAACCAAGGTGATTCTCCACCCTGCTTCTTTGTGTTTGTTATGAAGCTCTATCTTGCCAAGATTACCCAATTCTATGGTGAAATCTTGTGCCGTTGCCTCGTAATTGAGAAAAAAATTTTTTATCAGGTTCTTCTTGTATCCAAGGGCTAAGATAAAATCGCAAAACTCAAAAGAAGCATATATCTTCATAATATGCCACAGGATAGGCATGCCCCCTATCTCCACCATAGGCTTTGGTTTTGTCTCTGTCTCCTCTTTGAGCCTGACCCCTTTTCCTCCACAAAGTATAACTACTTTCATTTTAGTGAGCAATTGTAACTGTTCAGGTGTAAAAAAGGAGAAAGGGGGAAAAATGGGGAAGAATTAGAACGCAGATTTTCAGGATTTTTCAGGATTAGCGCAGATTCTTATTTAATTCCTATCTTGTAAATCAGCGTTAATCTGCGTCCTATTTCTCCAATTCTCCCCTTTCCACAATCCTAATTTCTCCTTATCTTACACATCTGGATAGCTGAATAGTTACAAGCAATTAAAGAATTATGAAAGGCTTAAAAGGGAGGATATTTGGGCTGTTACAGGCTTTGTCATCTCCTTTATCTTTGCGAGCATCTCTTTATTCTCTGGTCTTATCTTTGGAACAATTGCTTCAATCTTTTCTGCTGTGGTAAATGTATCCCATGAGACAGAAAGAAGGGGAATTCTTTTTCTCTCTGCCTTTTCAATCACGCTGATTGAAGGCACAATATCTCCAGTAATAACTACACAGGAGGTTGAAGTAGATAATGCCGCTATGATAATATCTTCTCTATCTCCACCTGTGATGACACACTTATTTTGCGTCTGCAAAAAATACTTGGTGGCATGTTCTACGGTCATAGCTCCAACTAAAATATTCTCAATTGTCTTTCCTAAGCCATCGTCTCCAGCAAGAATGGTCGCATAAAGCTCTTCTGCAATCTGGTTGGCAGAGAGGGTAGATAGACTACCTTCATAAGGAATCACCCCTAAAAGCCCTTCTTTTTTTAGATCAGAATCTTCTCCTTTATTTAGAACTATCCCCAGAAGGGTATTGTTCAATCTCTCCGAAAAGAATTCTGCCTCATCCTCCCATCCATCCCTTTTCTCTATCAAGAGGATGATTTTCCCGCCCAATAGATGAGCAATGTGTAGAGCAGAGAACCCTTTCTTATAGCCATAAAATATGTCTGATTCAACAATGGTAAGTTTTTTGCCTTTGCTCACTTTCTCAAAACCTTCTTGTATCTTATTATTTGTCATATCCTGCTCTATGCCCGGGCAAATCTCTGTTTCAGAAAATGGAAGATCCAAAACCTTCTTCATTATCTTAACATCTTCATCCTTGTCCCCTTTCCCCCAAATCTTCTTTATAAAAAGAGGCTTAAAATAGGAAATATCTTGTAGATTTAGAGCTATTCCCACTGACAATAATGTCCTTCCGCACCTCTCCTTTCCAGCAACAATTATTGATTTCATAGCCATTATTTTATCATCCTCTCTTTATTTCTGTCAATAGATAATTTGTAATCGTTTAGCATTGTGAATATTGTGAATAAAGAAATGGGTATCGGGTATTGGGTTTCGGGTTTAGAGTAATTTCCCTGACACCTGACACCTGATACCAAGTTGCAATCTAACAGGTAATATAGTATGAAAAACTTCGGTCTATAACTGGCTTTCCTTACATATTAAAAGTTACTCATTAGATTACATTTTGGTATGAAACCTGACACCCAAAACCTTCTATGTTCAGAATACTAAACACTTACGATAATTTTAATAGATACTTCTTGACCTTCACCAAAGGGCTGTGATATAATTCTAAAAAAGAAAAGGAGGCAAAAAAATGGAAATAGAAATGGAAGAGTCAATGGTAATTGCCCAGGCCGTATGTGAAAAGATTATGGGGCTTATGGGAACAGAAGGCTATGTTACTGTAAAAAGGGATGATAACGATATTCTGGTAGAGATTAGTGGAGAAGATCTGGGTATGCTCATTGGAAGAGATGGGAAAACCCTTGATGCTCTCCAGTTTATCATAAGTCTAATTTGTGCCAGGAAGAGCTTAAAGAGAAAGAGGGTTATCCTTGATGTTGCGGGTTACAGGAAGAGACAGCTGGATAGACTGACAGAGTTGGCAAAAAAAGCGGCTGATGAAGCCTCTGCTACAAAATCTGAGGTAGTTTTGGAACCAATGCCTGCATATCAACGATTTGCTATTCACTCTCTCCTTCAGGAAGACAGAAGGGTGACAACTCTGAGCCAGGGTGAGGGGGAGGAGAGACAGATAGTGATCATCCCTAATGAATAGGGTTGATATAGGTAACATAGAGGCAGGAGAAGGTCTTATTCTGATTGCAGGTCCTTGTGTGATTGAAAACCCGGATGTTACCTACCAGACAGCATTACTTCTTTCTGAGATAACAGCTCGCCTTGCCATTCCTTTTATCTTCAAATGTTCTTATGACAAGGCAAATCGTTCGTCAATAAGCTCTTTTAGGGGTCCAGGTCTAACAGAAGGACTAAAGGTTCTTTCCCAGATAAAGAAGGACTTGAATCTTTCTATCACCACAGATGTTTCTTGCCAAGAAGATATAGATGAGGTGGCAGGGGTTGCCGACCTTATCCAAATCCCAGCCTTTTTATGCAGGCAGACAGATTTAATACTTGAGTCTGCAAAAAGAAAGCCAATAAATATTAAAAAAGGTCAGTTTCTCTCCCCTTACGATATGAAATATGTTGTGGAAAAGGCTGAGTCTGTTAATGGGAAACTTCTTATTACAGAAAGGGGAACTTCCTTTGGCTATAACAACTTGATTGTTGATTTCAGAGCTTTTCCCATTATGAGAACCTTTGGTTGGCCTATTATTTTTGATGCTACGCATTCTGTGGCGTATCCAGGTGGTGCTAAATCTGGCGGAGATAGAAGTTTTGTGTCCCCCCTTGTGAAAGCAGCTATTGCTTGCGGCGCAGATGGACTTTTTATGGAGGTTCATCCTGAACCAGAAAAAGCCCTATCCGATGGACATAATATGGTAAGACTCTCTGAAATAGAAGATATACTGCAAGAGGCAAAAAAGGTCTATTCTGTAAGATAAAACTTTGGAAGCACAGAGATATGGAGAACAAGTTATTTGACACAGATTTTCACAGATTTTCACAGATTTTAGTGGTTAGAATAAAATCAGTGTTTAATCAGTGTAAATCAGTGTCTAAAAAAGGAAATTCCTATATAATTAAATTAGAATACAGAACACAGACAAAAAGGATAATATTTTCTGTATTCTGTATTCTGTCTTCTGTCTTCTGTGTAGGATGGGCAGAGACTAATCCACTAACCATTGAGCAGGCTGAACAAATAGCCCTTACCAATAACCATAGCTTGCAGGCTGCCTCAAAAAAGGAGATTTCAGCTAAAGAAAAGATAAATGAAGCAAAAGCAGGTTTTTTGCCTACGGCAGCCTTGAGTTCAAGCTATACCCGTCTGGATGAGGCACCAACTATGATGGGAATGACCTTGGGTGATGATGATATTTATGATCTTAAGGCTACCCTTGCTCAACCACTGTTTACTGGCGGGAGACTTTCAGCAGGTTTGAAGATAGCTGAGTCAAATTGCGAGTCTGCTCAATATGAGTCTGAGCGTGTCCAAAACGAGCTTATATTAGCGGTAAAAAGTGCCTATTTTGGTATCCTGAAGGCATTAAAATTTCAGCAGGTTGCCTCTGATGCGGTTAAACAGGTTGACTCCCACTTGCAGATAGTCCATAACCTTTATGATGCGGGTATGGTAGCTAAGGTAGATGTGCTCAAGTGCGAGGTGCAATTGGCTAATGTTAAGCAAAATCTGGTCAGGGCAGAAAATGGTATTATCCTGTCTAAAGCGGTCTTTAATCAGGTATTGGCTCAAGATCAAACTACACCAGTGGAGGTTGTTGATATTCTGGAATTTACCCCATATCAAGTAAATTTGGATGTTTGTATTAAGGAGGCACTAAACCTGCGACCAGAATTAAACCAGATAAAAGAGAATATCGATATTCTAATGCAAATGGTAAAGCTCGTAAAAGGTGAGTCCTATCCTTCTGTGGCTATGATTGGAAGCTATGATTATAAAAAGCAGGGAATTGATTGGGAAGGAAGTTGGCTGGCAGGAATTATGGCAAATTATACCCTCTGGGATTGGAATGCAAGAAGATCAAGGACAAAGCAAGCAGAGGCTAACCTTGAGGCTGTCCAGGCACAACAACTCAGCCTTTTAGATGCCATTATCCTTGAAGTCACGCAGGCATATCTTAGTATGGATGAAGCCAAGAAGAACATTGAGGTCGCCCAGAAGTCTATTAGCCAGGCAGAAGAAAGCTTACGGATTACAGAAGAGATGTATAAAGAAGGTGCCACAACCAATACAGATGTCTTAGATAGCCAGACAATGCTTACCTATGCAAAAACCAATTATTATCAGACATTGTATGACTATAACTTAGCCTGGGCAAAACTACAAAAGGCAATGGGAGGGAGATAGATAAAAATGGAATAGCACATGGATAACGCGGATTAAACGGATTTACACGGATTTTCTCTATCTGTGCAAATCCGCAGCATCCGTGTCATCTGTGTGCTATTTATAATATGGCAAAAGACAAGTAAGGGAAATAGGTAAATCGATACCAATGGTGCTGAAATGGTTCTGTGAAAAGACTGCCAAAACATTCAGGTGTCATCGAAATACTGTTTGTAATATTCGCCATACGGCTTTTCGAGAAGGAAATAGAGGTAGCTTTGGAACGCAAACCACAGGAGAGTCCATCTCGCAAACGGATATTGGATTTCGGAAGGAGAACGCACAGTTAATAGCTATTGGTTGTAGTCAACCACCAGAAGGGCGTTCGGGATGGACATTAAAACTGTTAGCGGAAAAGCTGGTAGCATTAGATGTGGTGGAATCCATTTCTCATCAGACGGTGTGGCGGAGATTAAAAAAAACGAGTTAAAGCCTCATCTTCGTCGAAGCTTTCGGTATTCCACCTGGAAATGATGCGGATTTTGTGGCGCATATGGAGGATATTCTGGAGCTCTACAAAAGGTCGTATAATCTAAGAATTCCAATGATTTGTATGGACGAACAACCAATACAATTAATTAAAGAAAGACGAAAGCCAATATCATTAAGTCCTGGCAAACCTGCTCAGTATGATTATGAATACGAACGCAATGGAACGGCTGTAAATTTTCTATTTACCGAACCGTTAGGAGGCTGGCAAAAGGTAAATATACGACAGCGGAGAACAAGTATAGATTGGGCTGAAGAGATTAAGGAGTTATTGGATGTGGATTATCCTGAAGCAAAGAAGGTTATTTTGGTGTGTGATAATCTGAATACCCATAAAATTGCATCCTTATATGAAATTTTTGTTCCTGAGGAAGCTCGCCGACTGATACGACGACTTGACATTCGCTACACACCGAAACATGGAAGCTGGCTGAATATTGCAGAGATCAAGCTAAGTCAGTAAGTAAAAATAACTTCCACATCTTGCTTGTCTTTTGCTCCGTCTTCTAAAGTTGTGCCAAAGGTTACATAACGTTGCTATGCGCCCTTTGGCACGCCTTGAATACGAAACAAAATCCTACGCAATATATAAAAGTTATTTTTGCTCACTTCCTAAGTGTTTTGACAAAACAATGTTTGGATAGTCGAATACCTGATTTGGAAAAATTGAAGAGCATAACAAAATTATGAGCACAGGAACGCAATACTTGTCAAAAGGGGGTTGACTGGCAATTTACTCTCCGAAGATGCACGCATTAAGCTCAAGCGACTATCCACAAATTCAAATGGAGTGATGCAGTAGGCTAATCCCTATTGAGATAAAATCAAAAGAAGAATCAAAAAGGGCATTATATTCATTTATGGAAGAATATAAAGCAGAAAAAGGGGTAATTGTAAAAGGCATGGGTGATGGGCAAGAGAAGGAAAATATTATTACACTCCCTGCCTGGTGGGTTGCTTAAATAATAAAAATCTATGATACAAATTGGTAATCTTAAATTAGAGAACAATATTTTTTTAGCACCAATGGCCGGTGTGACAGATATAACCTTCAGAATCATCTGTAAAAAGACGGGTTGTGGGCTTACTTATACTGAAATGATTACTGCCAGAGGCATTTTCCATAAGAATAAAAGGACAGCCAGGATGATAGAAATACTTCCTGAAGAAAAACCCGTGGCTATTCAAGTTTACGGAAGTGAACCGGAAATAATAGCTCGGGCGTGTGAAAAATTAAACGAAAACAGTAACATTTGTCTGATAGATATAAATATGGGTTGCCCGACCAAAAAGGTTGTCAGAAGGGGTGAAGGCGTGGCACTTATGAAAAACCCCAGATTAGCGGCAGCTATCATCAGGGAAGCAAAGAAGGTTACCAACAAACCTGTAACAGCCAAAATACGGAAGGGATTTGACGCCAAAGATATAAATGCCGTTGATTTTGCCAAAGAACTGGAAGATGCCGGTCTTGACGCCATTACAATTCATGGCAGGACAGGTGCACAGAAATACGAAGGCACAGCAGACTGGGATATAATTAAAGAAATAAAAAAAACCGTTAAAATACCTGTTATCGGTAACGGCAGTATTTTCAGTGCTGATGATGCTGTAAGAATGTTTCAATTAACAGGATGTGACGGTATCATGGTCGCTCGTGGAGCAATCGGTAATCCATGGATTTTCTATAAAATTAACCAGGCATTAAAAGGAGAAGATATAACTTCACCGATAGAAAATGAACAAATTATGTTGTTTGATGAACACTTCAAAAGAGTAATAAAATGTTATGGCGAAGATCATGGCACGGCAAGGATGCAGAGACATATCAGGGCTCGTAACTACTCATAAAATTTTCGGAAAAGCCACAGAAAAATAAAATAAATCTTGCCACAGATACACACTGATTAACACTTATTCTTTTGACTTTGGATTAACACAGATTACACTGATAAGAATTA
>Ga0180007_10007805_pt1 | contig 10014 bp, 8 predicted proteins | sample MM_PC_MetaG_FD_121122 | JGI IMG/M metagenome (GOLD analysis project Ga0180007, IMG submission 121122) | Groundwater microbial communities from the Aspo Hard Rock Laboratory (HRL) deep subsurface site, Sweden - MM_PC_MetaG | ecosystem: Environmental > Aquatic > Deep subsurface > Groundwater... | reverse complement strand
TGTTGATACGGAACAGGGGGGAGACCTCCTGGAACGTATTACGATGATACGAAGACAGACAGCCCTGGAATTCGGGTTAATGGTACCGCCCATTCGTATCAGGGATAATATGCGGCTTGCTCCGGATGAATATTCGATCCTGATCAAGGGAGTTGAAGTGGCCAGGGGAAAGATCAAAACGGATAAATATCTGGCAATGGATTCGAGCGGAAAATCTGAAAAGATCGATGGAGAAGAGACAAGGGAACCGGCCTTTAACCTTCCGGCTCTCTGGATCAATGAAAAAGAGAGGGAGAAGGCAGAACTGGCAGGATATACGGTGGTTGATCCGCCATCCATCATTGCGACTCATATTACGGAAGTAATAAAAATGTACGGATATGAGATACTGGGACGGAAGGAAGTTCAGCTGCTTCTGGATAATGTCAAAGAAGTCAATCCGATACTGGTAGAAGAAGTATTGAAAGTGACTTCGATCGGGATCATTCAGAAGATATTGCAGAATCTATTGAAAGAGAGAATATCCATTAGAGATATTGTGACCGTTCTGGAGGCTGTTGCGGATTATGGAGATAAAGTAAAAAATATTGAAATACTGACGGAGTATATCCGTGCTTCCTTAAAAAGACAGATCACAAAATCATTTGTTGATGCGGATGAAAAGATGTCTGTTATTACCGTTGATCCGAACCTGGAGGGGATCCTGGCGGAGTCTATCCAGGAGACGGATGAAGGTATTGTCTCGGGCCTTTCACCGGATACCGTGAATACGATCTTTAACAATGCAAAGGAGCTCATGGAAAAGGCGGATATCAAAGGGAATTCGATCATCTTTATAACCTCTGCCAATGTCCGTTCACTGCTCTTTGATATTCTCGAGCGATTAAGTACCAATGTAGTAGTTCTCTCGTACAATGAGATCGAACCAAAAGTGAAAATAGAGAATTTAGGTACCTTAAGTGTATGAGAAAATAGAAACAGATTAAGCATGGTTTATTTTTTAAATGTTTATCCTGTATAATATGTAATAAAGAACAATTAAAACTTGTGAATCATGTAATTGAGATTACATGATTATGCGCCCCGAAAATTGTGAGACCAATTTTCGGGGCATAAAATGCAAAAATTGAAAGGTTTTAGAAACATTAAAACTTTTATAGAAAGTTTTAATGTTTCTACTAAACAATTTTTGCCTCTAATGCATTTAACAATGCATTAGAGGCAGAGGTGCATTATAAGGACGAGCATCTGAAAAGCAGAGCTTTTCAGATGCATAAAATGAGAGGAAGGAAAACTAAAACTTGTGACAACAAGTTTTAGTTTTCCTCGAACATCACATTTTACGGGAGGATATATATGTTAATGTATAATACTTTTATCGGAAAGGATCTGCAGGAAGCGATGGGTAAAATGAGAAGAGAGCTGGGCCCTGATGCCATGATGCTGAAACAGAGCATTGTAAATACAAAAGGCTTATTCGGGTTATTTCGAAAACCCATGGTGGAGGTAGTCGGATTTAAATCTGATAGAAATGTGAATATGAAGCCCAGGAAAGAGATGAAAAAAATGGAAGTGAATAATGAAAACGAAGTGACTATTCAGAAAGAACTCTTGGAGATCAGGAAGCAGCTTTCAGCCCTGGCTAATAAGGATGAAGGGATTTTAACAAAAACCAATCCGATCATTTCGGAGGATGACAGTGCATTACATAAATATTTTAAGCTCCTGCGGGAGAGCGAGATGGATGATGACCTGATCGACAGCCTCTTTGAAGCGCTTAAAAAGGAGATCATTGAAAAAAATATTGAAGATGATAGCATCATTTTTGAAAAGTTAAAACTACGGCTGATGGATATCATAGATGTCATTGATCCTATTAAAACTAAAAACAAATTGCCCAGGATATTCATGTTTGTAGGGCCCACAGGAGTAGGAAAGACAACTTCACTGGTAAAACTGGCTGCTAATTACAAGTTAAAGGAAGAGAAAGATGTGGAAATATATTCTCTTGACAATTACAGGATAGCAGCTACGGAACAGCTCCGTTCATACTGTGATATTATGCAGATCAGTTTTAAAAAATTCGATAATAAATCGGATTTTAAGAATACGATTAAAAAATCTAAAGCTCAGATCATATTGATCGATACAGCCGGCCGGAGCCCTAAAGATGAGATAGCCATATCAGCTATTAAAGACTACATCAAGTCCATCAATTTTCATAATATTGAGGTTTTTCTGGTTGTTAGTGCCGGTACGAAAAAAAGTGATCTGCTGAATATCAATGAGAAGTATTCTAAATTGAATTACAAGTATCTTCTTTTTACAAAACTGGATGAAACCGTTAAACTGGGTTCCATAATCAATACTTTATATCATCTTAAAAAACCGCTTTCTTATGTGGCATTTGGACAGGATGTCCCGAAGCATATCAGTATTGCAAATCCTGAGATAATTGTGGAATCGGTTCTGAAGGAGAACCAAAATGACTGATCAGGCGGAGTCCCTCAGAGAGATGTTTGAGGAACAGCAACCTAAGAAGGAGAATAATACCCGGATCATCACTGTCGCCAGCGGTAAAGGAGGGGTTGGTAAATCTATTTTTACTGTTAATATCGGGCTTCTTTTAGCCAGGGCAGGAAGAAAAGTGACTGTGATGGATGCTGATTTCGGGCTGGCTAATATTAATGTGATCGTAGGAGTGCTCCCGAAATATAATCTCTATCATGTCTTTAACGGGGAAAAGAAATTGACGGAAATTATCCTGAAAGTAGATGAGAATTTTGACATCATAGCAGGTGCGAACGGTTTTAAACAGCTGGCTGACCTGAAAGAGTATGAGCGTGTCAGGTTTGTTAAAGATTTTGAGAGTTTGAACAATAATGACTATTTACTGATCGATGTGGGTGCAGGGATATCGAAGAATGTCCTTGCCATGATCAAAGCTGCGGATGAAACTTTTATTGTGACCACTCCTGAGCCAACCGCAGTGACAGATGCATATGGCATCATTAAGGCTATTACTTCTTTTAATAATAACATCAAGATCAATTTAATAGTGAATAGAGTAAAAAATATGTATGAAGCAAAAACAGTATCACAAAGGATCATCAATATATCAGAGCAGTTTCTGGATGTGAAGATAAATTACGGAGGTTTTATATTTGATGATGCTTATGTTGTGCGATCTATTCATGAACAGTCCCCTATTGTGAACAGTTATCCCCGATCAAATGCGAGTTTATGTTTTAATGATATTGCCGGCCGTATAATCAATGAGAAAATTGAAGGTAACCGAAGGTCTAATCTGGCGGATTTTTTTAAAAATCTGCTAAAAACAGGCTAAATTTAAAAAAATAGTTGCTAATAAATTATTTTTTATTATTATAATCATAATGACTAAAATAAAGATCGAAGATATAATGAAGCGATCAGAAACAAAAATTGCACTTATTTTTGCTGCCTTTGTTTTCTTTTTTGTTTTTTTATCGGATTGATCAACAGGGTCAATGCCGGGATGATCATTAAAAGGATCTTTATTGCAGAAATATTTTTCATGCCCATGGGATTTGTTGTCGGCTATATATTTAAAAATTATATTAACACCGATCATAAGAATGAGAGAGTGGATCTGAAGGATTCAGCTTCAAATAATGAAGGTGCAAAAGAGGGTGGAATTGCTCAGGAAAACGAGGTTGCCGCACAATCAGAAGAGAACGTGATCATAGAAGAAGAGGGCTCCTCAAATGATAATTCTCTGAGGAAGAAAGGAAATAAAAGTTCCACGGAACTGGTTGATGATATATTGATCGACGCTACCAGGGAGGGCACGGATTATTCCAATATCTCCCTAAATCAGAAAATACAGAGCGGAACAGTTGAGCAACAGGCACAGATCAATCAATTGAAGGAAGTATCGGACAAATCTCTCGGAAAGCATATCATTGTTAACAAGCGAAAGATCTTAAATGACCCTAAAATAATGGCTGAAGCTGTGCGGACAATGATGAACAAGGAAGAATAAGATGGATGTTGACCCTAAAGTAAAAGAATTAATGTATGCAACCGGTATAGATGAGAAGCTGGCTATGTTATTGATCCAGTTCACGGGTGGAGATGTCAGCGGAGCAAGGAAGATCATTGAGTCAATGCCGAAGGACTTCCTTGTGTTAAAGATCAGATATATGGGCCATCGGACCCATAATTACGGAGTTATTCTTATAGTCCTGAATACAAAGACAAAGGATATAGATGATCTCTATGTGATCGTGGACAGTAAAGTAGAAGCAAGTCAGATCAATGCAAAGGCAAGTTTTGAAGATTTTAAGGGGGGTATTGTCAAGTTTATTCAGCAGAAGAATCCTGATCTGGAGATGATCGGAAGAATGCGGGAAGCGATCAACACGATAGAGTTTAAAGAAAAAATATTTAATAAACTGTCCAAAGAAAATAAATTTGATCTGGAACAGCTTAAAGTTGTATTTTCTGAGCTGATCTTTAAAGTACTAACGGAATCAAACTGTGCCATTAAGATCGAAGTTGAGGAAGTGGACCTTTTTCGCCTTCATAAATCAAATGATAACTATGTTTTAAAGGGAGAGGAGCAGCTTTTAGGCGCAGAAGATGAAAAAAATGGTAAAGAGAGTACAGAGGTTACAGCCAGAGAGGAGGTCCATGTAAGAAACATTTCTCTGGTCCTTCTTAAAGTAGAACCTGTTCTTTCTCCGATAAGGGGAATCCCGGGAAATGAGATCCAGATAGGGGACCAGATCATGGTGAAGATCATTGATGAAAGGGAAATAGGCGATTATCTTGGAAATCTCCTGGGGGGAAGGAAGAATAAAGAGGTTATTCCTATTCCAGCCACAATAAATGAGATCTCAAAACAGGAAGATACCGGTAATCTAATGGTTTTAGTCCAATTTGGCCCGGGAATAGCCGGTAAGATGTTCATTCCTCCTGAGATCAAGATCGCAGCTCCCATACTTGAGGAAGAGAATGAGGGTAAACTTGGAGTATTAAGTTTCTTTAGAATGAATCCGGTATGGGTCGTTCTTGCACTGGTATTGCTTTTTATTGGTTTTATTATTCTGATTTTTTATATGGGTTAAAAGCGTGTTGTTACGGAAGGTACTATATGTTTGAAGATAAATATAAGGGTCGAGATGAAGATGAGCTTTGGCAAGAGTACAAGAGAAAGCAGAATCAGGATATTCGAGAGCATTTTGTAAAAAAATACGCACCCCTTGTAAAATATGTTGCAGGTAAGGTGGCTATTGGTATGCCCAACAATACTGATTTTGATGATCTTGTCAGTGATGGAGTCCTGGGACTGCTGGATGCCATTGAAAAATACGAACCTGACAGGAATATTAAATTCAAAACTTATGCAGTGACAAGAATAAAAGGCGCGATCTTCGACGGCTTAAGGGAAAGGGATTGGATTCCCCGTTCTATAAGACAGAAAGCGAAGCAGGTTGAGAATTTGCTGATGGAGCTGGAAATAAAAAACGGAAGGCCGGCTTCTGATGATGAAATGGCTGCAGCATTAAACTTACAGATAGAGGAATTCAATAAACTGATGCTTAATATCAGCGGTACAGCTGTTATCTCATTGAATGAAATATGGCATGTGGGTAGCGATGATGATGAAGTTTCCATGATAGAAACACTGGAAAGCCCGGTTTCTTTAAATCCTGATGTACTTGTGGAAAAGAATGAGGTCAAAAATGTGATCGCTAAAGTGATCCAGGGTCTTCCTGATAAGGAAAAAGAGGTTATTATACTTTATTATTATGAAGATTTGACTTTAAAAGAGATCGGAGAAGTTCTCGATGTTACTGAATCACGCGTTTCGCAGCTGCATACAAAAGCGATCATGCGGATAAAAGCAAAGTTGAAACAGATCAAATTTTTATCTGAAAAGGAATAATTATCACGGGTTCTAAAGCTTTTTCGACGAATCTGATAAAGTGAATCTTTTATAAGCTTAAATATCATTCTTCATATATATATTAAAATTTGATTTGTCGCAAAAGTACTACCCGATAAACGGTTTAAAATATTTTTTATTTAATCGATGATGTAATAGAGGGACCTATGGATAGATTAAAAGAGTTATTAACGGAAGATACCGCAGATGATGTAAGCCTTGAGCAGGGTGACGTATCGGGAGACTTTATAGAAGTGATCTCTTACAGTGTAGAAGAAGGTCTTGAAAGTGCAGGTAAGAAGCTGGGTGTCAGCATTGCTGATCTTGAATATGATATTCTTGAGAAAGGGTCTAATGGATTTCTAGGTATTGGAAGAAGACCGTTTAAACTCCTGGTGAAAACAAGTATTTCAAAAGCAGCAGAAGAATTGCAACAGCTTACTGATATGACACAACAGATGGCTAAGGCTGATGCTATAAAGGATAAAGACGGTGCCTATAAAATACGGGTTACTAAGCAGGGTATTATGCTTATCGTTACAAAGCCAATAGGAAAGGGGAGGACTATTTCACTTCAGGAAGTTCAAAATGCTCTTTATCAAAGGCAGATACTGAATCCGGATGAAGCTTTGATACAGAAAATTGTTTCAAAAGCCTCCGGTGAACCTGTAAAGATAGGAGTATGGGAGGCAAATCCGGAATATGACGGCAGATTTTCAGTTGAAATTTCAGAAGATGAGATGAAGGTCTATCTGACCCTGGTCCCGCCGAAAAAGACCGGCAGGATCGTGGAGATGGATGATATTATGAGTGAGCTGGAGCGGAAGGGAGTGGTTTTTGGAGTAAGCAGAGAGTCCATTCAAGAAGCGATCGATGATGATAAATTTAATCAACCGCTTACTATTGCAGAGGGGCTCTCCCCAAAAGAGGGGAATGATGCAAAAATAGATTATAAGTTCAATATTGATAAAGAATTACAGCTTTCTGAAGATGACAAGGGACGTGTCGATTTTAGAGAGCTGGACTTGATAGAAAATGTTGTTGTCGGGCAGATACTGGCAAAAAAGATAAATGCAACAAAAGGAACAGCAGGGAAGACAGTAACCGGAAGGGAGTTGCCGGCAAAAGATGGAAGAGATATACCCATAACAGAGGGTAAGAACATTAAACTTAGTGAAGATAAATCAGAACTGGTAGCTGAAATAAACGGCCAGGTAGTTTATGTGAAAGGCCGCATCAATGTAGAGCCGGTTTATGAGGTTAAAGGAGATGTTGCTCTGGAGACCGGTAATGTTGTTTTTCTGGGAACGGTTATTGTCAGGGGGAATGTAGAAGACGGATTCAGTATAAAGGCAGCCGGTAATATAGATATTAAAGGAAGCGTTGGGAAAGCTCAGCTGGAGGCAGAAGGTGATATAATAATTAAGCAGGGATTACTGGGAAAAGATGAAGCTGTTATTGTAGCGGGGAATGATGTTTTTGCAAAATTTGTTGAGCATGCTAAGCGGGTCGAGGCAGGCCGTGATATTGTGATCGCAGAGGGTTTAATGCATAGTTTTGTGGATGCGGGCAAGAGAGTCATCTGCAATGGTAAGAGAGCCATGATCGTAGGAGGCAGAATAAGAGCAGGAGAGGAGATCAATGCTAAAGTCATTGGTTCCCAATCATATACAGAGACCGAGATCGAAGTAGGGATCGATCCGAAATCAAGACAGCAATTGTTAGAGTTGAATGAAGAATTGAGGAATCATAAAGATAAGTCCAAGGAACTCTCTATGAATATCACAACTTTAGAGAACCAGAAACGAACCCTCGGAGGTAAACTGACTCCTGAAAAAGAAGAACAGCTTCTCGGGATGCTGCAGGATAAAGAGTCTATAAGCCTGCGCATGAATGAGATAGAAGAGCAGATATCGGAGATAAAGAGTTACCTGGCTTCTATTGAAGAAAAAGGAAAAGTCTGTGTACAGAAAGAGGTATATCCAAAAGTGCGTATTACAGTAAAGGATGCTTTCCTGGAAGTTAAGGATTCTTTTAAATATGTAACTTTTATTCAGGAAGCGGGAAATATTAAAGTTTTGCCGTATGAAGAACCGAAGATGGAAAAAGATAAAGAAAAAAGTAAAGAAAGAAGTAAAGAAAGAAGTAAAGAAAGAAATAAAGAAAGAAATAAAGAAAGAAATAAAGAGGAGATGGTTTACTAATGTCAATATTACCAATAGACATACAAACCATACTCGGCCAGATGGGTAATGCAGGAAAGATACAGCATGTTGCTGAGAATTCTGCTTCTCTGCAGCAGGCACAGCAGGGAAATTCGATCCATCAGATCGCCGAACAGAAAGACAAACAAGTCGTTGACCTTGAAAGTGTAGATGAGGAAGATAAAAAGGTTGATGCTGATGCTCAGAAAAAGAAAGAATTTTCACATAAAAAAAATGATCAGGAAGGTGGAAGCAAATCAGATGAAAAATCTTCTGAGTTTTTTAAAGATCCCGAAAAAGGAAATATTATTGACGTAAAAAAGTAAGGGTTTTAAGGACTAAATGTTCCTCTCTATATGTTATAAGACAAATACATAAATTATCCTGTTAAGATTATGATATATTTTATTATTTCCATTATTATTAATATCTTCATTATATATTCAGTTTATAAGAAGGTCATGGCCAAAGTGCATGAACCTGATAAGAGACATATGGCTGAAATAAACAGTTTAATAGTAGAGTTTAATAAGGTCACCAAGAACAATATCGATCTTTTAGAAGAGAAAGTAGATGAAGTAAAAAATATTATACAGGTAGCCCAGGAGAAGATCAGGGAATTTAAGATGAATGAAGCCTTGAATCGTCTTCCGGTAAAGGAAGAACATGTTAATGATGTAAAGGTAGCTGTCCCAAAAAACAAGACAGATATAATCAAAGGTCTTTTGAAAGAAGGGAAAGACTCAAAAGAGATTGCTGCTATCATGGGCATCAGTAAAGCGGAAGTCGAACTCTACAAAAACCTCTCCAAAAAATAAGTTTTCCGAATAATGATAAGACAGAAAGAATACCACTCATGAGGTTTTAGATGAACCCTGTGGAATTTCTTTGTAAGAAATTTCCAGGACAAAAGTCTCCCTGAAAACCTCCTCTGAGGAATTTCTTTATAAGAAATTCCCAGGACTAAAGTCCTTGGAATCGTTAACACGATTCCTAAGGGTGCATTTCTCATGGGATTCCTCGGGGCAGAAGCATGGGGTGACTGATTCATTTCATCTTTAAACTTCAGGAATTGCATAATATTGTTATCACTTATCTTTGTTAAATAGTTTAATTCATTTTCCATACGTATTATTTTTGACAATTTATAAAAAAGAAAGTATATTATAATTAAGAAAGAAAAAATTAATTTTTTTAATAAATTAATTGAATTCTGTATGGATGTATTTATGTATCACTTCAAAGAGCAGACCACTTTATTTTTGAATCAAAACAGGACTTTCGGTCCGGCCTCATGGTATAAAATATTAGAGAATAGTTTATGAAAACAAGTAAAATTATTTTAATTTCATTTCTTTTAATAATCTTTATAATTGTTTTACACTTCATTTTTAAATGGCAGCCCAAAAAAACTGTTAAATTAAAAAAAAATTATTCTGCAGAAGAAATATTGGATAAAATTAATGAAAATTATTCAAAAATAACGACAATTCAGATGACATTTAATAACACAATATTTACCGAACCGGAAAAAGCAAGAGTAGTGAAATTAAAATCGGGTAAGTTAAAATTGTTTCATGTTATTCAGGGAGATAATATAAAAATTGAAGGTAAAAATATTGAAATATTAAAAGACCCGAAATTAGGCATTATAGGAAATTACAAAAAGCAATCTTTAGGGATTCAATATAATCATTTGACTATCTGGCTGGCAGCCGTTTATAGAAGAGCGATCCTTTATCCTGTAGAATTGATTGAACTGAAATATTATAATGTAAAAATAAAAAAATTAAAGACAGAAGGCTATTATAAGCTCTTTTTTTCCCCTAAAGATCAGAAAGACTTATTTGCATCAGAGATAACAGTTAATATGCAATA
>Ga0180007_10007804_pt1 | contig 10016 bp, 12 predicted proteins | sample MM_PC_MetaG_FD_121122 | JGI IMG/M metagenome (GOLD analysis project Ga0180007, IMG submission 121122) | Groundwater microbial communities from the Aspo Hard Rock Laboratory (HRL) deep subsurface site, Sweden - MM_PC_MetaG | ecosystem: Environmental > Aquatic > Deep subsurface > Groundwater... | reverse complement strand
TTGGAATAAGATCTTGAATAAACAATTTCCCAAACTGCCAAAGGTATAATACAAACCAAAGGCCGGAACAATTCAATAGTTCCGGCCGTTTCTTATCAAATCATCATCATTCGAAATTCAGGAAAAAAGGAATGACATGAAGAGACCTGGAATTTTCTTCAGTGTCCCCTAACCGCCAGCTTTTTATCTTAATACCGGTTTCTTCTATCTTTTTAACCATGCCTTTTATATTTATCAGGGGATGGCGTAAAAAAACATTGGGAAGGCCATAGGTCAGGCTGCACACCAGACATTTCCCGGGCCTCTGGGTAAGGTTGAATGCCAGGACAATCCGCTTGTCATTTGCAGAAATGAATTCAAGGCTGATATCATATGCGCCCTCTGATGTATCCCCGTAAAGCGCTTCAAAAAATTGATCACTGATTTCTCTGGGCAGCAGCGTGTCAAGATAATCCTGTGCAGATACCTGTTCTAATGCGGCTTGATTCATGATATTCCTTATTCTTTTTGATTATAATTTTTATAATCGTCATTTTTTTTATTAAATATTCAGCGGAAAATCAAGAATTATTGAACGTGGAAGATATTTATGATAAATTAAATCTGCTTTTCCCGGTGGTAAGAAACGGTTTAAGGGGAGGCAGACCATTTGACAAATAATAAAATCATTTTTTTTGCTGGATGTCTCAATCTATGGAAAATATTACAATTTTAAAAGGGTTTAAAATACCGATTGCAGGCATGCCGGATTTGAGCGTCATCCAGATGCCGGATCCTGAAACAGTGGCTGTATCTGCCATGGATATCCCGTATATCCGACCCAAACTTCTGGTAAAGGAGAGTGATCCTGTAAAAACCGGTTCGCCAGTGTTCTGCGACAAGCGCAACAATCGAATCGTTTATGTGTCACCCGGCACAGGGATCGTTAAACACATTGTTTTCGGCGAACGACGACGGTTAAAAGAAGTTGTGATTGCCCTGGATAAAAACAGGGATCCGCATCCGGGTCAAAGGGATGATTTCGTTCAGTTTGAAACCCTTTCACGGGAAGACATCGGGTCCTTTCCCCGGGAAAAGATCGTCACCCGTTTGCAGCAAGGCGGCCTGTGGCAATGTTTTCGTCAGTTCCCGTCAAAGGATACAGCTGACGAAAATCATGAACCCGCCATGATCATTGTTTCTTTAAATGGAAACGATCTGTTTTCTCCCCATCCAAAAGTGGTGCTTGAAAATGAGATTCCTTTTTTTGAATTTGGTATCCAGATTTTAAAACAATTTTCAAACCGCATCATTGTAACGTCACGGCAAAGCTGCCTGGACAGGTTGAACGGATTTAAAGGTCATATCACCCATGCGGTTCCCGACGTCTATCCGTCATGGGACCCGGCCGTCGTCCTTTATCACCTGAAAAGGTCCAGAAAAGACAATCTTTCCTGGTGTATTTCTGTCGAACATCTGATTCTTCTGGCCAGGTTCCTTTTAACGGGCAGGTATCCTGTAAAAAGGGTCGTGACCATTACCCGGGAAAATGATAAAAAACCCCATATGATTGCCCGTCAGGGGTCTCCTGTCAAAGACCTTGCAGGAAGTCTGGACGATCATTCCATTATCACCACGGGACGGTTCAACGGCAGATGTGTTGACCCCTTGTCCCATATGGGATTTTTTGAAAATACGCTCAACATTATCCCGGATAATCAAGAACCGGAATTGTTTGGTTTTATTAAACCCGGACTTTCAAAGCCCAGTGTTTCCAGGACATTTTTGTCCTGTCTCACCCAGGCCCCCAAATATCTTGACGCCAACACCCATGGAGAAGAAAGGGCCTGTATCAATTGCGGTTACTGCACCCGTATCTGCCCGGTCGACCTTGCGCCCAACTTTATTATGAAGGCCCTGCTGAGCGAAGATATCGAGGATGCCCTGAGCTATGGTCTCCTGGATTGCAGCCGGTGCGGTCTGTGCGCTTATACCTGCCCGTCAAAGATCGAACTGACAAAAATTCTATCCGATGGAATGGACGCTCATTACAAGGACAAAGAATAGGTTATGAATCTGCTTAAAAAAATAATGGACTCAAGTGAAAAACAGTTTATTGGTTCAGGAAGGCTCAAGGGGCTGGAGCCGCTGTTTGATGCAATAAAAACAGTTGTGTTTTTCCCGTCACCGAGAAACAAACACATCCCGTTTGTCCGGGACAACCTTGACCTGAAGCGGTTTATGACCTTTGTTCTCATCTCCCTTCTGCCGGTTTTGATATTTGGTATTTACAATACCGGCCTTCAGGCCGGACTTGCCCGGGGGGAATCGAATGCCTTTATCCCGGCATTTTTGCTGGGTTCAAGATATGTTTTGCCAATTATCATTGTTACATATGGTGTGGGTTTTTTCTGGGAAATTCTTTTTGCCTCGATCCGAAAACATAAGATCAGTGAAGGATTCTTTGTCACGGGACTTTTATTTCCCCTGACCCTTCCGGCCACCATACCCTTATGGCAGGTGGCGCTGGGAATTTCCTTTGGTGTTGTCATTGGAAAAGAGGTCTTTGGCGGGACGGGCAGAAATATCTTAAACCCGGCACTGACAGGTCGTGCGTTTTTATATTTCTCATATCCGGTTTCCATGTCAGGGGATGTCTGGGTGGCGGTAAAGAGCACAGTGGACGGGGTCAGCGGTGCAACGGCCCTCTCTTTTCTGGCCCCGGAAGGGGAACATATAACCACGGCGCTTTCCAGTTCCGGGTTTGATCTCTTCAATCTTTTTTTTGGATTTGTACCGGGAAGTATTGGAGAGACCTCAGCGTTATGCTGTCTTTTGGGTGCTGCCTTCCTCATCATTACAAAGATTGCAAACTACCGGATTATCATCGGCGGAATTGCCGGTTTAATTGTTACGGCCATTATTTTTTACCTGCTTCCCGGTGGCAGCAACTCCTGGATGGATGCAGGCCCTTTATACCATCTTTGTGCCGGTGGGTTTTTATTCGGCATATCCTTCATGGCAACCGATCCGGTCAGTGCGCCAGGGACCAATCCGGGCAGGTGGATATATGGGTTTTTAATCGGAGTTCTAACCATTACCATCCGGGTCGCCAATCCGGCCTTTGTTGAAGGCACCATGCTTGCTATTCTGTTCATGAACGTGTTTGCCTCCCTGCTGGATCATATTATACTTAAATACGCTGCATCAAAAAGGATCCCCAATGTCTGAAGCCAATAATAACGCCATCGGGAAAAACAGCAGGAAAAATGTTCTCCTGTTTGCTCTGGCGCTCTCCATTATCTGCAGTCTGTTAATTACAGCTGCCGCCGTTGGGTTAAAGGGATTTCAGAGGGCCAATCAATCGCTTGATAAAAAGGTCAATATCCTTAAAGCCGCTGATCTTATCGGTAAAAAAAAACCATCCAAAGAACAAATCAATGAACTTTATGATTCCCATATAAAAGAGGTCATGGTGGACAGCCGGGGCAAAATCCTTGACACCTATGCGCCCAATTCCTTAACCCTCTATCTTTTTCGATCAGATGGGATGATCAAGGGATATATTCTTCCCATCAACACCCGGGGATTGTGGGGGAAGATACACGGGTACCTGGCCTTTGAAACCGATGGACAGACCGTATCCGGGTTTTCGGTCTTCAGCCACTCGGAAACCCCCGGCCTTGGCGGTGAGATAGAAAGTGCCTGGTTTCAAAAAAATTTTAAAGGCAAAAAAATAGTCAACAGCCAGAATAAATTTGTTTCCGTGGGTATTGCAAAAGGGAAAGCTGAAAATCTCCCCAAAGACAAGCAAGCCAATTATGTCGATGGGATTTCCGGGGCAACATTGACGGGAAGGTTTCTTTCAGAAGGCATCAAACAGACCCTGATCCAGTATGATGCCGTGTCCATTAACTTTCGGCAGGGTAAGCTTAAGACCCTGAAAGATGATCATTCAATACGGGCAGATAATCGGAACAAAGACCAATAGGATACACAAAAGACAAAAAGGATGATATCAATGTCAGAGGAAAAATCAAACTATATGGAGATCCTGTCCAGGGGCATCTGGAAGGAAAACCCGGTTGCCTACCAGGTATTGGGGATTTGTTCCGCCCTTGCTGTCACGGTGAAAATGTCCACTTCCCTTGTCATGGGCATTGCCCTGACCCTGGTCACTGCTTTTTCAAGCATGCTCATATCTTCATTAAGAAAAAGAATCCCTTCCAATATCAGGATTATTGTGGAGCTTGCCATCATCTCTTCCCTTGTGATTGTCACGGATCAGATATTGCAGGCCTTTTTTTATGATGTCTCCAAACAATTGTCGATTTTTGTCGGTCTGATCATCACCAATTGTATTGTTCTTGGCAGGGCCGAAGCCTTTGCCCTTGCCAACAAGCCTCTGGACTCATTTTTTGACGGGATTGGAAACGGGTTGGGCTATAGCCTGGTACTGGTGTCCGTGGCTTTTCTGCGGGAATTTTTAGGATCTGGAAAATTTTTTGGATTCAACATTATCCCCCAGTTCATTTTTGATGCCGGATACCAGAACATGGGCCTGATGGTATTGGCACCCGGCGCTTTTTTTATTATTGGGCTGCTGGTCTGGCTGAAAAACACGCTGCCCGGAATATCAAAGGAAAAAAGGTAAGGAGTACACATGGGTGATCTATTTAGTCTGTTTATTAATTCTGTATTTATCGGTAATATCCTTCTGGCCTATTTCCTTGGCATGTGTTCCTTTATTGCGGTGTCAAAAAATGTGGATACAGCTGCAGGCCTTGGATTTGCCGTTATCTTTGTCCTGACGGTGACAAGCCCTGTCAACTGGATTATTTATCACGGCCTGCTGGCACCGGGGGCATTGGCCTGGGCAGGTTTTCCAGATCTTGATTTAAGTTTTTTAAAATTTATTACCTTTATTGCCGTGATTGCCGCCCTTGTCCAGGCTGTTGAAATGGTGATTGATAAATACTCACCACTGCTTTATATCACCCTGGGCGTTTTCTTGCCCTTGATCGCGGTGAACTGTGCCATCCTTGGAACATCCCTTTTCATGGTTGAAAGAAATTATACATTTATTGAATCCATCGTCTTTGGCGCAGGCTCCGGAACAGGCTGGATGCTGGCCATTGTCTCCATGGCAGCCATACGCAACAAGGTCAAATACTCAGATATACCCGAAGGACTCCAGGGGTTTGGCATCACCATGATTATTGCAGGTCTTATGGCCATGACATTTATGATGTTTTCCGGGATTACCCTTTAACACGGGTGGCGCGCAAAGATTTAAGGAGAGCTAAAATTGTTATATTTTCTCAGCATATTGGTTTTTTCAGGTGTGATCCTGATCCTTGTCACCGTGCTCCTGTTCGTTGAATCAAAGGTTACCAGCAAAGGGGAATTTGATATCACCATCAATGGGAATACAGATGAAAAGCTGAAGATTTCCGGTAACCCATCCCTGTTATCGGCATTGTCCCAAAAGGATATTTTCCTGCCGTCTGCCTGCGGTGGTTCAGGCTCCTGCGGCATGTGCAAATGTGAAGTCACTGAAGGCGGGGGAAGCATCCTGCCCACGGAACTTGCCCACCTGACCAGAAAAGACAAGCTTGCAAACAAGCGCCTGTCATGCCAACTGAAAGTAAAGGATAATCTTCAGATTAAAATACCTGAGTCCATTTTCGGCATCAAAAAAGTGGATGCCCGGGTGATATCCAATCACAATGTGGCCACCTTCATTAAAGAACTGGTGCTCAAACCTGAAACACCCATTGATTTTGAGGCCGGTGCCTATATACAGATTGATGTGCCTGAATATGATCTGATGTTTAAAAATTTTAATATTGAAAGCAAATATGTGAGTGAGTGGAAAAAATATAATTTCCTGGAACTCTCATCAAAGGGGATTAAAAAGGGGTATCGGGCGTATTCCCTTGCCAACCCGCCCCATGATAACCAGATCATGATGCTGAATATCCGGATAGCCACCCCGCCTCCGGGAACCGAAGGCATACCGCCCGGTTTCGGGTCTTCCTATATTTTTGCCCTGAAACCCGGAGATAAGGTTACCATCAGCGGTCCTTATGGGGAATTCATGGCAAAGGACACGGACAATGAAATGTGTTTTATCGGCGGCGGTGCCGGTATGGCCCCCTTAAGAAGTCATATCCTCAACCAGCTTGACGGGAAACAGACAAAACGGACGATCTCTTTCTGGTATGGCGCCAGATCAAAAAAAGAGATGTTTTATGATGACATTTTCAAGGATCTTGAAAAAAAACATGATAACTTCACCTATCATGTAGCCCTTTCAAATCCGGATGAAGAAGACAATTGGGATGGCATGACCGGATTTATTCACACCCATCTGTGTGATGACTATCTTTGCCAGCATGAAGATCCCACGGAAATAGAATTTTACCTTTGCGGTCCGCCCCCCATGATCAACTCGATTATCACTGCATTATACGATCTTGGGGTAGAAGATGACATGATCTTTTTTGATAAATTTTAAGCGTTTTTCAGGGGGTGATGCCATACCCTGAATACCGTTACCGGTATTCTCTTGGCCTAAGGCCTGTCAATCTGAAAAACAGTTCATTGGAAAATGCAATATCCTCATAGAACATTTAGGCAACCCCTGAAAAAAAGACCTGTATTTAAAACCAGCCGGTTTGTTTACCATATTCTGATGGAAAACAAGGATCATGGACAGATTTTCATGAGCCGGATAAAGTATTTTTATATTCTATTATTTTTCTTGTTTTTTTTTGGTATATTAAATCCATTGGATTCCAGATTTTCAACGAAGGAGAGCCACCATGTCTATTATTAATTTTCTTGAGCTAAAAGATAAATTTGAGATTCAAACCTGCCAGAAGTCCGGGAATGTCGACAAGACAACGCATATCCCATTTTCCGGTTCCCCGAGAAAGCATCCCCATGAAACATCCAGGGTGATTTTAATTGCCGATCCGTTTACAGACAACACCTTTTATTATGAATTCCAGGTCGATGATATTGCTTTTGCAGAAGAACTTCCCAGCATGACCACCCTTAAAGGCAAATCTGTTTCAATGGTTCGTCTCTGGGTAAAAAAGCAGAGTATTGCCATCCGGTGCACCCCGTTTATCGTGGATACGATAAAACGCACCTGAGATGACAGATCAAATTCAAATCCTGGATGTTCAGAACGGCTGGCTGGCAGTGGACAAACCCTGCGGTCTGAGTGTCCATAATGATCCCGGCCATGACCTTGTATCCATCCTGCCGGCCAGGATTCGCTCCAATCCATTATGGATCAGTCGTCTCGGGGTTGCATCGTCTTTTTTTGTCCATCCGGTTCACCGGCTGGACAAGGAAACCAGCGGAGTGATACTGCTTGCAGCAGACAATGGAATCCTGCGCAGCCTGTCTGAACTTTTTGTAGCAGGCAAGGTCTATAAAAAGTACATTGCCCTTGTGCACGGCAATTTTAATCCAGAGGTCGTGCATCCTGAATACCATACCTGGGAGTTTGCCCTGTCAAAGACCGCCGGCGGAAGAAGCGATCCTGTGGGAAAAGGCAGGCGTGTCAACTGTTGTACCCGTTACAGGATATTACAGCAAAGTCCTCGTTATGCATTGCTGGAAATTGAATTGCTCACTGGAAGACAACACCAGATTCGACGACATGCAAAGCTTGCCGGCCATCCTGTAACCGGGGATACGCGGTATGGGTCCAAAAAATCCATCCATTATTTACGAGATACCCTCTCCTATAACCGGCTCGGACTTCATTGCAAACAACTGGAATTTGTTTTTCCGGGACAACAGGAAACGGTCTGCATCGTTTCGAAAAATCCCCTTGCTGAAATGGATCGACTTTTGACAGAAGACACCGAAAATGGCGCCTGCCATGGAGTTGTAATATTCTAAAATTGTAATTTTTTCATTGATTTCCGTTTAAAAGTGGATGGCGATATCCGAGGGTATAGTGTAAAACTCAAAGAAAAACGGGGTAATTTTAACAATCATGCCAAACGGTTTGAAACCAGATCTGAAAAATATATTGAGTGGTTATGAATGTCGATTTTTTTTCAGCGATTCCCAGGTATACAGAAACACGCCTATCCATATGCATCCAAAGGTGATCAGGGTGTTAAAGTTAAAGGCTTCCTTGTATACAAAGACACCAAGGATAAACGCAATGGAAGGGGCCAGATATTGAAGGATGCCGATGGTGGACAGATTAAGTGTTTTTGCTGCTGCGGCAAACCAGAGCAATGGCAGGCTTGTGACCACGCCTGACCCAATCATCCAGAGGGTTAATTCCAGGTCTTTTATGAAGTAACTGCCGGCAAAAATCATTCTGAACACGATATAGACAAGGGCTGGGACAAATAAGACCATGGTCTCAATTAACAGCCCGGGTATGGGGGCAGCCTGTATTTTTTTTCGGGCATAGCCGTATAAAGCAAAGGAGAAAGCCAGGGTCAAGGCAAACAGGGGCAGGGCACCATAGGCAACAAGAGAATAAATCACACCCGTCATGGCAAAGAGGACGGCAATGCATTGCAGTCGGCCAAAGGTTTCGCCCAGCAGAAAATAGCCGATTAATACATTGATCATGGGATTGATGTAATACCCGAGACTGGTTTCAACCACCCTTCCCGAGTTGACTGCCCAGATATAGACAAACCAGTTGCACCCGATTAAAAGGCCGCTTAAAATAAGGCCCTTTAATTTTGCAGGTGTCTTAACAATATGGGCAACCTCTCCCCATCTTTTTTGGAAAGAGATAATCATGAAAAGGAAAATACAGGACCAGACAATTCGATGGCAAAGGATTTCAAGGGGGCTTACCGCCTGCATCTGTTTCCAGTAAACCGGCAGAAAACCCCAGGCCGCAAAAGCAGCCAGACCGAACAGAGCCCCGGAAATTTGTTGATTCATCTATCCTCCCAAATAAAAGTGTATCAGTGTAGCATCATCGACCGTATTGGCAACCGAAAAATGAAATTCTGACAAAAAAATTCAGGTAATACAGATCTTCCTGGAAAAGGCAGATCGCCGATGAATGTTGCTTGTCAAAAAGCTGATTTGCTTATGTCCGTTTACTGGCATTAGAAATATTGATGGGAAATTCCAGATCAGATTTTATAATTTATTGGTTCGGTCCAGGAAGGCTTTATCAGAGCGGCCTTTGTCCACTGATGGGGAAATCTTACAATAGGCAAATAAATTTATCTATTGCTTGTTAAAAAAACTATTTTGCTTTATAAAACAGGCATTATGAAAGCGCATAAGATCAAAGAAAAAGAAAGACGGAAAAACAGAGTTTATGAGGTTGCTACAGAAACACTTTGGAAAAAGGGGTATGACAAGACATCCATCCGGGATATTGCCAAAGCAACGGACATGACAACGGCAGGTCTTTATTACTACTTCAAAAGCAAAGAAGAGCTTTTGTTTCAGATATTGAAAGCTCACATGGAGGACATGATTTCAGGGATTGAGCAGATTCCTGTTGAATCCACGGATCCTCTTGAATTGATCAAATCCTATATTCAATATCAGATTCACACCTATTGCAGGGATAAATATCGGACTAAATTAATTTTAAATGACGATGACTGCCTGACAGGGGAATGGTACGATCTTATTAAAAACCAACAGCGGCAATATCTGGATTTCTGGCGAAAAGCCCTTGAAAATTATTGCCGTAAAGAAGGGCAGTCAATAGATTATATTGCAATTGATGCCCATTGCCTGGTAGGCATGTGCGCCTGGGTTTATCGATGGTATGACCCTGACGGGGAAATAACGCCTGAAATCCTGGCCAAGAAAATTTTTCAAACCTTTATTTTTGGATTATCCAATAAAAAAAAGATACTATAGTTATCCTGGTTTGTTGAAAATCAGTCCTGAACAGGAGAACTTTTTCCCTTCTGCCAGGACTGATTTTTTTTTATCGAAGATGGTTAGGATATTTTAAGAATTAATGCTGCACCACAATCACCGGCAGCACAGCCGGTCCAGAGCATGTGGCC
>Ga0180007_10007803_pt1 | contig 10016 bp, 8 predicted proteins | sample MM_PC_MetaG_FD_121122 | JGI IMG/M metagenome (GOLD analysis project Ga0180007, IMG submission 121122) | Groundwater microbial communities from the Aspo Hard Rock Laboratory (HRL) deep subsurface site, Sweden - MM_PC_MetaG | ecosystem: Environmental > Aquatic > Deep subsurface > Groundwater... | reverse complement strand
TGGGATAAATTATTTGTTTCTCCATTTTTTTCAATAATTTGGAAATCACCCCTTCTCACCCCTCAATTCTATACATATTTAATTTGGGAACAGATGCGACCATAATTTGGTAACGCACAATTAGTACAGTAAATATATTGATTTTTTGTTTGCGGATCATAAGAAATGCCTGGATGAAAGTCTTTTGTTGTAAATCTTCCTACAGATGGATCATAGTATCTATTTCTTAAGAATATTAAATTACTTTCTTTATCATTCTGTTCAGAATTATACTGATAAACATTAGAAATAACGACTGTTTCTTGAATCGTTTCACCAAAGGCATTAAATTGATACAGCCCAACTATTTCTTCAGAATTATCGACTATAGAAGTTACACTTCTATTTGGGCTATCATAAATATAATATAATACATCATTTGCATAAACTTCATGTAATCCGATTAATAGAATTAAAAGTAAGACTATAATATAGTTTTTTTACAAAGCAATTTTTTAAACAGCATATAATTTTAAAAAATTATTAAGCTATGCCCAATAATACAGCTATGAATAAAATAAATAATATTACCAATGTGAATATAGTAAAGCAAATCCAAAATCTGTTACGCCAATAAATACCTTCTTGGGTTAAGTATTTTGTTCCTAAAAGTGAAAGATTGAAAGGATTAAATAATAGTCTACTGTCAAAAAGTCTAACTCCGGTTTTTCTATGTCGAACCATTAAAAATAGAGATATTATGCTTAAAAGCCATAACGAGAATAATCCAAGACATATTATTACCAAAATAAGATTAATAAATAGTACCATAATATTTTAACAATTTATTCTATTACATACTGTCAATTAGATTCTGTAATAATTTGAACTATTGTGCTATTTCTATGAATACAATAAACAATATTAGTAATGCGCATATACCAAAACAAAGCCAAGCTCTATTGCGACAATAAATACCTTCTTGAGTTAAGTATTTTATTCCAAGAAATTGAAGATTGAAAGGATTAAATAATAGTCTATAGTCAAAAAGCCTAACTCCAACTTTTCTATGATGAACCATTAAAAATAGAGATATTATCCCTAAAAGCAACAACGATAATAAACTAAGCCATATTATTCCGAAGATAAGATTAATAAATATTGACATAATATAAATTCATTTATTCTATATCAAATTATAATATCTCACAATCTCAAAAAAAGCGCAATATTTTCCTTTGTCTTCAAATTCTTCCAAATTACTTCATCACCTATTTTAACAATTTTCTACTATGTCTAGTATTCTATACACATCTACCGGTTTGGAGATATATCCTTTAGCTCCTAATTCTTCGGCTTTTACTTCAATTTTTCTGTCATCATCACTTACGCCTGTAACCAGATATATCTTAGCTTGCGGATTAATCTCCAAAATTTTACCTAAAACTTCTGTTCCTTCCATATCCGGCAGTTTCACATCAAGAAGAACACAGTTAGGAGAATGTTCTTTATAAAGCTGAATGCCTTCCATACCAGTCGCAGCCCTAAACACGGTATGGCCCTGCCGCTCAATCAACTTGCCTAACATTACCCGTACAGCTTCTTCATCATCCACTAACAAAACTATTTTAGCCATCAGCCCTCCTTATCAAAGGTAAGGTTATTATAAATCTTGTCCCTCGTCCCTCATTAAAGGAAACTATTTGAAATTTACCTTTGTGATCATGAATTACGCGTCTAGCAATAAAATATAGGATTCCTCCCTCTTTTCCTCTTTCAATGCCAACACCTTTATATATAGTATCGGCTATTACATCTTTTCCTGTATCAGATATTTTCAAAACGGCTGAATCCCCATCGATTTTTAAGCTTATTTTCATAAGTTTTTCTTTTGGATTATAATAATCTATCGCCTGTATCGCTCCTTCAATTAAATATTTAATGGCAAAAGATAAATTGTTATTAGCCAACACATTAATATTACTATCTATGTTAGTTTTTAAAGAAATACCCTTCTTTGCCATAGCTTCTTGGTATTTGATTACGTGTTCATTTACTAATTCATACAAATCCGTTTTGATGAACTCTTCAACAGACGTTTCATTATATTTTTTTATCGCGTTAAATATGTTATCGGCTCTTTGCGTATTGCTATATATGGATTCAGCCGCGGATGTTATTTCTTCCTTTGTTGGTTCATAATTACCGTAGGGTTTAAGACTGGCCGAAGCTAGTGTGATAATATTTATAATATTTCCTAATTCATGACGGTACGCTTCCGATATCTGAAAGGCGCTTTCTAATCGCTCCTTTTCTAGTTCTGTTTTATGTTTTTCTTCAGTTGTTTTTTGATATTCTTCAAAATAATAAATTTCCGATAAAGCTAACGTAATTTCCCCTAATAAAATGCTGAACACATCAAAATCTTCTTCGGTGTAAATACCATCCTTTTTCTGGCTTAATATAATAAATCCATTAAGCTGTTGATTTATAAATAAAGGCAAAACTAATCCTAATTTAATGTCAGCAAAATTAGGCAAATATTCTCCCAATAAAGGAGTTTTAGACTTTCCAAATGAAAGCACAAAGTCGGAAACAAGAGAAACGCTGTACGGAAATTGTAATGGTGTTTTCGCGTGAAAATCTTTCAAATGAAAATCACCGCCATTCTTTAAATATATAGCGCAAAATTCTAAATTTAAAATACTCTTTACCTTCCCCACAACGTCCTTAGTTAAGGTACTCCTATCTTTGATAGCAATCAGCGTTATTGCAAATTCTCTCAACGCTTTCTGGTAACGTTTTTGCACTTTTAGAATGACCCTTTCAACTCTCCTACGAAAATGATTATAAAAAAAAGGTCCAAATGAAGCAAAAATTACAGCCAGCCCTGTGGGAATAACCCATAATTTTGTATGATACCCAACCCAGAAAGGTATGCCTAAGACAAGTGAATAAATGAACAAAAATATCCCCGTGCGGGTAACAGCTATTCGAATATCCATTAAACGATATTTGATAATAGAGTATGCCATTAATACGACATAAACAGAAACTAATATATTCCCATATGGCGGTATCTTAATCCCATACCATAAAGGATAATTTGTCGCTCCGCCTAAAAATCCTATTGTTGTTCCTAAAAATACATATTTTATTTGATTTCGTTTTATCCCTGAAGATTTTTTGTAGGATTTGTATATCAAAATATGACTGTATATTACCAATCCAATAAAAACAATCAAAAAAGGCAAATACATAATTCCCGCCATCGGCCAATATGAAAAATTTAATTGCGGTACTACGTCTTTTACAAAAAACGGCGTAAAATTAAGTAATAAAAATATCCCGCTGATTATGTACCAAAATATGATTTTTCTGGTATATTTTCGATATAAACCGATAAGGGTCACGCTAAAATGAAAAAATGCCGGAGGAATAAATATCGCGCCAACCATTAATGCTCTACACCAAATAAGAGCATTACGGTTATCTTGCGATATCTGCCATATAAAATAACAATACGACCATATCGCCACGCTCAACGCAAAATATCCACACGTTCTGTTTAGATTAGATTTGGGATTCTTTATTAAGACAATAAAGAAAACTATTGTACTAGTTAGCGCGTTTATTAATGCGCTGATTTGATAAAATATCATGTTATGCCTTATTTAAAGCAATCATGTATTGTATTATTCCTTGCTGTTCGTATTTGATTTTTAATTCGTTCTCTTTAAACCCCGCTTTAATAAAAATATCTTTGAATTCTTCTTCCCCCCGATACACAAGATTCCAATTTCCTACCCACTCCATAAAATGCACCGATGGGTTACTATATTTATCTCTCACATTTGAAATTGCCAATACACCATTTTTCTTTAAAAGTTTTCTGAAATTCCGGACTAAATTAATTGATAGTTTATGTTTAAGATAATCAAAAAGTCCTGTACTGTAGATAAAATCATATTTTATATCTATGTATGATTTTATCTCTTTTGTTCTGGCGATTTTTAACGCACTTGCTTCAAAATAATTAATATTCGTAAATCTTTTCAATAAATCTCTTGAAAATTCTAAGGCTCTAGGTTCACGATCATAACAATCAAATATAATATCTTTAGTTTCTATTATATCAGAAGTTAGTATTTCCTTCAACTCTTGACAGGGACCACAAGCAAAATCCATAATCCGTAATGGCGTATTTTTATTATTAATAAATTCTACCAACAATTTTTTAAAATCTTCTTTCCTATTCCTCACCGCAACACATATTGCTGACATCTGATAATAATTATCAAATAGCCGGTCAAAACCTGTTGTCGTTGGATTGTTTTGATAAATTCCATCTATAATCTTATAATCTCCCGAATACCCTAGAGGTTTTTCCAAGCTCCATTTTATATATATCCCCCGCATAAAAATATCCCTAATTTTATTAATAAAAAGCCTCTTGAGTTTATTTGTTTTTTCTCTTTTCCCTATAACTAAATTCTCTTTTTCAAAATACATTATATCCCGAAAAACATTATTTACTTCCGCATTGAATTCACTTTGGTATTTTCCCCATTCTTCTGGTTTTTGAGATAAATGTTTCTCTATCTGGCAGGCTCGTTTCGTATAAATCTTTATCTTTGTTCTTAATGACCCTTCTATTTTATTTAAATTCATATCCAAAAAGAAACACACATGATACAAAATCAAAGGATAAATCCATAAATGCGTGATTGCCTTCCTGTTTGTTTATGCTTAACCCATTAGACACCATTATAACTAAAGAAAACATACCATATTTATAAGTTTTTTTCAATTACAGCACCTTATATTTGAGTTTCTTATGAAAATTACGTATACTCCCCTTATATCGCGTAATCTTTTCTAGGTTATAGTATGTCCCCTATCACTCGTTTTTAAAAATTTTCAACACCACTTCTTATCACCTTAGAGGTAAAAAGATTATAGGGGACATTAATTATAGGGGACGGAGTTAACTTATTAACTTATGCCCCTTCTCCTCTACCATCTTTTCTCCTTTAGTAATATTCTTGGATACCGCGGAATTGGAAATACTTAGAAACCCCGCCACAGCTTTACCGCTAATCCCTAATTTACGGCAAGCACAATAACAAATTATGACTCTGGCTTCTGATATTAAATTATTCTTTCCCCTTCTCTTTATTAATGCTGATTCAAGATTTAATATCTCACAGGTTTTCTTTACTAGTCTGGTTAAATCCTAAGTTAATAAGTTAACTCCATCCCCTATCACGCTCTCTGATTGTTTTGGGAATTCCAAAGTCTCTACGAAGAATTGTTGAATTTTGAATGGTAATTTATGGTTTACATATCTTTCAACGAATAACTTGTACTTCGTCCACCCGCGGGATCTTTGATTAAAATACCTTTCTCGACAAGATCAAAAATATCCCGTAAAGCCGTGTCATGCGAACATTTTGTAATCTTTGCCCATTTAGAAGAGGTAAGTTTGCCTTCAAAACCTTCAAACAATTTATTAATCATAACACGTTGACGATCATTCATAGCTCCTTCAGGATGAGATTTCCAAAAGCTCGCTTGCTTGAACACACCGGCTAGCGTACTTTCCGTTGTATCAAGCGCCCGGTTCAAACAAGATAAAAACCATTCAAGCCATACTGTAATATCAATCCCATCTTTTGTAGCATGAGTAGTTTTCTGCGTCTTCTCAAGCATATCGTAATAAGCCTTTCGTTCTTGACGTATCTGAATAGACATACTGTAAAAACGTTCGCGGCTGCCATCGGCACGCGCAAGCTGCATATCTGCGATTGCTCGCGCAATACGCCCATTTCCATCCTCAAAGGGATGAAGAGTCACAAACCATAAATGTGCAATACTGGATTTAATCACTGGATCAATATTCTTCGCTCCATCTACATTGAGCGAAGACGAAGTGTTAAACCATCTTAAAAAGTCCTTCATTTCGCCGTTAAGACATTTGGCTTCCGGCGCTTCAAAATGGACTCGTTCATGCCCAACATAACCAGACACAACCCGCATGGAACCATGTCTATCATCTCGCCAAGCACCAACAATAATCTTATTCATTCCGCTACGCCCTGTTGGAAACAAACTAGCATGCCAACCAAACAATCGATCCGTCGTTAGCGGTTTATCAAAATTCTGAGTAGCATCCAACATCATTTCCACCACACCATCAACATGACGATCGGAAGGAATAAGCCCACCGATATTCATACCTAATCTGCGCGCGATAGATGAACGAACCTTCTGAGGATCGAGGATATCTCCTTCAATCTCACTACTCTTAACAACATCAATCGTGAGAGTTTTTAAAACAGCCTCTGAACGTAAGGGAAAACCCAACGTATCCATATGACCGATTAACCGACCCTGGCGGTTGCGTACAGTACCCAGCACAGGGGCAATTTGTTCATGATTCCAAGTAAATTTCGGCCAAATATCTAACTGGTGAATGTATTTCATCTCCATTTTCCTTTTATATTATGCGGAGAAAACACCTTATATTATACGCACCTTATGCGTAGAATATAACACATATTCTACGCGTACGCAATAATTCAAAATCTAATATTTCCTCTGGCTGATTCTGTCCAGCCCGTAGGTATAGCTTTTTATTACGTTCCAATTAGCGCTTACTTCTAAAATAACCTCTACAATCAGACGATTTATGTCATTAATATAATTGTTTTTTCCACCGTTGACTGTTTTAGAAACCCTGTTCCCATCGCCGTCATATTTATAGGTAATCAGGTCTGTTCCGTTTGAATACTGAATAAGCTTGTTGTTGTAATCGTATTGGTATTGTTCGGTTTTTTCGGGAGAAACTTTTTTAATTAGATTGCCCGCTTTGTCATAGAAAAAAATAGTGTTTCCCGCGCGTAGAAGACGGTTGTCGGCATCATATTTGTAGTTTATGGTTTCTTTTTCGGTAGTTTTGGTGAGCCGGTTGCCGGCGCTGTCATAAGTGTAAGATTCAAATGTTGTGTCGGAATAATCCGCTCGGGTTAACCGGTTTAGTTCATCGTAGATATAATTAATAGTCTTTGTTTCTTCTGACGTAGTTTCGATTACTTTAACACGATTATTGTTGGCGTCATATTCGTATTGATACTTTGAAATAAGTGAATTATCGGATTTTTTGTTTGACACAAGAATTATCCGTTTTGCCGAATCATATTCATACTCTGTATACACGCCGTTAGGTAGTATTTTTTTTATCAGATTATTAGTTAAGTTGTTATACTCATACGTAGTTGTTCCTGAAGCGTCCATTACCGATATCATCCGGCCGCCAGCATCATAAGTATAAACAACTTTTTCCTGATTGGGATAAATAATTTTAGTAAGACGGTTTGTTTTATCGTATTCATAGTAAATTGGATTTATTAGAGGATACTGCACCGCTATAAGACGGTTAAACGTGTCCCAAAGATAGTTTGTTATTCCTCTTTTATCAGCCATTGTAAGGCGTCTGCCGTTTAAATCGTATTCATAAGATACACTACCAGCGTCGGGATAATAAATATGGGTTAATCTGTTTAACTCATCGTAAGCGTATTCGATAACATCTCCGTTAGGGGTAATTCTACGCACGAGGTTTCCTTCTGAATCATAAGAATACGTTTTTACATAGTCATCAGCCGCTAGTATACTCAGCCGTACCCTCACTTTTTTAACGTCATCAACCACTCCATTGTTGGTTATTACTATATCTTCTATATACGGACTGTCAGCAATCAATAAACCCATGGAATTGACAGTTATGGTAATAGTGTCTTCCTGGGATATTATCTCACCGCCACTGCTGTCAGCGTCAAACCAAGAGCTGGTTTCTGACAGGGTATAATTCAGCGCTTCTTCTCCGCCGTTAGAAATTTTAAACGTTTGACGCAAAGAACCGCTGTTTCCGTCTACGGCGTGAAACACCAAATATTCAGGCGAAACAACTACACGAGAATCAGAAAGAGAAGGAGTTTCATCCATTGTGGTTAAAGAAAGTTTACTTAAAGATTTTCGTGACGCTTTTCGTTCTAAACTTTTTTCAAACTTTTCTTTGCGCCCCCGGCGTTTATTTTCTAAAACCGTCAATTTTTTTGATTGAAGAGGCTGACCTAACGTATCTTCTTTTTCGATAATGGGTAAAGACGCTTTTTCCCAGTTTAAAGTTTTGTTATCGCTGGTATCTTCGCTTTGCTGCTTCGCGGAAATAAAAGCGGATATTTTTTGTTTTTCTTCAGAAGAAAGCGCTATGTTTGATTTAATCGATTTCGGCAAAGATTGTTTAGAAAAAGATTTATCCCTGAATTCAATTGTTCCCTGGTTGACATCGATAGATTCTAATGACTTTACTTCCACAAGTATTGAGCTTTGCGCTTGTTGAAGCGGGATACTACCAGGGGCAGTCAGAAAGCCGGATTGTTTAACGGTATCCGAATTCTCATCTGCCGGCAAAGCCGCCGAGAAAAAAAGAACGATAACCAAGTTAAAAAATAAAAAAATCGGCAATATTTTATGTTTTATCATTTTTTCTCCTTATCTAGACGCGCCTTTGATATAATTATTTTTTCTACTTTCGCGGCTTCATTATTATATATAAACGTTATATAAAAACAAGAAATATCTCCCGTACCGCTTGTTATTTCTCTCGAACGAAATTCAGCGCCGATCATATTGTTATCAGAAAGTATCTGAATTGTAAATTCCCGCGGTTTGTTAATAAGGTTAACATATTCGGCGGCAGTAAAAAGTTTAATTTCACCCTCTGCTGTTAGATAATCTTTCACAGCAGAATTTTTATATTGAGCGATTACTATATCCTTAACACCGCGCCGCAGAGATTCTTTACATTTACTGATGATTTCTAATGTGTTTGGCGGAGTTTTTTCTTTAGGAGTAGGGTATATGAGAGTTACAACACTATTGTATTCAGCAAACGATATGTCAATATTATCTTTTTCATGTGGAATTACATATTGCTCAAAAGGAATAGATTTAATAGAATACACCAGCATTTGGCGATTATATCCCCATATGCGGTTAGTAAAAAACCCTAAAAATACAAATATTATTAATCCTGTTAAGAATAAAGAAGTTCGGTGACACACGAATTATTCTAACAAAATACGCCTATTTTTCAAGAACTAAATATACCCTTATTTTTAGGTGGATTTTGAGTAAAAAATGTCGCCATTTATTTGTTTTGTGGTAGAATGAAAGTTCCCATTATTAATGGATACCCGTATATTACTATATTTATGTTTTTAAAATTAAAAAATCTAATTGACAAAGAATTGGTACGATTTATCGATAAGGCTGATAAAACTTATTCGCTAAGTCATATATCCCCTCTTCTTTTTAATACTATAAAAGATTTTGTTTTAAGAGATGGCAAACGCCTGCGTCCAATTCTGTTTGTTATAGGTTACCAAGGATTTGCTAATAAACCCGCTACAAACCTTTATAAAAGCGCGATTTCTATTGAACTACTCCATGCTTTCCTTCTTGTTCATGATGATATAATTGATAAGTCGGCTACCCGTAGAGGTAAACCCTCTATGCATAAAATGCTAGATACTTATCTACAAAAGTATAAACATCGTAAATTTAGCGGCCAAGATTTAGCTATTGTCGCCGCTGACATTATTTACGCCATGTCCATAGAAGCATTTTTAACCATAAAAGAAGATGCCGCTCAAAAAGAAGCCGCTCTAAAAAAACTTATCGAAGCAACTATTTATACGGGAAGCGGCGAATTCATCGAACTTTTACTGAGTTTAAAAAAATTAAATAATATATCTAAATCGGATATATATAAAGTGTATGATTATAAAACCGCTTATTATACCTTTGCTTCACCGCTAGCTATTGGCGCGATACTGGCTGGCGCGGGAAAAAACCAAATAACTAAACTGATTAATTACGGTATATATTTGGGTAGAGCGTTTCAGATAAATGATGATATTTTGGGAATGTTTAGCGCGGAGTCTAAAACGGGAAAATCGTCTTTCACAGAC
>Ga0180007_10007802_pt1 | contig 10017 bp, 16 predicted proteins | sample MM_PC_MetaG_FD_121122 | JGI IMG/M metagenome (GOLD analysis project Ga0180007, IMG submission 121122) | Groundwater microbial communities from the Aspo Hard Rock Laboratory (HRL) deep subsurface site, Sweden - MM_PC_MetaG | ecosystem: Environmental > Aquatic > Deep subsurface > Groundwater... | reverse complement strand
GATTACGCATTAGTTTGGCAACATCTGGCGCGGCTAATGCGGCTACGCCAACTGGTACACCAAGCCCGACTAACCTACCGACTATATTCTGCGGTAGTATTGAGACACCACCTAATGCACCTGCGCCCATAGCGTTTAATGCTGCCACTAATGCCCCAATCGTCCATTCTTTAGCTGTTACCGTAGTGCCGTAGTTATAATATTCCAATGCTTGCTCGAGGCTCTTAACATCTTCATATCCGGTAGCAGTTAATATCTCATTAGATAGCTTGGGGTTTTTCTCAATAGCTTTATTCAGCTTCTTAACATCAAACGTCCCGTTATCCTTGACGTAACCCCTTAATTCCATTAACTCTGTTGCATAGGTGTTGGCAAGTTTAGATTTAGCAGCTTCAAGCGTTCTTTGCTTGGCTATCGGTTGCGTTACTGGTAGAATTGGACCGTAAGCCGCCATTCCCAATATTCCCTCTTTAGAGGATAAATCCATCATGCCCTTTGAGATTTCGGAAAAGTAACTGCCTTTGTATGTATCGGCATCCCAAGCAGGCGCAATAAATTCCCTTTGCTCGTCTGTTAGACTTTCCCACCTGCGCTGTGCAATCTCTTTATTAGTCAACGGATTACCCGTAGCATCATCTACCCATAATCCGCCCATTGTACCGCCTGTTATTTGATGTGCGTTTGGCACTCCGATATGTCCGGCGTTAGTCATAGCAAGGCTCAAAGACAATTCAGCCCCGCCGAATTTAGGGTCTTTATTGGTGAATATCCCGTTTATCTTGCTGACCGATACCGCTAAATTGTCATTATATGCTTTGACGGCATCCGTTACTTTACTGTCAAATCCATAATCCTGCAAAACTCTAACGCCATCGGGATTAGTCCTGACATACTTTGCTAATGAAGCTACTGAAAAAGGTACTGCCCCTTTTTGTATGTATGACTCAAATGGTGCGCCACCCTGCGGGTATTGCGCTGTAACAAATCCCGCTTGCGCTAATGCGGCGGTTGATTCTGCCCTTTTCTTTTGCTCTGCATAATATTCCTGATATTCCTTATATTTGGCTTGTGTTACTGATACAGGCTTACCCTCTAACTGTATCGTCCATTCGCCACTATAAATTTCGTCTAATTCCTGTGTCGTATATCCGGCTTGTTCTCTACCAGCAACCATAGCCTGAGTGGTGGCAACAAATTCCCTGGACTCTGGCGAATATGCAACATATTTACCGCTTTGTATTTCCGCTAATTGCTCGTATGCTTCCGTTTCATTCTTGGCTAACCCACTATCTACCTGTTGCTTTACAAAGGCATCGACTGATTCTATGTATTTGGCTTGTGCTACATCGGATTGATATTTATTAGCTTCATCAATAGCTGATACGGCGGATATACCGCCCTCACGTCTTAGAATATCCGCCGCTAATGGTGCTTGTCTGTTAAGTTCCTCATAGTCTGATTTTAGTACATACTGACCGCCACCACGTTGTAAACCGACTTCAATATAATTTGCATTACCAGCAAGACTAGGCTTAGTTTCTACTACTGGTGCTTCCGTTGTTATGGTTGCTTCCGTGATAGACGCTTTCTGCTCTGGCGTAAGACCCGCAAGTTTTCCGGTTGTGCCTTCCCGATAATGAACTAATAGTACACGCCTTGCTTCCGCTTCGCTTATGCCCTGATCCCGGGCTAATGTCTTTACGGCTTCTTCGGTAACAAGCGGAGGCGGTGGCTTACCGATAGCCGCATATTGTTCGGGGGTCATTCCCTCTACTTCCGCCCAATGTTCAGGAGTAGAAAAGCCCTCCATTTCCTGAGCTGGTGCGGACGCTGGCGGAGGTGCGCCGGATGCTACTGCTTCGTCCCCTCTATCTAATGCCATTACTAATCCTTCTTAGGATATATCGTGCTACGCCCACAATTATTACAGCGATAACGCTGGTAACGCTTGAGTCCTTTTCCCCAGACTCTACCAGCTTTGACTAATTTCTTGCTTTTACAAAAAGGACATTTCATATATCTACCTACTTATCTGACAAGATAACACAACTTAACAATAAAAGTCAATAGCAGACCCCGCATTTTTAAAATATATTAAAATAAATATCTTGCTTACGAGTAACTAGGACTTGACAAATACAACCGTTAGTGTATAATAGTGGTAGAGAGTAACAAAAGGGGAACGAAAACAAATGAACAAAGTAAGAAGGACATCGCTACAAGAAATCAGCGTCAAAATGGAGGATTTGAAATCGGACATAGAAGCACTACGAGACGAAGAACAAGAATACGCCGATAATATGCCGGATAGTTTACAGTCCTCCGAGAAACATGACACCGCAGAAAACGCCGTCTCCAGCATGGATGAAGCAATAGAAGGGCTGGAGAGTGCCATAAATGCAATCGGACAATCCATAGATAGTTAGAAAGGGGGTGATGCCAGACAATCATAATCCTTTTACACAGCCCGCCAGTCCACACGTTCTCAAACTTTAATAAAGGGGCGAAATGAGGTTGACGGGCTGTAATAAGGGGATTAACCCAGTCCAGAGCCAATAGAATAACGCAATAGGAGGAGAACGATATGAGCAATATGATTTACAAAACATTAAAAGGTGAAAGGATTTGCCTTCAATGCCGACATCTTTACAAAGAAACGGAAAATAAAAGTGAACGCATCTGTGAGTGCGAAAATCCCGTGCTTGCCCCTGCCGAATTGGTTTGCACGAACCCTATTACAGAAATCAGACAAATGCCAGAATATAAAACCAACTTTATGAGCCAATAGAATAACGGAGGTGAAGCATGAGAGTCTTAACATTAGACCAGACCATGAAGCACTTGGTGGAGGCGGACGAATCAATAAGGCGGGAAGTCAATAACTTATGTCTTGGCGGGCATATAAACAACGTGGCTTCCCAATCCTTATTGACCGCGCAGTTAGATTGTACCAGAGCCATAGACAGTTGGCAAGATTACCTGAATGAGAAGGAGTAAGCATGACAGAAACAGTTTATTACACACCACAGGAAGCCGTAAATTATCTAGCGAAATTCAATCTTAACTTCCCGGTTCGCACAATGCGATGGTGGATACAGACCGGGAAAATAAACGCCGTAAACCTGGGAGGCAAAAACGGCGGCGCAAGGTGGTATGTATCCAGTATAGAATTAGACCGCTTTATCAGGGAGGGTACAAAGAAATGAGAGAGATTAAGTTCAGGGCTAAAGAGAGGGGAACAAGTCAATGGTTCTATGGTTCAAGTGAGGATTTCGTATCCGAAAATGCCAATGAGATATGGTTGGGCGAGTTCTGGAGAAACATTGAGACAGGTATTTTAGATGCTGAAACTTGCGGGCAATACACAGGACTCAAGGACAAGAACGGTAAGGAGATTTATGAGGGAGATATTATCAAATTCATGTTACCAGATTGTACTTGGTCTAATCCCCAAGTTGTAATATATTGCCATAGCTCATTCGTAACAAAAAGCGGCAACCTATGGGGTTTAGGTTACGCTCCTGATATAGTACACAGCGAAGAATTAAAGTATCTGGAAGTTATCGGCAACATCTATGAGAACCCCGAACTATTGGAGGCAAAATGTTAGAAAAGTTAAACAGTTGTGCCGCATTTATCTCCACTACCCCTTATGACTGGTATCCTGAGACATGGCAAATATACGCCCTGGTTATCGCACTGGAACGACAGTCTTATCCTAACGCACCTAAGAGATTAGAGGATAGAATAAACATGAGGCGGAACTAATGCTTAAATATTTCAAATGTCCTGATGGTATAATCCGCCCGATTGCAGATTGCCTTGCCAAATGCCCGCGTCCAGAAGGGAGATGTCTTTCCTTGCCGACACTGACCAGTATCGGAAGTCCTCGGATATGGCATGGCAAACCCAGTACCACGCAGTTATTGAACCCTACACGCCTTGAATATTTACAGATAACCCATGACTTTTCGGCGGACCCGCGCGAATTTGCTTTTGCTTTACTGGGAACGCGCCACCACCAAAGGCTTGAAGCCGTAGCAAAGAAGATTGAGGGCATGGAAGCCGAACTTGTATTGAAGGGCGAGGTATCCGGCATCCTGGACTTGTTAGAACCAATAAACGGAAGCGACCAGTACCGTCTCATTGATTACAAGACATACGGAAGTTATGCTGTTGCCAAACTGCTAAACGATACACAGGCCGGGGAATATGACCGCCATAAACTAGCCCTGCAACTAAACAATTACCGGCTCATGGCGCAGGGATTAGGATTCAATGTATCGGAACTTAAAGCACAATGCACTGTCAGGGATGGCGGGACATTCACGGCAAAAAGGAACGGGATAGTCCAGAATATCTACTTGATAGCTGTTGATATACTAGACGATGAAGATGTTACAAGCTACTTCTCCAGCAAGGCTATTGAGTTACTTCGCGCCCTGGATAAAAATATTCTCCCGCCACTTTGCCCGTATGAAGAACGATGGGGAGGGCGAAGATGTAAGGGCTATTGCTCGGTATTTATGCACTGCCCGGAAGGGGCTAAGGTAAATAAGCAGGAATATAAAGGGGGTTAAGTCATGACACAAGGCACGACACCCAGACACCAAAAAGCCAAACTGGACATGGGTACAGGTCTATATCTCATGCACGGGAACGGATGCCACCTGCACCCGAATTGCTTTACCTGCAAACTACCCGATTCATGCTCTTACCTGTCATATCTTGACCAGAAAAAAGGGAAGGTGAAAAGTGAAACAGTCAGTTCTTAAAAGATACACACCGTTGAAATCCCGTACCAAGATAAAAAGGCAGAGCCCGAAGGCAAAACTCAATGAGGCCGTCTGGCAAAGCATCAAACTCGCCCGCGCTATGTTTATCATGGCAAAATACGGCGTAGTTCTCTGTGAATACTGTGGCCGCCCGGCATGGGGAAACGAGTTAGGTGTTATGGACGCTCACCATCGAGACGGGAATCATAAAAACAGTATCGAGGAAAACTGCTATATAGTTCACCGGATATGCCATGAGGAAATAAAACGTCTCCACTTGCGAGTAAAGCAGTTGGGGGTTGAGGGAATAAAGAATGTGGATATTTAACTGGATATGGGCTTTGCTTTCTTGGGTGAAGTTTACCTTAGATGATATTACAGGAGGCTAGAGGCTAGAAAATGAAAGAATCCACTGATGGTATTTGGAGGGTTTTTGAATTAGTCCCTGATATTATAGTAGCCCATCCTGGCGTCCAAGCAGGCGAACCGACAATCAAGAATACTAGAGTTTCTACCCATGTAGCGGGTTATTCCTTCGAAGCTAGAACTTGGCGAGATTATCATATTAAAAAGGAACAGGCTTTTGCTGCCATGTGTTTTGAAGCAGGAAGGCAATTCCCAAAAAGTCGTTCTCTGCAAAAGAAAATTGATGCGGCTTTACGAGAAGGTTATGAGAAGTATCATGCGGGAGAAAACCAATGAATAGCACAGCATTAAAGACCGCCATCCTTTATCACCTGAAACACGGACAGCATAACGCCATAAAGAAATCCGCACTTGCTTCCCTCTGCGATGCAAACGAGCGAGTCCTGCGCCTTACCATCCGTGGCCTGATAGACGATGGATACCCTATCTGCGGTAGTCCACACCCGCCACATGGATATTTTATCGCAGCTACACAAGAGGAAGTCCAGGCGGAATTAAAACTCCTGAGGAATGGCTACGGCATGGAACTTTTGCGCCGGTATAAGGCTCTTAAAAACGCCGGGAAGTCTTTACTCCATCCCGGGCAGTTGCCACTGGGGATATAGAAGATAATGACCGACCAAGCGAACTGCGGAACTAATTTATACTGGCATAACTGTTATGCGGATTCCTTTGACCTGATAGCACCGGACAGTTTTGCCCACCCTGCTAAAATGGCTCCCGCACTATGCTTCCGCATCCTGGACCATCTGAAAGAGCTGGGGTTACTCAAGGACAGCGACACCATTCTGGATCCGATGGGAGGGACAGGACTAACCGCGATTACTGCCGGGGCAAAGGGCTACCGCGCCATTACCTGCGAACTGGAGGAAAAGTTTACCGGCTTTCAGAAACAAAACAAGGAATATGCCGAGCGGAAGCTTTACCATCCCCTTGACTGGCAGATAATCCAGGGGGATGCCCGCCGCTTAAGTGAATTGTTGAGTGATCGGGGTCTGATTACCGTCAGCTCTCCGCCATATTCAGAAATGGCAGTATCCTTGAAAGATAGACAGGACTTTTCAGCTTCATGGATCAGAAACCAAACTGGGCAAAAGCATATTGATTATGGCACAACCCCCGGCCAGATTTCAGCCCTTCCCGATAAACCACTCAAGGCGATTACCAGCCCGCCGTATGACGGACAAGTTAGTGCATCCAATAGTGACCCGCATCCTGAAAAACAGCAATCCACGCCGGCGGGTAGGCAATACGGGCATAGTGCCGGGCAGATAGGCGATGAACAATCAGAGACCTACCTTTCCGCCATGCTGTCAGTCTATCAGGAAATCGCCAAAGTCTCTGACGTTCTGGCAATAGTCTTAAAGAATCCTACCCGCAACGGCAAGTTAAGACGGCTGGACTTAGACACTATTGAACTCTTGAAACAATCCGGGTGGTCCATCCACTGTCAGCACCGGGCATTACTCTTTGAGGAGCTGGAGCAGGGCAAACTGATAGACAGAACTGAGCATTACGCCGTTGACCTCAATAAAGCCACTGAACAAGTAACATTCGGATACAGGCAATTTATTACTCCCTCGTTAGATAGCAATGATGGCGTATTGAACTTTGCCGAACTTCAAGCAGAGTTCCCACACCTAAAACCGAATACAGTATATTGGGGGCCTTATCTTCCCACTGGGGAATATCTCATTATTAATGGTCGTTTAGTCAAAGGCCGTATGTCATTCTTCAAGCGGTTATCCTGGCAGAACGGGCAGCCAGTCAGTTCCTGGGAAGATGTTATAATCGCGGTGAGATAATGCCAGATTATTTAGCAAGGTGTAAAGCCTGTACCGTACCGAATGAGTGCGCCAGGTGTTCTTATGCCGGGTTTCTTAAACAGCAGGGAATATTAAGACCCAGGATTTCTGACAGAGCTGTTAAAATATTTATAAAAAAGACTTGACAAATGCTTACCCCTGGTGTACACTTAGGGCATGAATATGGAAACAGTAATTAGTTATAAACTCACCTGCCTACGATGTGGTCATGTGTGGATTAGCCAAAATAATCATCCATTAAGATGCGCCAAATGCAAAAGCCCATACTGGGATAGGCCTAAAAATGAAAATAGCAAGGGCTAGTTTATGCAGGTGCGGTTGTGGCGGTTTAATAAGACCACTTATAAATAAACGAGTGAAATTAGATTATATACATTTGTATCGTAATATTTGCCATGAATGTAAACAAATTTTCTCTGACAATCTACTAACAATAGACCATATTTACCCTTTAGCAAAAGGCGGACTAAACGACAAATCTAACTGGCAAGTATTGTGCTTAAAATGCAACAACAAGAAAATCCGACAAGACAAAGTACAAAGACAACGCGGTATCCAAATTATCTTAATATAAGGCCATGCAAGGGGAATAAAGATGCCAAACAGAATACTTAAAGAAAGCATCTGTACCAGCGAAAACTTAAATAATGTCTCCACCGGCGCGGAAGTTCTTTTTTATCGCCTTATTGTAAATTGTGATGATTACGGGCGTATGGACGGGAGGCTTCCGATAATCCGCGCTAAGTGTTATCCGCTTCGGTTAGACAACATCCACGAAAAAGAAATAGATACATGGCTTAAAGAATTACAAGCATCCGAACTTTTAAAAGTATATACCGTTTTAGGGCAGAACTATATAGCATTTACAACTTGGGATTCCCACCAACAGATAAGAGCCAAGAGAAGTAGATACCCAAATCCCAATGGTAGCAAACCAAGCGCAAGTGATAACACTTGCGAGCAATTGAAAGCAGATGATAGCAGTAGTAACCTCGTGCGCGCGCGCGAGAATACAATCCAATCCAATCCGAATACAATCCAATCCAATAAGAATATATATGGCGAATTTAATAACGTTCTTTTAACGGATGAGGAATACCAAAAACTAATAACTCGCTTTAAGGAAACAGGGACAAAGGAACGTATTGAGGGATTATCCACAGCAATTGCTAGTAAAGGGTATAAGTATAAAAGTCATTACGCCACAATACTAAGTTGGGAACGAATGAACGGAAAATCCCCAAAGACAAAATCCAAGTTTAACGATGGATGGCAAGGATGAATCAGAAATTACCCCCCCATGATATTGACGCTGAGGAATCTGTAATCGGAAGCCTTTTACTTGAAGGCGATTACATGGTCAAAATAGTCAATGTCCTGCGCACGAATGATTTTTACGATGAGAAAACGAAGTATTTTTATGCTGCTGCTAACGAACTTTATTCTCGGAGAGAGAAGATAAACGAGATTACATTAGCTCAAGAATTACAAAGAACAGAGAAATTACAGGTCATTGGTGGTGTCGCCGAAATAAAACATTTAATAAGTAAGTGTCCTACTCCACTGGATATAGAATATTACGCTGCCATTGTCAGGCGTTTGTCGGTAAACAGGCAGTTGATTTCAGTAGGGGATAAACTTTCTTCAGTTGGGTATCAAGCGGACCCTGATGTCAATAAGACCCTTGATACTGTATTTCAGGTGGTGAGTGATTTTCGTATGCAGAATACCACCATAGAAAAGCTAATCACACCTACCGATGTTGGGAACCAAGTATTGTCTTTAATTGAGCATTATAACCAACCAGACCATGCTATCAGTTGGGGATATTACGACTTGGACAATATTACCTCGGGACTATATGGTGGTGAATTTATTGTTGTCGGAAGCCGTCCCGGTGTTGGTAAGACACAGATTATGTTTGACGTTGCGGAAAGTATTGTCGGATCAGGACGCATAGTTTTATTCGCATCTGCTGAAATGAGTATGAATCAACTTTTGGAAAGAAAAGTGGCGCGGGAATTAAAGGTAGGAATAAGGCAGATGCGGGCGAAGGGGTTGGATAACGATGAAATGGATAAGGTGGTGAATTTGGCTGGGGTTATGTCAGAAAGGAAAATCTATTACTTACCCCAAGGTGTTTCCGGTAATGAGATTTACGCGGAAGCGCGCAAGATGCAGGAAAAAATAGGGCTGGACGTTATCTTTGTGGATTACATTCAATTTCTCAGAGAATGTTGGGGGGAAAGAGAAAATCAAAATGTCCGGGTTGGCAGAGTATGTAAACTACTCAAAACAATGGCTATGGAGCTTGGAGTTCCGGTAGTAGCAGCCAGCCAGTTAAGCAGAGCTTTGGAGTTAAGGTCAGAAGAATCGCGCCGTCCAACATTAGCGGACCTGCGTGACTCAGGGAATATTGAACAGGATGCGGATGTTGTCTTGTTGCTTCATCGTGATCCTGATAATGAAAGTATACTCGAAGTGAAAATGGCGAAGAATCGTCAATTAGGTTCCGCCCCGGCTATAAAATTACAGTGGAAAGAAGATAGCCATCGTTATGTAGAATATAAAGACGGGCAATATCCACTATGAAGCGCATTTTAATCCCCGGACGGGAAAAGGATAAGTTGATATGGGTAAGTTATTTTCTCATAAACGAGTGGTGGGAAAGTCCGGAGATAATAGCCGAGTTAGACACGAGGTACAGCGTAAATTGAATTATGAAATGGTTGTACCGGAAAATTCCGATGGCGGACACTATTACACCTGCGCCGGTCCTTGCCACGAAAGGGTTTGGGGATACGCCTTTAAAATAAATGGCAAACTTTACTGTTTGGATTGTAAGAATAAAGTATAGGGAGATAAACTTAAAAGCCCAACCTGAGTCCGTGCTTCTGGATAGAAAGTTGGGAAGTCCGAGAGGTTGCAACAGCGTTGAAAGGGCAACCCGTAGGCTTACCAAAGGGAAACGGGGGGGGCTTGGAGAGACT
>Ga0180007_10007801_pt1 | contig 10018 bp, 11 predicted proteins | sample MM_PC_MetaG_FD_121122 | JGI IMG/M metagenome (GOLD analysis project Ga0180007, IMG submission 121122) | Groundwater microbial communities from the Aspo Hard Rock Laboratory (HRL) deep subsurface site, Sweden - MM_PC_MetaG | ecosystem: Environmental > Aquatic > Deep subsurface > Groundwater... | reverse complement strand
GCTGATAAAAAATTAAGGCCAATTTTGCACTCCGCTCACTAAACCGCGACAATCGCTATCGCTAAGTCGCGGTTTTAACGTTCGCTCCCGTGCAAAATTGGCACTAAATTTTTTAAGGCTCGCTAGAAATCGGAAACAAGAATCGGAAATAGGAAAGAAAATTAAAATCTAATAACCAATTTTAAAAAAACACCCCGAAAAATCGGGGGTGTTTTTTTAAAAGTTGATGATTAGGAAGTAGTGACTTGCGTAATCAGTTGCGAGATGATGAAATTGGTCAGGCCGTAGGAAACAAAAATAATAATAATGCCGATGACCGCGTTTTTAATCAAGTCCTTGGCTTTTTGCGCTTTTTTGGCGTCACCCAAGTCGGTCATCCACAAAAAGCCGGCATAGATGATTAAGATCACGAAAATCACACCCAGTACTCCCAAAAAGATTTTAACAATATTACCGACTAATAAGGCGATACTGCTGTTAGTCGCATTACCACCCAAATCTTGCAGTTGGGTGCCTTGTAGGCCACCAGCTCCTAAAACCATATCTTCTAAATTTTGTGCTCCGGCTACCAATGGCAAAACCAAAATTATCACTAAGGCCAGCCCAGTGAGAAATCTGGTCATTTTTTTTGACATAAATTTTATATATTAATTATTATTTGACTGCTTTAATTAAATTGTTCAGTATAAAATAAGTGAGGCCATAAGAGGCAAAAACAATAATCAATCCGATGATGGAATTTTTAATCAAATCCTTGGCTTTTTGCGCCTGTTTGCCGTCGCCCAAGTCGGTCATCCAAAGAAAACCGGCGTAAATGATCAGAATAATAAACAGCGCCCCCAAGAGCCCCAGCAAGGCGTTGATTACTATACCAACCATGCCGGGTAAGGTAGTGGCGGTTTGAAGCCCGGTTCCTCCGGCCACAGCATCCAAATTAGGATAAGGGCTGACAGCGGACAGGGCAAAATTAGCCGCAGTTAAGCCGACAGCCAAAAAAATAAAAATAATAAATTTCTTATTTTTAATAAACATAAACAGCGGTGAGATAAAGGGGGCGTAAGAACGCCCCCTTTGTTCAATTAATTACGGAGCAGTATATTCAGTAGCAGTACCTAAACTTGATAAGACAAAACTAGCAATAGCGAAAGCGGCGAAAATAATGACTAAGCCGATAATGCCGGCGAAAATCAAATCTTTTGATTTTTTGGTTTTGGTCTCATCGCCCATAGCCGTCATCCAGATAAAGCCGCCATAAAGCACGATTAAGACCGCAACGACGCCTAAGAAGCCTAAAATTATATTGATAATAGCGCCGATAAGTGGGACTAACTCAACATTACCAAATCCTGTAGATGTTCTAAGGAGTTCCAGATTTTCATCGCTGGTTTGCGCGAGAACCGGCAGAGCCACGACGAGCAAAGCGACCGCCGCTATCATAACAGTAGCGAGAATCTTTTTTGACATTAATTTTTTCATTTTTGTTATCACCCCCTTTCTGTACTCGCCTTATTTTGTCTAAATTTAAGCGAGAATTATTTTCTTTATTTTAACATAGTTTATTTCTAACTGCAATAATTTTATCCACTTTAAGGATTTTTACGGTAAAATTAAGATATATTTATTATTCGATTGTTTCTGTCCAATAATAAGGGTCAGGATTAAAGTCCGTGTTAGTTCTCGGCGCGGTTGAAGCGCTGTCGGTTTTACTCACGCCCAAAGCGTTTAAAACCAAAGTAATCACGGCATAAGAGCTGAAAATAATCGCCAAGCCCAGCACCGCCCAAATCATCACTTCTTTGCCTTTTTGGATTTTTTGCGGACTGCCTAATGAGGTGAGCCATAAAAATCCGCCATAAATAAAAGCCAATAAAGCCAAAACGCCCACCAAGCCCAAAAGAGTAGAGATTAAGGCGACGGCAATGCTATTTAAGTCAGGAGTTTGCGAGCCCAAAGGATTATCCAGTTGCACCGCCAAAACAGTGGAAGCTAAAAGCGCCGTGGTGATTATTACACTAATAATTATAGCGATTTTTTTCATATTTTTATTTTAATTTAATGAGAATTATCGCCGTTTGATTTGATTTATTTAATTATTAAGGGCAGGGTTTAGGAGAGCCAGCGCCTTGGCAAACATTCCAAGTGCCGGTGATATTACTGAAAGCCGAACCGGGAGTTGTGCCGACAAAAACGGCGATGGTCAAATTGACAATCGTCCAGGCGCCCAAAACAATCACCAAGCCGAAAATCGCGGCTTTGATGGTGTCTTTGCCTTTTTGGATATTTTTGCCCGAACCGTAATCAATAATCAGCAGCGTGCCGCCTAAAACAAACATTAAAATCGCCGCCACCCCGCTTAAGCCGACCAGTAAATCGCCTAAATTAACCACGACCTGGATAATGTCGCACAAACCGCAGTTGCCGCACACCAAGCAAGAATTGTTAATTCCCTTGAATAAACCGCTCTCGACGGCCAAACTAGTTAGCGGCCAAGACAAGCTGGCGGCAATCAGCACCATCAGTAATATTCGGCTTATTTTTTTCATAAATAATTTGTTTTACGAAACATTGCTTTATCATCATTATTTACCCCTCCCTAACACTCCTCCCGCATCAAGTGCGGGACAGGCTCCTATAAGGGGGGGGAGTTTTGTAATTTAAAATAAGTTATTTTGAATTCATGGTTTGGATTAATTTTTCCATCGCCACGCTGATGACATTTTTGGCGCTACGCTCATCAACGGCGTTTAAATAATTATCAATCATTTCAGAAAAAATATTCTGGGCTTCGGTGTAATTATAGCCGCGGTACCAATCGCCGGCGGTGAGCGTCTGGCTGGCCGGGGCGTGCAAATCCTCGTTTTCCAATTGTCCGGAAATTAATTCCCTGATGGCGGTCGGCCTTTTAGTTTGATTAACAAATAATTTAACCGGAAAATTTCCCTGGCTGTCTTTTTTGTTCATAAACAATAAAAAATCCCAGGCCTCGTTGGGGTGGGCGGATTTATTGGACACGGTTTCCAGAAAATAACTGGCGTAGTTTTTTTTGTCATTGCCGAGAATTTGCGGCAGGGGAGCGACGGCGAAATTCAGCTTGGGCGCCTGGGAGCGAATAATCGGCAACTGGTAATTATAGCCGAAGGTGAAGCCGACTTTGCCCGACAAAAAGGCCTCAAAAGAATAGGGCATCTTGGTGTTCCAGCTGTAGACGGTTTTTAAAGGATTGGCGAAATCAGTGTAGAATTGCAGGGCGATTTGGCCTTTATTCTGATTGTCAGCGGCATTGCCGCTGAAAAACGTTGGCGCGCCATTGGCGCCGGTCATGACGGCGCCGTTTTGCATCATTAAAACCGACAAGATGTCAAAGCTTTTATCCACATTTTTGCCTGTGCCCAAGGCGGCGCCGGCTAAGATAATATTATTATCGCTGTCAATTTTAGTGATTTTTTCCACCGCTGTTTGGAAATCGCTCCAATTGTCCGGCACCTGGCTGATGTCGGCTTGGTTTAAAATATCTTTATTATAAAACATGACCAGATTATCCAAGCTTAAGGGCAGGCCGTAAACCTTATTGTCAATAATCGCGTCTTTGGCCACGGCGTCGGCAAAAGTGTCTTTGATTTCCCTTAAACTGGGCGTGGCAAAAGTTTTAAGTTCAATGACTGTTTCTTTTTTAATACTGCCCTTGACGGTCTGATAGGCCATGGTGATCTGCTCGGGCATCGGGCTGATTTTACTTTGGTATTTTTTCAGCCAGCCGACATGGACGGAAAATAAATCCGGCCCCTGGTCTTCGGCCAGAGCGTTTAACAGCTCGCTTTCGTATTCTTCCGCCCGGAATTTGCGGTAATCAATCTGGATATTGGGGTGGGCGACGCGGTATTGATTGATGATACCGGCAAAGGCGTCTTCATCATCATAAACGCGCCAATAAGTGAGAGTTATCGGCTTAATGGCTTTTTGGGTTTCTTGATTGATTAGTTTGCAGCCGAAGCCGGCGGTGAGGATAAAAGCGCTGATGATAAAAAGGTTGATAACCTTGAAGCAAGTTTTCTTGTTCATTTTAGCGTTTTTAATTGTTTTATGGCCATTTTGTTATTACGACCCCAGCGAAAGCTGGGGGAAGTAATTTCTAATACTTTGAGATTGCTTCGGTCGTCCCCCACTTTTATAAAAGTGGGGGACTCCCTCGCAATGACGAATACATTTATATTATACAACATTTAAAGAAATAAAAAAAATCCCGCCTTGGGGTGGAATTTTAAAATACAAGAATATAAAAATACAGGAATATAAATTTTTACAAATAAAATATTTTTATATTCCTGTATTCTTGTGTTTTTATTATATTTATTCCCAGCAGCAATCCACCGCTTTTTTTACCAATTCGCCCAGTTTACCCAACACGCCCCTTTTTTCTTGGTCATGTTTATTTAAAGCGTTATCATCGATTTTTTTAATTTCCGAAGTGTCAATCAATTTTAAGTTTACGCCCCAGAACAGCGAATAAAGATTATAGGCCTGGCCAAATAAATCATAGGCCTCGTCCTTTTCCCCCCGGCCCAATTGCTTGGTGCCGACTTCCATCAGCCGCATCGAGGCGGCCAAGAGGTGCTTGGAAATGCACCAGACCTCGCCTTCATATTCCGGGATGATTTTTTTCAGCAGTTCCTTGCGCATTTCCCGCACTTCGCGGATTAAATCATAGTATTCAGTCCGGCCGGTTTTGGCGCCGGTAAAGAAAAAATGCTCCTCAATGCTGACCAAATTCATAATGGCGATGGATAAATCCTGGTCGGCGGACAGATCGAATTTGTGGTCTTTTTTGGACTTTTCCACCTGGTCAATAAATTGTTGGATTTTTTCTATGGGATTTTGCATATTATTTAAATGATAATTTTAAAAATTCCGAGCGTTGTTTACATTTTTTACATACTTAGTATTACTGTCATTCCGACTCCCTCGGCTTCGCTCGGGATAAACTCAGGGGAGTGGAGGAATCCCTTAAATAGTTGCATTAATATAATATTTTAACTAAGTTCAAGGGATTCCTCCACTGCGTCCAGCTGGAGCACCAGCTGGACGGAGCCTGTCCCGAGCAGAGCCGAGGGAGTCGGAATGACAATGAGAATCAAAAATTATAAATAACACTGTTGATTCTGATAGATAATTTAGAAATATTTTATCGGGTTAAAAAATAAAAAATTACGCTTAAAATCAGGAGCGGCAGAAGCGGCATCACGACTTTTTGAAAAGGGAAATACGCCCGCTGATTATTTTTTTTCTTTAAATAAAGATAGCCGTAATCGCCGAGAGCGAAAAAAATCGTGCCCAAAATAATGCCCAAGATAATTTTATCAATACCCCAAAACGCGTGGTTGGGATGGCCGATATGAGTATAACCCTGAAAGGGCCAAAGCGACAGGGCGGTCAAGCCGTAATAACCGAGGAAAACCAAAATTTTTCGTCCCCTAAAGCGGATATTTTTTTTATTGAGCCAATGAATCGTCCAAAGCGACAAAGCGACCAATACTCCGCCCAGCCACAAGCTGGTGATTAAATCGTCTATTTTAAGCCAGCGCGCCAGGCCCAATCCCGCGCCGACGCCGACAATGCAAATCGGGCAGACCGCCGAGGCCTTAAAAGCCAGGCCCAAGCCCAGCAGAGTTAAAAACAAGACAGATGATTTTTTTTTCATTGAGCTGATAATTATGGTAATTATTTAAAAAAGCTGTTTTAATTATAATTGATTTAAAGAATAATTTCAAGCCCCTGGTTTTATTAATTCTTTACAAGTCGGGATTTTCCCTGTATTTTAATAATACTAACTAATAAATAATTACACTGTCATCCCGAGCGAATTCGCCAGCTGGCGGATGAGTCGAGGGATTCTTTTGTATCTTAAAGGGATTCCTCCGCTTCATCATTTGCTAAATCGCAAATGATTTCGGTCGGAATGACAAAAGGTGCGGGGCGAGCTGAAAACCAAGTTTTATGAATTTGAAAAGTAAAAACGATTCAATTATTTTGGCTTTGGAAACCTCCTGCGACCCCGCACCAATCTCCAAGCAGCTGACGAGATTTAAGTTAATTTGGTAAGCGAAGCCGCCTGCGGCTCTGTTACGATTTGATAAGTAATTTATTATTAAGATTGGTGCGGGGCGAGCTGAAAACCAAGTTTTATGAATTTGAAAAGCAAAAACGATTCAATTATTTTAGCTTTGGAAACCTCCTGTGACGAGACCTCGGCGGCGGTGATTTTGGCCGGTGGCGATAAGATAAAAATATTATCCAATGTCATTGCTTCGCAGATTAATATTCATCGGCAATATGGCGGCGTGGTGCCGGAAATAGCGGCGCGGGAGCATCTTAAAAATATTTTGCCGGTGGTTGATGAAAGTTTGGCGGCAGCTAAAATTAAGCCGGCAGAATTGGATTTACTGGCGGTAGTGGCCGGACCGGGATTAATTACTTCGCTGTTAGTCGGCGTGGAAGCGGCTAAAGCCCTAAGCTGGGCTTGGCAGAAGCCGCTGATTGGTATTAATCATCTGTCGGCCCATATTGCCGCTAATTTTTATCAGAATCAAGTAGAATTTCCAACAATCTGCTTAGTGGTTTCCGGCGGGCACACGGAATTAATTTATTTGAAAGATTATTGGCAATACCAGAAAATCGGCCAGACGGTTGATGATGCGGCCGGCGAAGCGTTTGACAAGGTGGCGAAATTGCTTGGTTTGGGCTATCCGGGAGGACCGGCTATCTCGGCTTGCGCCGAGGAATTAAGAATTAAGAATTATGAATTAAGAATAAAACTGCCCAGGCCGATGATAAAAAGCAATGATTTTAATTTCAGTTTTTCCGGATTGAAAACAGCAGTGTTATATGCGACTAAAAAAATGACCGCCGCTGAAGTTAAAAAACGGACGCCGGAAATTTGTTATGAATTTCAAGAGGCCGTGGTGGAGGTTTTAACGGCTAAGACGATTAAGGCAGGGAAAAAATTCGGCGTTAGGACCGTGATGCTGGCCGGCGGGGTGGCGGCCAACAAGCGTTTGCGCGGTTCTTTGGAAGCAGCGGCTAAAAAAAGTGGTTTTAAGTTTTTGGTACCCGAGTTTAAATTATGCACGGATAACGCGGCGATGGCGGGAGTGGCGGCTTATTATCTATCTTTAAAATCTAAACCGCGATTAGACGGCTGGAAAAAAATCAAGGCGGATCCGAATTGGGAACTTAAATAATTTTAAAATTTTCAATTTTCAATTTTCAAATAATTTTATAATGACTTAATTTTAAAATTAAAAAATTAAATCATTGTTTGAAAATTGAAAATTATGAAATTGAAAATTTTTTATGAGGCATATCACTAATTCCGAAAAAGAAACATTTGGTTTGGCCAAGCGTTTTGTTGCCAAGTTGCGTGGCGGGGAAGTGTTGGCCTTGATCGGCGAATTAGGGGCAGGCAAAACCGCTTTTGTCAAGGGCTTGGCCGCCGGTTTAGGCGTTAAAAATATCATCACCAGCCCGACTTTTGTGTTGATGAAGGAATATAAGTCAAAAGTCAAAAGTCAAAAGTTAAAAGTTTTGGATTTAGTTCATATTGACGCCTATCGGTTAAATAGCGGTAAAGATTTGGCGGCCATCGGCGCCTTAGAATATTTTGGCGCTAAAAATTCCGTCGTGGCGATTGAATGGGCGGATAGAGTCAAAGATATTTGGCCGAAAAAAGTTATCAAAATTGATTTTAAGATTTTAAAAGATAATAAGAGGGAAATAACTATAAAATATTAGAATATTGAATATTAAAATATTGTCCTGTTAAGATTTTTAGCTTGTTGTGTTAGCAGAATAAATATTCAATATTCAATATTTCAATATTTTTTAAAAAAGCCACGATTTTTCTCGTGGCTTTCTATTTTTTTATAAATTATTCAGCAACGCGGAAAACCTCCTCCACGCTGGTAATTCCGTCCAGCGCTTTAAGCAAGCCGTCCTGCGCCATAGTGATGACGCCGTCTTTAGTCGCCATATTTTTAATGTCGTATTCCGACAAATTGCCGCTGACAATGGTTTTTTCCATCTCGCCGGTAATCGGCATAATTTCATAAATGCCGATGCGGCCTTTAAAGCCGATATTTTGGCAGGCGTCACAACCCTTTCCGGCATAAAATTTCATTTTATTCAAATCAACCTGATAGCCGGAATTTTTTGGAATCTCGGCTAAGGTTTTTTTGACCCGCTCCAACACTTCCGGCGCCAAGTCAATTTCTTTCTTGCATTGCTCGCAAATTTTCCTGACCAGCCGTTGGCCGATGGAAACGTTTAGGGCCGGCGCCAGCAAGAACGGCTTGGCGCCCATTGACAAAAAGCGGGGAATGGCGCCGAAAGCGTCGTTGGTATGAATGGTGGATAAAACCAAGTGGCCGGTCAAAGCCGCCTGAATGGCGATTTCCGCCGTGTCCAAATCGCGGATTTCGCCGACCATAATAATATCCGGGTCCTGGCGCAGAATTGACTTTAAGGCCTTGGCGAAAGTGTAGTCCTTGGTCGTTTGGCTTTGGTTGACGCCTTGAAGCTCGTATTCAATCGGGTCTTCCACGGTGATGATTTTAGTTTCCGGGTCGTTTAATTTTTTTAAGATGGCGTATAAGGTGGTGGTTTTACCAGAGCCGGTCGGGCCGGTGGTGATAATCAGGCCGTTGGGCCGTTTGATTTCTTTTTCTAAAATGGCAAAGGCCTGGCCGCGCAAGCCCAGTTCTTCAAAAGAAATGGCGGTATTGGAAGACATTAACAGGCGCATCACAATGCTTTCGCCGTAAGCGGTGGGCAGAACGGAAACGCGCACATCAATATGCTCATTGGTTAAGAGAATAGGAAAACGGCCGTCTTGGGGTCGGTCGGAAATGTTGATTTTCAATTTGGCCATTTGCTTGATGCGGGAAGTTACCCGCGGCCAGATGTCTTTATTAATTTTCGCCGCATCGTTTAAGATGCCGTCAATGCGGTAGCGGACTTTAATGTCGGTTTCTTCCGCTTCAATATGAATGTCGGAAGCTCGGGCTTTAATGGCGCCGGCGACTAGCAGCGCCATTAATTCCGAGAGCGAGGTGTTTTTTATTTTAGCGTTCAAATCCTGAAAATTCTTGATTTCCGCTTCAAATTTTTTCAGCTGGGCTTCGGTGATTTCAATGCCGGAGATGAATTTCCTGATTTTGGGCAGAGTGTCGTAAAGCTTTAAGGCGCTGTTTAAGCTGTGCTGGGAAATCAAATAAGTGGCGATATTGGCGTGGAATTTTTCTTGCAGTTCGGTTTCCAGCGCTTTGATTTTGTCATCATATTTGACAGTACCGATTCTGATTTCCGCGCCGGTATTTAAAAAGCAGACCGCTCCAAGTTTTTGGGCTTGGTCTTGGCTGATGGCGGTTAAGGTTTCCGGCGAAATGCCGAAACTGACTAAATTAATGTAGGGCAAATCCAAGACCTGGGCGTTTCTGGCCGTTTCTTCCTCTTTTTCTTTAAGGGTGATGGCGTTGATTTTTTCCTGCAATTTGAATTCAGCGGTTTCTTCTTCATTACCGCCAGTCGGTTGGTTTTGGCCCTTAGGCAATAAATCTTCCAATGACGGTCCGAGATTGGACATAGATTAAAAATGATATTTACTACAAATCAACGAATTAACAACGAATCTACAAATTTTCTGCTACCTGTTTTATCGCCTATTTGTAGATTTGTAGCAGATTCGTTGATTCGCGGGTGATTGCGTTCTTAATTTATTATAATTTTTTTAGCGATTTTTTACAAGACCGCAAAAATAAAAGCCCCCACTGGGGCTGATTATATTAAAAGTATCTAACGTATCCAAATAAACGAAGTTTTGCGAAGTCGAAGACGAGCAAAATTTGAGAAAAATTCGAGCCGAGAATTTTTCCGTTTATTTGGTGTTGTACGACCCAAGGTTTGCCTTCCTTATTATTATAATTAAAAAAGCAGGCCGAGAGCGCAGCATAGGTTGAGTTAAAATAAT